>Ga0302325_10022140_pt1 | contig 13310 bp, 14 predicted proteins | sample Palsa_T0_2_FD_201948 | JGI IMG/M metagenome (GOLD analysis project Ga0302325, IMG submission 201948) | Peat permafrost microbial communities from Stordalen Mire near Abisko, Sweden - Palsa_T0_2 | ecosystem: Environmental > Terrestrial > Soil > Palsa > Peat permafrost | place: Sweden: Abisko... | reverse complement strand
GCCACGATCCGCCGTCGGCAGTCTGCCAGGAACTGCTTGTCACCGAGGCTCGCAAGGGCGCCGCGCACAGCGAATATGTTGGGCGTCGTCATGCGCGCAGCGGAGATTTCCTCGATGATCTCGGGTCGCGCGATCCCGTAGCCATAGCGGACCCCGGCCATGCCGTGAAGCTTGGAGAATGTCCGCAACACGACGACACGCTTTGGCCCCGTGACTAGGCTGGCCGACGAGGGTGTGCCCTCGACGAACTCCATATAGGCCTCATCGATGACGGTCGTCACATGATCCGGAAGCGCTGCGACGAACGCTGCGATCGTCGCGGAATCGACCATCGTGCCCGTCGGGTTGTTGGGATTGCAGATGTACACGATGCGCGTCTTGGCGGAGACCGCCGCGTGCATTGCGCTCAAATCGTGGCGCAGCTGATTATCGAGGGGCACCAACTTCAGGGTCGCCCCCGTGTGCTGAGCGTACTCGGTCAACTCCTCGTAGGTGGGGTCGGCAGCCACGATCTCGCCGTGCTGACGCGCGGCGAGCAGCCCGAGGGCGCGCAGCAACTCCCCAGAGCCGGTGCCGGTCACGATGTGATCCGGCCCGAGTCCTTCTTTTTCGGCGAGTAAGCTGACGAGACTTGGATTCTCATCGTCCGGATAACGACAACCGTCCGCTATCGACTGGGCGATTGCAGCGCGGGCAGCGGGCGACGGACCGTAGGGGTTCTCATTCCAACACAACAACACCATGGGTTCGGTGCCGCCGGCTAACGGAGCCGCGGCGAGGCGCGCACCTAGTGGTGCCGAAATGCTGCTCATAGGACGCATCAGCATGATTGCTGATGCGGTCAAGAGGTCACGGCGGCTGAGCTCCATGGATCTACACCCCCAACTTGTGACAAGTCCTGATCAACGGACTCTATTTCTGGGCCTAGGGTAGCAGATTGCATTTCGCCGTGATGAGTCACCCCATCCTGCTGCCAGCCGCTGAGCGGGTTCAGGCCATGCCTGAGGTACCTTGCGGATTCGGTCGCGCGGGTACCCGAGATCGACTACCCGCAACAGGAGCGCATCATAATCAGCCTGCGGAATAGTCGGCGTGCGCGCCATGATCCAGGTGTAGTCGCGTGCGTCGCGGGCGACAATCGTCTCGCTGTAATCGTCTTTGAGATAGGCGACGATGTATTGCGCTTCGATCGGCCAGAAAACCTGCACACCCCACACGGCGTTGCCGGTGGCGTCTTTGACGTAGCCGGTGGAGTGAATGGTCTTCAGGGGAGTATCGAACGCACCGTCGCGGAATCGAAACATCGTATCGACGTTGCCGTCCGACTGCAGCTCGTACGTCTCGACTGCGTTGTAAGCGCTCTTCTCGAAACGCGTGGGGATGCTGGCGATCACATACCATTTGCCCATGAAACGCGGCAGATCGATCGAAGCGACCGGCTTGATCGGCGGCAGATTGTTCGCGTAACTGGCGGTACCCGAGATAGCCAGACTGAAGACCATCAGAAGCATTTTTTGCATCTGCGCGCAATAGTTTCGAATGCGAATATGCAATTGCCTGGTGGCAATCATGGCCGCACGAACCGGTAATGTGCCACCAGCCATTCCTGACCGTTGGCGTAGCCAAACATTTCCGCGCAGGACATCCAGAACATGCGCCACCGTTGAAACCACAACGGCGCTAGCTTGCTGCCGTATGCTTCAGCGAGGACCGACATTACCTGATCTTTGTGCGCGTCCTGGTTGGCGAGCCAGTGATCCGCGGTGCGCTGATAATGGGTGCCATCGATATGCCAGCGCTGCTCGATTTTTAGGTCACGCTGAAACCAGAGCAGCGTGTCGGATGAAGGCATTAGGCCGCCGGTGAAAAAATGGCGCCCCATCCAATTGTCTGCGCCGGTCGTTTGGAAAGCATACATCAGGTTTCTGTGCGCAAAGATATGCACGAACAGCTTGCCCCCCGGCCCCAACCAGCCCGCGATGCGGCCAAGCAGGATGTCGTAATTTCGCAGGTGTTCGAACATCTCGACCGACACGCAGCGATCAAATTGGCCGCGGTCTAATTCGAGTCGATTCACATCCTGGGTGATCACTTGCACATTGCAGAGGCCACGTTGCCGACACTGTGTCTCAATGTATTTGCGCTGCTGGTTTGAATTGGAGACGGCGACGATCTTCGCGCTCGGATAGCGTTTAGCCATCCATAGCGTCAGCGAGCCCCAGCCACAGCCGAGTTCGAGGATCCTCTGGCCGTCCGCTAGTTCGCCGCGGTCGCCGTACAGTTCGAGCATGGCCTCTTCGGCTTGTTCCAGCGACTCGCCACCCTGCGGGTAAAAGCAACCCGAATACTTCAGACGCTTGCCGAGGCACAGCGCGAAGAACGCCGGCGGCAGTTCGTAATGCTGCGCGTTGGCGGCCTCGGTGTGAACTGCGACCGGGCTGTGGCGCAGCAGCTCAATGCCTTGGGTAAAGCGAGTGGCCAATTGATCCAGTCCGCCGGTCGTTTCTTCGCGCAGGCGCTGCGCGCATAGGCGTCGTATACCGTGCCGCACGAGGACATCGGCGAGATAACCCCGTTCGGCCAGTCCCAACAGGCCGATGGCGGGTCGTTCCTGGCGCAACTCGTCAAGATCGGTGACAGCGATATTCATGACTCAGTCCTTTTCGGAAACCAGGGAATAAGCATCGATGTGCTGCGTTGATAGGCACGGTAATCCTCTCCGCGGTTGCGCAGCGCCTGCGTCTCGGTAAACGGAATGCCACTGATCCAGCGCAGGAAAACATACATCACCGCAGGGCCCGCCCATGTCAGCCACGCAATCGGTGAACCCACCGCGAGGCCGATGTAGGCGAACCAGTGCAGCCATTCGAAGAAGTAATTGGGATGGCGCGAATAACGCCATAGACCGCCGCGGCAGGTGCGGCCTTTATTGGCCGGATCAGCCCGAAAGCGGGCAAGCTGCCTGTCTGCGATCGACTCGCCGATCACGCTGCCTAGCCAGATCAGAACGCCCGCCAACATCCACGCGCCGAATCCGTTCGGATTGCGCGCAACCGCGAGAAACGGCAGCGAGAACAACACGATCAGCAGTGCCTGGAACTGGAAGAACAAGAAGAACTTGAATTGATTTCCGCCCCAATGAGAGCGCAAGTTTCGATAGCGGCCGTCCTCCGGTTCGCAGCGAACCCGCGCCCATAGGTGCATCGCCAGCCTCGCGCCCCAGAGGCTACCGAGTACGGCCAGGATCACGCGTGGCCACGCGGCGCCGTCCCCCAAGATGGCGATGAGAATCGCGCAGACGCCGGTGCCGCCGGCCCACAAGACATCGACGATACCGGCATTGTCGCGAGAGCGTTGCCACAGCCAGCCCAGGCTCATCATCAGCGCGGCAAGCATCCAAATACAGGTCAGTTGGATCCATGGATTCATGGCACAGACCCAAGCAGGTGAATTGGTGAAGGCGGCGCAGTAGCTGATGAAGCGCGCCGAGCGAACCATGCCAAGGCCGGTGTCGCCAGCCCCCAACCGATGCTGAGGCATAGCAGGGCACGCCATGAGGGATTGGCGAAATTCACCGCGTGCCAGCCGCGGGCTGCTCCCAGGTAAGCCAGCGGGCCGCCGCCCGCGCCCAACAATGCCGCCGCCCAAAGGCGCGTTTGCAGATAGGCCAAGGATTGCGTAAAGGTGAGCGAAAAGGTTGCCCAAAGTGCCAGAATCCAGGCTGGAGCCATTCCCGCAAATGGCCACGGCGCCGCATAGTAGGCGAGGCCGGCATGGATCAAACTACTATCGAACAGCAGGCCCATCACGATGGCCAGTGCCATTAGCGACAGATCAGTCTTGTAATGGCGTGCCGCACCCATCTGGCATGCTGCGTAGACCAACGCGGCCACGATCCCCGGCCATGCCAGTCCTTGTCCAGCGCCGATCACGGCGGCAAACCAGACTAGCTGATAGCCAACCAGGCTGAGCCAGAACTTCATACGGGCGTTCTTTCAGCGCGGTCGATCTCGGGGAGTAACGGCGCCCGCCGATTTCCAGGTTTGGCGAGCAACAGTTGCGCGACACCGGTCGCCCGTTCGCGAAATCCACCTTCGCAGTAGGCCAAATAGAATTCCCATTGGCGGATGAAGCGCTCGTCGAAGCCCTGCGCGCGCACCTTGGGGAGGTGTGACATGAAGCGCTCCCGCCAAGCTTTTAACGTGAGCGCATAAGAGTGGCCAAAATCTTCCAACTGGGTCAGCGCCAAATCGCTGGCGCGGGTCTTGGATGCAAGCAGAGCATTGATTGAGGGAATGAAGCTGCCCGGAAATATGTGGCGCTTGATGTAATCGACGGACCTCAACGCCTGCGCATAGCGGTGATCCTCAATCGTGATGGCCTGAACCAATGCCAGACCATCGGGTCGCAGCAACGCGCCGAGCTGCGCGAAATACGTGTCGAGATTCGGCGCGCCGATCGCCTCGACCATCTCGATCGAGACCAGCTTGTCGTATTGCCCGCGCAGATCGCGATAATCCTTGAGAAGCAAGTCGACCTGCGCGCCGAGCCGTTCAGCCGAGACACGTTCGCTGGCGAGTGCGTGTTGCTCGCGCGAGATCGTCGTGGTGGTGACATGGCACCCGTAGTGGCGCGCCGCATACAACGCGAAGCCGCCCCAGCCGGTGCCGATCTCGATCACTCGGTCCGACGGCCTGAGATCTAGCTTGCGGCAGATGCGCTCAAGTTTGCGCACCGACGCCGTCTCCAGCGTGTCGGATTCATCCGCCCAGAGTGCCGAGGAGTACATTAGGTCCGGGGACAGGAACAGCGCGAAGAATTCATTGCCCAAGTCGTAATGCGCGGCGATGTTGCGTCGGCTGCCATCCCGGCTATTGCGGTGCAGAGCATGCCAGGCGCGCATCGCCATACCGCTGAGCCGGGCTATTCCGACCTCCATACCGTCAAGCACGTCGCGGTTGCGCACCAGCAATTGCGCCAGTCCCACGAGGTCATCGCAACGCCATAGACCGTCCGCAAAAGCCTCGCCCGCTCCCACACTGCCGTTGGTAACGACGGCGCGATAGAAGGCCGGATCGAGGATCTCTATTCGAATTTGCAAATCGGGGCAGTTTTCGACAGGTTGGCCAAATTCGAGCTGCTCGCCGTTCTCCATCAGCAGCAGGCGCCCATGGCGCAACAACCTCAGTTGTTTCAGTAGTCGCTGCCTTAGGAAACGATTGAGGGCACCGAGCTGCGCGCAGGCGTATTCGGCGGTGTTGGCAATATCATTCATGGCGAACCTGAGTAATGTTGGCTTCGAGGTGGGGTGGGTGTGCATGAACGGGATTACGCTTCAACCACAGTCGGAGCGCCTGCCAGTGAATGGCACCGACGACCTGCGCGGTCATCAACGGATAGCGCCACAACACGCGGGCGAGTGAGGCGCCGTTCAATGGACGACGCCGCAGAGTGAGCGCGGCGTCGAATTCGCGCTGACCATCGCGCAGCACGTCCATGTGTACGCGCAGATCGTCGCCCGGCGTGGTAAAGCACCACGCGTATTCGCGAGCCATCGGCATGAACGGCGACACATGGAAGTCCTTCGGGAAGATCCAATGCATTGCATGTCCCCGCGATCGCGCAGTCTCGACCGGCAGTATGTAGGCGTGGCGCTCCTTCCACGGCGTGTTTGTGATTTCCGCTACGACGCAGCTTAAGGTCACCCCGTCCTTGGCGAAGCAGTAGTAGAAACTGACGGGGTTGAACACGAAGCCGAAGTAGCGCAGATGGGTCAAAAGACGGATTGGCCCGACGGGTCGCAACCCCGTGATTGTCGCGACGCGCTGACGCACCGCCTCGGACAAGGGCAGATCGGGCGGACCGAGATAATCGCTACGGCGGAACTGCGCGATGTTGAGGTGCTCGTTCGACCACAGCCAGCACTCCTTGAATACGCGATCGATTTCGCCCAGGTCCAGATAGAGCTGAGCCATCCGGTAACTAAAGGCGTGTGCGTACGGCGCGAAACGACGATGCTGCACCGTACCTTCGTATACTGCGCTCGCTAACGGCGAGCTCACGGCCGTCTGCGCGCTCACGCCGCACTCCGCTCGGCATGATCCAGCACAGGTTGGACGGTTTCGATCTCGCCCGGCCAGTGCACGCCGTGCGCACCAGCGACCTCGACCGCACTGCGCATCCCATCCTCATGGAAGCCCCAGCCCCAGTAGGCACCGGCGAACCAGGTGCGTCGCCGTCCCTGAATTTCAGACTTGCGCGCCTGGGCGGCCACGGAAGCGTGGCTGTAGACGGGGTGGTGGTATGTCATGCGGGACAGCACCTTGTCCGGGTTGATCGCAGCGCTTCGGTTGAGGGTGACAACAAAGGGTTCGGGTGATTCGATCCCCTGCAGCAGGTTCATGCAGTAGCTAACGGTACACGCTGCGTCGGGGTCGCGCGGCAACCAGGCGTTCCATGCAGCCCAGGCATGGCGGCATACCGGCAGTACGCTGGTGTCCGTATGCAGCACGGTATCATTGGCTTGGTAGGGCATGGCCGCAAGGATCGATCGTTCACACTCGTTCACATCGCTCAGTAGCGCCAACGCCTGGTCGCTGTGACAGGCGAGGACTACATGATCGAAGTGTTCGATGCCCGCCGCGCTGTCGACCGCGACGCTTGCTGTATGACGACGAATCGCGCGCACGGCGCAATTGAGCCGTTCGCGCACCGGCCAGCGTGCGCGTAAGGCTTGCACGTAGTTCGAGGACCCGCCTTCGACCACGCGCCATTGCGGGCGATCGGCGATCTGCAGCATCTGATGGTTGGCCATGAACTGGACCAAGTAGCGGACCGGGAATCCGAGAATCTGCGTTCTTGGCGACGACCACAACGCCGACGCCATGGGTACCAGGTGCTCGTCGCGAAACGCCGCACCGTAACCCTGTTCGCGGAGATAGTCGCCGAGCGTCGGGCCTGTTGCCGACGAGATCAGCAGCGCTGGCGCCTCTCGATAGAAACGCATCAGGTCGCGCACCATGCCGATAAATCGCGGCGAATACAAATTGCGCCACTGACAGAACAATGTAGCCAGCGTGGCGGCATTGTATTCCAGCCCGCTGGCTTCGCTGTGCACGGAGAAGCTCATCGTGGTGGGCTGCGAGGCTACGTGCAGTTCACGGAACATGCGGGTCAGCAGCGGATAATGAGTCGGGTTGTGCACGATGAACCCACTGTCGATCCGATAGCGGCGGCCTTGCTGTTCCACATCGTGTGTATGCGTATGGCCGCCGAAGTAGCGATTGGCCTCGAACAGCGTCACGTCGTACTTGCGCGACAGCAGCCATGCCGATGCCATACCGGCGATTCCCGATCCGACCACAGCCATGCGCATGGGCTCAGCGCCGCCTCTGGGTCGGCGCCCAGGAACGGAGGGAGTCGACCCGGCCGCGCAGGGAAATCGGAGTCAATTGAGTACTGGACATGGAACATACCTGTCAGCGGTGTTGCTAACAGATTCGGCTGAACTGAGCGGCCGGATGCACGAATGCCAGAAATTTCGTTAAATAGCCCCGATGACCTGTGATAGTGGCGCAGCCGCGCCCGCCTCGCCTCAACGCCTAGGTGCGGATTCGGGCCTGAAAGGCGGTTATCGCTTCTTGACGCGAGGTCGTCAGATCGACGATCGGTGCGGGATAACCGCTGCGGGCCAGCAGCGATGGGTCCCTACAAGGCGCAGATCTCGCCGGAAAAGAACCAAGGCAGTGGCCACAATCGGATCAGATCATGTTTCGATCGGCATCGCGGCGGATCTGTTCAATGAGTTCCAGCCCGATGCGAACTCGATGCGACTCATCCGCGAAATCAAGTTCCATGCGGACTCGCCTTCGGACCTCCCGCAGCACACGAAAGAGCCTGCCATCGCACCACCGAGATAGGAAGGACGCGGCATACCGATTCAGCAGGCCATTGAGTTCGCTGCGTATCGCTTCCCATTCTAGCGGACACTGCTTCTGATGCGCCCGTACATACTCCTGAAGCCGTCCTTGCTCTGCACGCACCAGAGCATAGTCGAAAGTACCTCCTGGCGGCTGGAGACTGATTTGCCGAGCATAGAGTAGATTGTCATTTTCGAGCGCGCCTCCGACTTCACTAAGGAAGTTGAAACTACGCGGTGCGCGAACCGCGGGCATGACCTCAAAATGCTTCGCGAATACAGCATTGACCGTTGCAGCGGCGGCGTAGAAGCGCGTGTAATCGCTTAATCGCGCGTCGCAACGAGTATACAGGGCCGCGCGGCGCGCAAACTCCGCCGAGGGTGAGGTTGCATCAATGACGAGTTTCGCCATGCGGCTTCAAGACTACTTTCGTCACTTCATTCTGCCGCTCCTTGAACATCTTGTACCCGGTGGGCGCCTCTTCCAAGCTCATGCGGTGGCTGATGAGAAAGGTCGTATCGAGTTTGCCTTCCAGGATTAGTTTTAGAAGTCGCGGCATATACTTTTGGACGTGGGTTTGACCGCTTTTCACGGACAATCCCTTTTCCATGAGCGCTCCGATGGGAAATTTGTCAGTGACGCCGCCGTAGACGCCGGGAATCGAAATCTTTCCGCCCTTGCGACAGGCAATGATCACTTGCCGGAGGCCGTGAGTTTCATCGGTCACCAATTTCACTGCTGCTTTAACTTTGTCCAAGACACTGTCCGCGGTCACACCATGGCTCTCCATTCCCACCGCATCAATGCACGCGTCAGGCCCGATGCCCCCAGTCATCTCGACGAGCGCTTCGCGAACGTCGACCTCCTCAAAATTGATCACTTCCGCGCCCATCGACTTTGCCAAATCCAAGCGATGCGGATAGTGATCGACAGCGATGACCCGGTGGGCCCCTAGCGCGAAGGCGCTCTGCACGGCGAACAGGCCGACCGGACCACAGCCCCACACGGCGACGGTATCGGTGGGTTTGATCTCGCAGTTCTCTGCCGCCATCCACCCCGTCGGAAGAATGTCCGACAGGAACAGCACCTTTTCATCTTCAACGCCATCCGGTATGACGATCGGGCCGACATCGGAGTACGGCACCCGAACATATTCGGCCTGCCCTCCCGCATAACCACCGGTGAGATGTGAATAACCGAAAGCCCCGGTCATCGGGTAGCCGTACAAGAATTCCGACATGTCGGCAGTCTCTGCCGGATTGGAGTTGTCGCAGGCCGCGAATTGCTGCTGCTGGCAGAAATAACACTGTCCACAGGCGATCACGAACGGCACCACCACGCGTTGACCGACCTTGAGACGTGAGTTGCCGCGGCCGACCTCGACCACTTCGCCCATGAATTCGTGCCCGAGCACATCCCCAGCCTTCATGGTTGGGATGGTGTGATCGTATAAATGCAGATCCGAGCCGCAAATCGCGGTCGAAGTGATCTTGATGATGGCATCGCGAGGATTGACGATTTCAGGATCGGGAACCGTGTCGACTCGAACGTCATGTTTACCGTGCCAGGTGAGCGCGCGCATGTAGAAGCTCCTCGAAAACTGTGAATTAGAAAGTCCGGTTACGCCCGGGGCGCCGCGTGCGGCGGCTGCGCGGTCGCGACTTCACCGGTCTCCATCAATTGTTTGAAGCGCCGCAGATCCTGGCGCGCCTGCACTTTCGGCTCCTTTTGAAATAGTTTGGCAATGAGTTTGCCTACCGCCCCGCCAGGGGGATCGTAGGTAAGCGTTACGCGCACCACCGTTCCACGGTTATCGGGAGAATCCAGAAACTCGACTTTCCCGCTGTTGCGCACGCTCGCATCTTCTAAGGATTGCCATGCAATCAAGCGCCCCGCTTCGTCTCGGGTAACTTTGGAGTCCCATTCAACCGTCTTTCCGCCGGGGGCTTCGATGATCCAATGAGAGTGCGTGGAGTCTTTGATGGTGACACTGTGCACGTTATGCATGAAACGAGGCAGATTCCTAAAATCTCGCCAGAACGAGTACAACTCCTCGCGGGGACGGTTGATGGTCACCGAGCGCCCGATCAATACGTCGCCATCTTGAGGTGCGAGTTCATAGCCTGCGCCGAGGGGATCCGGATTTTTCGCGGCGGAAAGCGGGGCGTCATTGTGTGCGGTGTGCGAAAGCGGACTTGTCATGGCGTGTTCTCCAGTCTAAGAGTCGAGATTAACCATAGACGGGGTTGCCCCGCTGTCGTCCTCGCCCAACGATTGTTGTAAGTCACACGCGACACTGCTGTGGGCGCGATCCATCACTCTGACAGAGCGGGTAGGCCGCTTCTTTCACGGCCATCCAAAGTCCGCTTATACCTCTTTGCTCTTGAAACAGGCCAGCTAGCGTCTCCTTTAAATATTTTCTTCCGCAGGAGAAACACACATGAATGCCATTTCAGGACAACTGGCCGTCGTGACCGGCGCATCGACCGGCATCGGCCTGGAACTCGCACGACTTTGCGCGCAACAACGCTGGGATCTCATCATCGCCGCGGATGAGCCGCTAATTGAGAATGCTGCCCGCGAACTGTCGGCTACCGGAATCAACTGCACCGCCGTTCAGTGTGATCTTGCGACGGCCGAGGGCGTCGAGCAGTTGACCAGCGCAATCAAGGCCTCGGGTCGCCCGGTCGATGCGCTTCTCGCCAACGCGGGTCGCGGGTTAGGTAAGGGTTTTCTAGATCAAGACCTCAATGAAGCCCTGAAGGTGGTTCACACTAACATTGACGGCACCATTCGCCTGATCTACGAGGTCGCCAAAGGAATGCGCGCTCGAGGGCAGGGTCGCATCCTCATCACGGGTTCGATTGCCGGTCTGATGCCCGGGACCTTCCAAGCGGTTTATAACGGCTCAAAGGCCTTTCTCGATTCATTTTCGGTGGCACTCAGCAACGAGCTTAAGGATACAGGCATTACCGTCACCTGCCTGATGCCGGGCGCGACAGAAACAGACTTCTTCGAGCGAGCCGACATGTCTGACACCAAAGTCGGCAGCGGCGAGAAGGCTCATGCCTCCGATGTGGCTAAGACCGGCTTCGCCGCGATGATGAAGGGCGAACTCAAGGTCGTCGCGGGATTTTCCAACAAGATGCGCGCCGCGATGTCCCATATCGCGCCCGACTCGACTTTGGCGGAGATGCACCGAAGCATGGCGGAGCCCGGTAGCGGCAAGGCGGAGACGCCGAAGTCCAAACGGGAACGGTCCGACCTGCCCAGAGCATGAGGATTTTTTGCGTTTGGTCAGCAGTCTGGAGCGGCGGCCGATTCTGGCCCCGCTCCCGACTAGCGTAACGGCCCGCGCACACCGATCCCGTAGTGGTACACATTCTCGCCACCGTAGTAGCCGGTGACGATGAATCCCACGCAGGCAATCAGTGCAAGCACGAGAAACAGGCGACTTGGCGTTTTATCTGCGCTGCTTGCGAATGCACGCCAGAGGCCCAACAGCACGACCAATTGACTGGTGCAAACGGCCCAAATCACGTGCCTTGATACGGAATATTGCGCGCCGTCGTGCAACTGCAGGTGCCAAGCCGCGACCAGGCCCGTTCCGAGCGTCGTGAGCGCCGTGATGCCAGCGATTATCAAATTCCAAGTGCCACATGCTGCCAGGGATGCGTGCATCGCTTTGCGCTGTAGCAGTCGAGAGAACAGTAAGCAAAGAAATCCCGTCAGCGTCAGTGCAAGGGGAAAGTGCACCATCATCGGGTGCAATTGCAAATTGCTCATGTGCTATTTGGTCGGTCGGCCGAATAGTTTCCGCAGCTCTTGTTTGGCCGCATTCAATACCCTCTTTCGTTCGGGGCTCAAATTTCGCCCGCCGCGGTTTATCTCGAAATTCAGCATTGACATGGCGGAACGAGACGGCGTTGACTTGCGACGCGAACTTCGCTCAGCAGAGGTCTTCAAGGAACGGGCGAGCGCCCGCGGACTTGTTAGCTTAAAGACACCCGATTTTAGATCCAGCGCGTTGCTCGTCTTGGTGACTCGCGATGACCATCGCTTAGTTTTCGGCCGCGCTCGAGGGTGAATTTTGGAATTCATTGGCGACCTCTCATGCTCCGCAACTGCTCACTCCGAAAGCATTGTTGTTGCCAGGCCGCTAGACAAGCTTTGATTGCCTTAAGCGCTGTCGGCAGTTTCCTATTTCCCCATCAGCCAAACGGAGGCGTGATGTACGAGTAGCCGGCCGTGCGTCGGCCCTTGCCTACCGCCGTTACCAACAAAGCCTGACAGAACGGCAAATAGTGGCGGAATAGCCTGTCCTATCGAATAATAAGGAGTCCGCCATGCCCCGCCAAGTACCCTCGCTGGATTTGAAGGTGGCAGAGGCAGCCGTTTCGGCGTTCAAAAACGCAGACTAGCGTTCCCTCGGAGCAAAAACCAAGATGATCGAGTTGCCTTACTGCGGAACGCCCCCGCTGCCAGGCGAACTCCTGATGCGTTTCAATACCGACCCCGTGCTCATCGCGGCGCTGGTCGCGGCAGCGAGCCTTCAATGGTGGGCCGCGCGCCGCCTGCCGCCACGACAACTGTTCTGCGGATTGGTGGGCTGGATGATTGCGGCGGCCGCATTCCTCTCGCCGCTTTGCGCCTTGTCCGTGGCGTTGTTTGCGGCCCGCGTTGCGCAACACATGATTCTCGTCCTGGTCGCCGCGCCGTTAATCGCCGCAGGTATACCCGCCCGCGCGCCGCGGGCCGTTTGGCCGCTGTGGTTGAGCGCCTTGGCCTTCTTTATCTCATTATGGTTTTGGCACATGCCTCTGCCCTACGACGCGACCTTTCATTCAGTGGCCATTTATTGGTGTATGCATCTATCTTTGTTCGTCAGCGCCATTTGGTTGTGGTACGCGTTGATGCACCACGCGCGCGCTCATGTCGTGGATGCGTTCGCCGCCGGTACGCTCACCTCCATTCAGATGGGAATGCTCGGCGCGTTTCTGTCGCTCGGCGATCATGCACTGTTCCGCTGGCACCTGTTGACGACTTGGGCGTGGCACCTGACGCCGCTGGAGGATCAACAGCTGGGCGGAGTTCTCATGTGGGTTCCGGGAATCATCATTTTCCTGTGGGTAGCGCTGCGGTCGCTGGCGCGCCTCTGGGCCACGCTGGATGGAGTGCGCGCCGGATGAAATCATCGCCGCTCGGCTTTCTCGATGCAGCCGGCGTGCGCGCTCAGCATATTCTACCCCTGACGTGGTTCACGCTTTGCGTTTCGATTGCGGTCTGCGTAGTCATTGCGTTGTTGCTCTGGATTGCCGTGCGCCGCAGGCGCATGCCGTACGGCATCGACATTGCCAGCGTAAAGATCGAACGCGGTGGCGATGGACTGCG
>Ga0302325_10022135_pt1 | contig 13311 bp, 9 predicted proteins | sample Palsa_T0_2_FD_201948 | JGI IMG/M metagenome (GOLD analysis project Ga0302325, IMG submission 201948) | Peat permafrost microbial communities from Stordalen Mire near Abisko, Sweden - Palsa_T0_2 | ecosystem: Environmental > Terrestrial > Soil > Palsa > Peat permafrost | place: Sweden: Abisko... | reverse complement strand
GCGCTATTCTGCCAAGAATCTTTGGGGGCGCCGCCAGTTTCGGCGTCGGCGCAACCGCGCTGGGCTGGTTCGCAGCCGGTACCGTCCCGCTCGAAATCACCGCTGGTTGGATTGCCGCGCCGCCGGGAGTGCCGGGCTGCGGTGTGACCACTACGGAAACGCTGGCCTGTGAAGAAGACGGCGCCGCTGGCGCCTCGCCGGGCTGTTGCGCAGGAGCATTTTGAACGGCCGCTGTCGGTTGCGGAACCCGTCCCGCCGCGCGGCCTCGCAGCAGCATGTAGCTGCCCACCATCACGCCAAGTAGGACAACAGCGGCAATGGCAATCAGCAATGTTTTCTTTGGGCCTGTGGAATCTCCCGTGGAATCTTCCGTCTGAAGCTGGGCTCCCGTGGACTGCGCCCTTTGCGATTGGGGCAGCGCAGCGCCAAAAATCGTACCAGCAACTTCGTGCTGCTCGGCTGGTGCTGTCGGCGGCGATTGCGGAATGATCGCTGGAACAATTTCCTCTACGGCCACCCGTGAGGGCGCAATGGGTTGCGGCGCCGGCGTAGGAACCACTGCCGGAAACCCGGTCAGAACCCCCGCCGGAGTCGCGACCGGTTGCGGTGCTGCCGGCTTGGTTGGTGGCGAAGGGACAATGGTGTTGGATGCTGTCGCAGGAGGAGCGCCTGGGTGTTCCGATTGGAAACAATCCCCCCAGAATCCCGGCGCCCTCTGCGTGAATTCGAGATCCACATAGTTTTGAATTCCCGGTTGCGTCTTTACGTTGGCCACCCTGCAGAGCACGTCCGCGCCGCTTTTCTGGTTGGTGAGTACGATCAGTTCTCCGGAGGTCAGCTCGGCCGTCAGGCGCACCACCGCGCCGTGCAGGAACACGATCACCGTCCGTGTCTCTTCGTGGACCGCGGGCAGGGGCTTGGCGATGCCCTTCACGGAGGCAGAGCTTCGCGAAGCATGAATGACAACCGGAATCTCCACGCCCACCGCTTCGCGCCGTGAGGTCTGGGCGACGTTGGTGGTGTTCGGAGTGCCCGAATTAGCGCCTTGGGCTGCCCCGGGCACGGATTCGTTTGTGGTCGTGGGCATAATCCAAATTCCTCTCAGAACGAAAGGCGGGCCCGGAAGCTGAGTGCCATTGTTAGCGGATGGGCCGAAGTGAAACATAGTACACAAGTACTAACGTGCCTTTTTGCTGCGAATCCGCCAACTCCCAGCGGATTGCTCAGTACAGCCAGGCAAACGTCGTGCGCGTGAGTTTCAAAGGTGGGAGATTTCCTGGATCGATTTTCTATCGGATTAGCATGCAATCGCCGTAACTGAAAAAGCGATAGCCGTCTTCGATGGCATGCCGGTAGGCGCTGAGAATTGGGTCCTTCCCGGTGAAGGCGGCCACCAAAACGAGCAGCGTGGAACGGGGCAGATGAAAATTTGTGAGCAACTGATTTACCAGCGCGAAGCGATGGCCCGGCCGGATGAAGATATTCGCCACGCCGCGCCCGGAGGGCACGCTGCCCGGCGGCATGCCCTGGCTGGCCGCTTTTTCCGCCGCATCCTCCAGCGTCCGAACCACCGTCGTTCCTATGGCCAACAGCGGGCGGCCCGCCCGATATGCGGCCGCGATAGCCGTCGCGGTGCTCTCGGGGATTTCATAGGACTCGGTGTGCATTTCGTGCTGATCAAGATTTTCGCCGTGTATCGGCTGGAAAGTTCCCAGCCCCACATCTAATGTGATTTCACAGACGGGAATTCCGCGAGTCCTGATCCGCTCAAGGATCTCCCGCGTAAAGTGAAGGCCTGCTGTGGGAGCCGCCACTGCGCCTGGCTGCCGCGCGAAAATCGTCTGGTAGCGATCGCCGTCTGCAGGTTCGTCAACCCGCCGGATGTAGGGAGGCAGCGGAGTGTGGCCGATCCGCTGAATTGTCGCCAGGGTGTCGCCGGCGCCATAAAATCTGAGTGTTCGCAGACCGAATTCGCCGCGGCCAACCACTTCGGCTTCGAGCTCCCCACCCTCAAAAATCAATCGCTCGCCGACGCGCACCTTGCGGCCGGGCCGCACCAGGGCCTCCCAATGTTCGGCGTCGAGACGCCGCGAAAGCAGCACCTCGATTCGTGAAGACAGGAAACTGCCGTCGTTCGGTTCTCCTGTCCCGGATCGCTCTGCGCGCACACCCGCACGATGGCAGAAAAGCCTTGCCGGAATGACCCTGGCGTTGTTCAGAACGATCAACTCATCCCCACGCAGCAGGTCTGGAAGCTCGCTGAAGCGGCGGTCTTCAAAATTCCCTGATTCCTTTTGAAGCACGAGCATGCGTGAGGCATCTCGTTCTACCAGGGGTCGCTGCGCGATAAGCTCGGTGGGGAGCTCGAAATCGAATTCGGATAGGAGCATGAATATGTCTAAGTTATTGTTTATATTGCATATTATGGAACAAATGGTCAAGATATATCGATCAGAGAAAAATACTTGACAACACAACACGCATATAATATGCTTGTGCTCGTTGTACATATTAAAACTCAGGAGCTTTGTCCTTGAACACCGTTACCAGATGGGAGCCGTTCCAAGGTTTTGCCTCTCTGCACGACCAAGTCAATCGCTTGCTTGACCGAACTGCGGAAGGTGATTTGGCCGCCTGGGCTCCGGCAGTTGACATCTACGAGACGGAGCACGAGTTGGTCGTGAAGGCCGACTTGCCCGAAGTCGACGAGAAGGATATCGACGTTCGAGTGGAGAACAACACACTGACCATCCGAGGCGAGCGCAAGTTCGAGAAGAGTATCGGCCAGGACAATTATCTGCGCGTCGAGCGCGCCTATGGCGCGTTTACACGCAGCTTTTCCCTGCCCAATACCATCCATACAGAAGGGATTCGCGCCGAATATAAGAACGGCACGCTCACGGTTCATATGCCCAAGCGCGAAGAGTCCAAGCCCAAGCAGGTAAAGGTAAATGTCTCGGCGGGCGAAAAGTAAACTAAACTCACGATGACCGATGGACGGAGGCCGGCAACCCGGTCCCCATCCTTGACACTTCGGAGCTGCGAGGAAGAAACAATGCTGCGATACGACAAACTCACTGTTAAAGCTCAGGAAGCCATGCAGGCGGCTCAGGATATTGCCGAAAAAAGCGGCCAGCAACAGATTGAGCCTGTGCATCTGCTGGCTGCCCTGATTGCCCAGCGTGACGGCGTCGTGCCGCCGTTGCTCAGCCGGCTGGGCATTCGCCCGGAGGCCCTCTCGGCCGAACTGGATAAGCTGCAGGCGCGCCTCCCGAAAGTGAGCGGCGTCTCGCAGCAGTACCTCAGCGATGCCACCAACAAGATTCTCGAAGCCGCCTTCGACGAGGCCGAAACATTCAAGGATGAGTACGTTTCCACCGAACATATCTTGCTGGCCATCGCCTCGGCGCAGAACGACCCTGCCGGACAGTTGCTGGCGCGTCTGGGCGCGTCTCACGAAGCGATCCTGCAGGCTCTGGCCGCCGTTCGCGGCAGCCACCGCGTCAGCTCTCCCACGCCCGAATCCACGTTTCGCGCCCTCGAACAATATGCGCGAGATCTCACGGAAATGGCCCGCCGCGGCAAACTCGATCCGGTGATTGGCCGGGACACCGAGATTCGCCGCGTGATGCAAATCCTTGCCCGCCGCACCAAGAATAATCCGGTGCTGATTGGCGAGCCGGGCGTGGGCAAGACCGCCGTGGTCGAGGGCTTGGCCCAGCGCATTATTTCCGGGGATGTCCCGGAAGTTCTCAAGCCCAAGCGCATTGTCGCCCTCGATCTCGCCGCGCTGGTTGCCGGCACGAAGTATCGCGGAGAGTTCGAAGACCGCTTGAAGGCGGTGTTGAAAGAGATCACCGAAGCCTCCGGTCAGATCATTCTTTTCATTGACGAGCTGCACACCCTGGTGGGCGCCGGAGCCGCGGAAGGTTCCATGGACGCCTCCAACATGCTCAAACCGGCCCTGGCGCGCGGAGAGCTTCGCGCCATCGGCGCCACCACCATCAATGAATATCGCAAGCATATCGAGAAGGACCCCGCGCTGGAGCGGCGCTTCCAGCCCGTTCTGATTGCCGAGCCTTCGGTCGAAGACGCCATCGCCATCCTGCGCGGGCTCAAGGACCGCTACGAGCTGCACCACGGCGTGCGCATCAAGGACGCCGCGATTATCGCCGCCGCCACTCTTTCGCAGCGTTACATTACCGACCGCTTCCTGCCCGACAAAGCCATCGACCTGATCGACGAAGCCGCGGCGGCCTTGCGGATGCAGATGGATTCTCTGCCCCTGGAAATTGATGTGATTGAGCGGCGCATCGTGCAGCTGGAAATCGAGCGCCAGGCGATGCTGAAGGAGACCGACGAGAGCTCCAAGAAACGTCTCGGCGTGTTGGACGCCGAGCTGGCCGGTTTGCGCGAGCAAACCAATGCGCGCAAGGCCCGCTGGCAGGTCGAAAAAGACGCCATCGCCGGGATTCGCAAACGCAAGGCGCAGATCGAGGATCTTCGCGCCGAGGAGCAGCGCTACGAGCGCTCCGGAGAGCTTGCCCGCGTGGCCGAGATTCGCTACGGCAAGCTTGCCGCCGCCGAACGCGATCTCGAACAGGCGCAGAAACATCTGGCCGAAGTGCAAAAAGATGGCCGAATGCTCAAGGAAGAGGTGGACGAAGAAGACATCGCCGTGCTCGTCAGCAAGTGGACGGGCATCCCCGTGGGCCGCCTGCTCGAAGGCGAAGCCAGGAAGCTCGTGACCATGGAGGAGCGGCTGCGGGAGCGCGTGGTCGGCCAGGAAGACGCTCTCGAGCGCGTGGCCAATGCCATCCGCCGCAATCGCGCCGGCCTTTCGGATCCCAATCGTCCCATCGGCTCCTTCATCTTTCTGGGGCCCACCGGCGTGGGCAAGACCGAACTGGCCCGCGCCCTGGCGGAGTTTCTGTTCGATGACGAACGCGCCATGATCCGCATCGATATGTCCGAGTACATGGAGAAGCACTCTGTCTCGCGCATGATCGGCGCCCCCCCGGGCTACGTGGGATATGAAGAGGGTGGCCAACTCACCGAGCAGGTGCGCCGCCGGCCGTATTCCGTGGTTTTGTTTGACGAAATTGAGAAGGCTCATCCCGATGTCTTCAATATCCTTTTGCAGATTCTCGAGGATGGCCGGCTTACCGATGGCAAGGGACGCAAAGTCGATTTCCGCAATGCCGTCCTGGTCATGACCAGCAACGTCGGCTCCGCCGCGCTGTTTGAATTGGCGGGACAAAATCCAGAGCGCGCCCGCAAGGACGCCATGGAGGCGCTGCGCGCCACCTTCCGCCCGGAATTCCTGAACCGCATTGACGATATCGTGCTGTTCAATCCGCTGGGCCGCGAACAGTTGGAAAAGATCGTGGATCTGCAGCTCGCGGCGGTCTCCAAACTGTTGGCCGATCGCCAGGTGCGCATCGAGCTCACACCCGCCGCCAAATCCCTGGTGCTGGCGGAGGGATTCGATCCCGCCTATGGGGCGCGCCCCTTGCGGAGAACTGTCCAGCGCCTGATTCAGGATCCGCTGGCCATGGAAATTCTGGAGGGCCGCATCCATCAGGGGGACATCATCCGCGTCGACGCGGACACCGCTACCGGCAAGATGAAGTTCGTACACCAGCAGCCCAAAGCTGCTGAGCCCGAACGGGCCGCCGAACCTGCAAAGGTGGCCGCGGCCACCCATGGCAAGAAAAAGAGTTGAAGTCGAATGGCCGCTCGTTGAATTGACGCGCCCCCGGCGCGGCATCTAGACTGAAAACGGGACGCGAGATGGTTGCCGGTGGAGGCCCTGAATCATGCGAATGCTGAAGACAACGTTCCTGCTTACGTTACTGACCTTGCTCTTGGTATTGGGTGGCCAGGCCATGGCCGGCCGGCAAGGACTGACGTTCGGACTGATCCTCGCGGTGGTCATGAACGGCGGAGCCTATTTCTTCTCCGACAAAATTGCCCTGGCGTCCAGCGGTGCGCGCCCCGTCACCCGCGAGCAAGCCCCTCGCCTCTATGCCGTGATGGAGCGCCTGGCGGCCAAGGGCAGGCTGCCTATGCCCAAGTTGTACGTGATCCCCCAAGCCGCGCCCAACGCTTTTGCCACCGGGCGCAATCCCTCGCATGCCTCCGTCGCCGCCACGGAGGGGTTGCTGGAGTTGATGAGCGACGATGAACTCGAAGGGGTGATCGCTCACGAGCTCTCTCACGTGCGAAATTACGATATCCTTACCACCTCCATCGCGGCAACTCTGGCAGGCGCTATCACCTGGATTGCCCAAATGGGTCGCTGGGCCATGATCTTTGGAGGCTGGGGCGGCAGGGATGAAGACAACCGAGGCGGCGGTGGGTTGGGTGCGCTTTTCATGCTCATCCTCGCCCCAATTGCCGCCATGCTCATACAGTTGGGCATATCGCGCCAGCGCGAATATGCCGCTGATGCCGCGGGCGCGAAACTGGTCGGGCACCCCTACGGCCTGATCAGTGCTCTCGAGAAGCTCGGCGCCTATAACAACCGCATTCCCATGAATGTCTCGCCGTCCAACTCCTCTTTATACATTGTGAAACCTCTCAGCCCCGGCCAGATCTTCACAGGCATGTTCAGCACCCACCCGCCCCTGAGCGACCGCATTGCGGCGCTGCGGCAAATGACCATAGCCCGCTAAAACCTGCGCTGTGGCCCCCCTTCGGAAGATTTTCCCGGGCGAATACCATTTTTGCATGTTTCCGCGGATGAGTCGTCCGGATACGCTCGGGACTCCCATGCCATGGAGTGTGCATAAGTGATTGTGTTGTAACTAGATATGCTCGGCATCGCTTTTGCCCAGGGTTGGCGTCAGGCTTGCTACGTCTTCATGCGGGGGAAGTTTGACTCGTGTTGCTGCCTATGACCTGCAGAGCGACCATTGGTATGATTTGCGAATATCTGGAGGGAAGGCTTTCTACTCCGGTCTCGACGGCAATCCAGGGCCATCTGAGCTATTGCCGCGACTGTAGCCTGGTGCATGAGGCTGCTCAGCGGACCCTTCAAGCCTACTTCGATGACGACGTGGTTCATATCCCCTCGCACCGCGCTAAAGTTGCTTGAAACTTTGTCTCTCCCGTTTTTTCCTCATTCTCCAGAAAAATCCCTTGATTTCTTCTATCTCTATTAATAATAAGCAGTTATGCACACATGATGGCAATCAAAAGGCTGCTGCACATGTACAAATTACACTGTATGGATACTAGTACTCAAGCCTCGTTTCGCTGCAGAAAACTTGTTAAGTCATTATAAATTAATTGGTTAACGCCAACATTGTCCCCCTGATTTTTTTGGCTCCATGCGTGCATTTACCCCCTCAGAAGGGCAACAAAGGAGAGGCACAATGAGCGACGAAAACAACAGCTTCGATAACCAAGTTTCATTGCACGAGGACGGGGCCCCGCGCTGGGTGTGGCTGGCCATGCTGGCGCTCGCGGCCGTATCGCTGGTGGGGCTTGGTGTAGGTTGGAACGCGACGACACATGCCAAGGCGGCTGAACAGTCGCTGGCCAACCAGACCAAAGCATTTCAACAGAACATGGACACGCTGAGCCAGCGCTTGGCGGACTCCGAGCAGACCAATACGCAGTTGCGAAATGATGTGCAGAACATCAACGACAATCTGAAGACGACCGAGGGTCAGGTCACCTCGACCCGCCGGCAGACTTCGCAGATTCGCGACGAATATTCCAAGAAGCTCGACAGCGTGCAGACGGAATTGTCCGCCAAAGCCAGTGCCGACTCCGTGACCTCGCTGGGCACCGACGTCAACGGCGTAAAAACCGATCTGGACGCCGAAAAGAACAATCTGCAGATGGCCCGCGGTGAACTGGGCACCCTGATCGCGCGGAACCACGACGAAATCGATACGCTCCGCCGCATGGGCGAGCGCGATTACTTTGAGTTCACGCTATCCGCCAAGGGGCAGCGCTCCAGGGTCGGAAATTTGCAGGTCGAGCTTCGCGGCACCAACGTCAAGAAGAACCAGTTCTCGCTGGATCTCTACGTGGACGATATGCGCATGGAGAAGAAGAACCGCGCCGCGGATGAACCGATCTACTTCTATACTCGCGGCACTCATGCTCCCATGGAGCTGGTAATCAACACCATCGGCAAAGACCAGGTGTCCGGCTACCTGAGCGAGCCAAAAGCGCAACCGGCCTCCACCACTGCAGCTTCCAACAACGCAACCACAAACTAAAGCATATACGAATGGACGCGACACGCCGGTAGCTAGGCGAAGGCGAGAGGGCTCATGACCGGGCCCTCTCGCCTTTTTATTTGGGCTAGGGCTCGGAAAACCCTGCCCGCTTCTCATTTGAAAGCCTGCGCTGGCGCGTTCCAGATCGCTTCCGGTAGGATGATGCTCGCCGCATGACCATCCAGGCCATCTTTGCAGACCGCGCCTTCACGCCCTATGAGGAAATCGCCGATGCCGTCGTCATCGTGGACGGCGCGAAGATTGTCACCGTCGGGCATCGCGGCGAAATCGCCATCCCGCCGGCTGCAAATCGCCGTGAGGCGCGCGGCCTCACCATTGCACCGGGATTCGTGGATGTGCACATCCACGGGGCAGGCGGACACGATGTCATGGAGGGCCATCCTGCGGCGCTGGGGGCTATTGCCTCCGTGGTCGCGCGGCGCGGCACCACGTCGCTGGTGGCCACCACGGTCACCGCCAGCGAAGAAAACACCTGCCGGGCCGCGGCGGGAATCGCCGCGTGGATCGAATCCCAGCGTCCATATTCCGCAACCCAAACGCCGCAAGCTGAAATCCTCGGCATTCATTTCGAGGGACCGTTCATCAGTCCGGTCCGCCGGGGTGTGCATCCGTTGGATTGGATCGCCGCGCCCTCGGTGCACATGCTGAAAAAGTTTCTGGTTGCCGCGCGCGGCGCGGCCCGCATCCTCACGCTCGCTCCGGAACTGGATGGAGCGCTGGAGTTGGTCGCCGCCGCACGGGAGGCCGGACTGGTAGTGTCCATGGGGCATACCGACGCAACTTACGCCCAGGCCATGGCCGCCATTGCGCTAGGCGCGCGGCATGCCACGCATGTGTTTAACGCCATGCGCCCGTTCGCGCATCGCGAGACCGGCGTCCTCGGAGCGGTGCTCACCGCGCCCGGCGTCACGGCTGAGCTGATCGCCGACGGCGTGCATGTGGATGCTGCGGCGATGCGCCTGCTTCTGGCGGCCAAGGGACCGCGGGGCGTCATCCTCGTCAGCGACGGCATCGCCGCAACGGGAATGCCGGATGGCGTCTATCGTCTGAGCACATTTGAGGTAAACGTTTCCGGCGGCGTGCCGCGAAGTTCCGACGGAAAACTCGCCGGCAGCACGTTGACGCTCGATCGCGCCCTGCGCAACATCGTGGCTCTGGACGTCCCGTTTGGCAGCGCGCTGGCCATGCTTACGGCCAATCCCGCGCGGCTTCTCGGATTGCAGGGCAAAAAGGGCGCGCTTGCGCCGGGCGCCGATGCGGATTTGGTTCTTCTCGATTCTCGCTTGGAGATTGCCGGGGTAATGACCAGAGGCGTCTGGCTGCCCGCGGATGCGCCCTCTTAGACCAGCTGATGGAGGGGAAGGTCTTGATCTTGTAGCTTAGTGAGCGGCTGGACCGGTGCTTCCCGCGCCTTTGCCCGCGTGCCCCGCCACTTCCAATCGCGTATTAGCCACCGCGATGGACAGCAGCAGTTGATCCCAATCGATTCCCGGACTTACCACCGCCGCGGCCATGGCCGCCTGGGCGGCAGTAAAGGCAATGCGCGCGCCTTCCATGTCAATCTCTTCGGCGCGTTCGGCGGCATCTGCCAGCACGGTCACGCGGTCGGGAAGCACTTCCACGAACCCGCCCAGGATGGCCACGTACTTGGTTTCGCTGCCCTTCTTGTAGCTCAAGGCGCCGATGCCGAGTTCCGCAAGCAGCGGCGTGTGCCCCGGAAGCACGCCCAGATAGCCCTTCTTCGCCGGAACCTGTATTTCCGCGACGGAATCGCGGACCACTTCGCGGTCGGGCGTTACCAATTCCAGCAATAAGGCATCCGGCGCCATCTTCGTTTTTCCGTTCTCCCCAGTGTTTCTGTTTGTCTGCGTAGTGTCTGCGCGTTTACGCCGTTGCCGACATCTTCTCGGCCTTTTCGCGCACGTCTTCGATCGTGCCCACCATGTAGAAAGCCTGTTCCGGCACGTCGTCGTGTTTGCCTTCGACGATCTCCTTGAACCCGCGGATGGTGTCTTCGATCTTCACGTATTTCCCTTCGAGGCCGGTGAACTGCGCGGCCACGAACATGGGCTGCGAGAGGAACTTCTCGATCTTCCGCGCGCGCGCCACGGTCAGCTTGTCTTCGTCGGAAAGTTCTTCGATTCCGAGAATGGCGATAATATCCTGCAAATCCTTGTAACGCTGCAGCACGCCCTTCACCATGCGCGCCACGTTGTAGTGCTCATGTCCCACGATGCGCGCGTCGAGAATGCGCGAAAAGCTGGCCAGTGGGTCCACCGCGGGATAGATGCCGCGTTCCACGATCGATCGGCTCAGGTTGGTGGTGGCGTCCAGGTGCGTGAAGGTGGCCGCCGGAGCGGGATCCGTATAATCGTCGGCCGGCACGTAGATGGCCTGCACCGAGGTGATCGATCCATGTTTGGTGGAGGTGATGCGCTCCTGCAGCTCTCCGATCTCGGTATTCAGGTTGGGCTGGTATCCCACCGCCGAGGGCATGCGTCCCAGCAGCGCCGAAACCTCCGACCCCGCCTGCACGAAGCGGAAGATGTTGTCGATGAACAGCAGCACGTCGAGGCCTTCCTCGTCGCGGAAATATTCCGCCACCGTCAGCCCCGTCAATCCCACGCGCAAGCGCGCTCCGGGCGGTTCGGTCATCTGTCCGTAGATCAGCGCCGCGCGCGATTTTTCCGAGTCGCCCGCGACCACTACGCCCGATTCCTGCATTTCCAGCCACAGGTCGTTGCCCTCGCGGGTGCGCTCGCCCACGCCGGCAAACACCGACACGCCGCCGTGCTTCATGGCCACGTTGTGGATCAGTTCCTGGATGAGCACCGTCTTGCCCACGCCCGCGCCCCCGAACAGGCCGATCTTCCCGCCCTTCAGGTACGGCTCCATCAGGTCCACCACCTTGATTCCGGTCTCAAACATTTCCAGTTGCGTGGACTGATCTTCCAGCGACGGCGCCGCGCGGTGAATGGGGTAGCGCGTTTGCGTGAGCACGTCGCCCAGATTGTCCACCGGTTCGCCCAGCACGTTCAGCACGCGCCCCAGCGTCGCGCGGCCCACCGGCACGGTAATCGGTCCGCCCGTGTCTTCCGCCCGCATGCCCCGCACCATGCCCTCGGTGGGCTTCATGGCCACGGTGCGCACGCGTCCCTCGCCCAGATGCTGTTGCACCTCGGCGATCACGTCAATCGGTTCGGGCACGTCGAACCCTTCGCTGGTGATGCGCACGGCGTTGTAAATTTCCGGCAGATGGTGTTCCGGGAATTCGATGTCCAGCACCGGCCCGATCACCTGAACCACTTTTCCGACGTTCTGTTCCTTGCCAGCCATGGTTGGCTCCTCGATGAAGATGAAAGTTCCGCTCGCGGCGCCGGCTTAGCCGGCCGATGCCGCCCCGCTTACGATTTCGATGATTTCCTTGGTGATCGCCGCCTGGCGCACTTTGTTCATGTACAGCGTGAGCTGGTCGATCAGATCCCCCGCATTGTTGGTGGCCGAATCCATGGCCGTCATGCGCGCGGCGTGCTCGGAAGCCGACGATTCCGCCAGCGCGCGAAACACCTGCGACTCCACGTAGCGTGGCAGCAAGCGTGCCAGAAACTCCCCCGGAGGGCCGTCGTAAATATATTCCACCGGCGTCTCTGCGGCCTTTGCTTCTCCCTGAACGTTTTCCGGCCCCTGCATGTTTTCGGGTTCGATGGGCAACAACTTTTCGAGCGTCAGCGTTTGCGCCAGCACCGATTTGAACTCGTTGAAAACGATATAAACCGCGTCCACTTCGCCGCTCTCGTAGAGCCCGCTGATCTTGTGGGCGATCTCCGCGGCCTGGCGGTGTTCGGGCCGCGCGGTGATGTCCACGTATTCGGCGATCACCTTCCAGGGCTGTTTGCGCATGGTGTCGCGGCCCTTGCGGCCCAGCGTGATCACTTCCGTCTTTTCCGTTGGCCGCCCGCGCAGAAACTCCATGGCCCGGCGGATGACGTTGGCATTGAATGCCCCGCACAAACCGCGCTCCCCGCTTACCACCAGCAGAAGCGCGTGTTCCTCGGGCCGGTGCCGCAGCAATGGATGGGCCTCGGCCGGCACGCGCAGCGCGATCGAGCGGATCACCCGGCTCAGCGCGCGGGCATACGGCCGCGAGGAGAAAGCTTTCTCCTGCGCGCGCCGCAGCCGCGCCGCGGCCACGAACTTCATGGCCCGGGTGATCTGCTGCGTGTTGCGCACCGAGCGGATGCGCCGTTTTAGGTCCAGGGAAGTCGGCATACCTGCGTGTCGCGCCCGCCACTATCGCGGCGCGGCCGCCTCGGCGGCGAATTTCTCCTTGAATTCCGTGAGGGTCTTCTTCAACTCGTTGCGAATTTCGTCATCCAGCGCCTTTTTCTGCGCGATGGTGGCCAGCAGCGTTCCCGCATGGGCTTCGGCAAACTCCAGCAACTCGCGTTCGAAGCGCTCCGCTTCCGTCACTTCCACGTCGTCGAGATAGCCGTTGGTTCCGGCGAAAATCATCAGCACCTGTTTTTCCACTGAAAGTGGCGCGAACTGGTCCTGCTTCAGCACCTGCACCAGGCGCTGCCCCCGCGACAGTTGCGCCTGCGTGGCCTTGTCCAGTTCGGAGCCGAACTGCGCGAACGCCGCCAGTTCGCGGTATTGCGCCAGGTCCAATCGCAGTGTGCCGGCCACCTGCCGCATGGCCTTGATCTGCGCGTTGCCTCCCACGCGGCTCACCGAGAGTCCCACGTTGATGGCCGGGCGGATGCCGCTGTTAAACAGGTCCGCTTCCAGGTAGATCTGCCCGTCGGTAATGGAGATCACGTTCGTCGGAATGTACGCGGAAACGTCTCCGGCCTGCGTTTCGATCACCGGCAGGGCCGTCAGCGAGCCGCCGCCTTTTTTGTCGCTGAGTTTGGCGGCGCGCTCCAGTAGGCGCGAGTGCAGATAGAAAACGTCGCCGGGAAACGCTTCGCGTCCCGGCGGCCGGCGCAACAGCAGCGAGATTTCGCGGTAGGCCTGCGCGTGCTTGGAAAGGTCGTCGTAGAAGCAGATGGCG
>Ga0302325_10022134_pt1 | contig 13311 bp, 12 predicted proteins | sample Palsa_T0_2_FD_201948 | JGI IMG/M metagenome (GOLD analysis project Ga0302325, IMG submission 201948) | Peat permafrost microbial communities from Stordalen Mire near Abisko, Sweden - Palsa_T0_2 | ecosystem: Environmental > Terrestrial > Soil > Palsa > Peat permafrost | place: Sweden: Abisko... | reverse complement strand
GTGATGCCGCGGGTACACAGCCGCCAGGTGGTGTCCGCGTCTAGTTCGAGCCGCGCGGCAGGCTGAGGGTACGGCTGACGTTGCAGTCTCCACCGGTCCGGACCGCGGACGCAGGCCCACTGGCCGCCAGCCGGCCCGGCCACGAACACCTGGAGGGCGGTATCTTCCGGAGCGTTCAGATGGCGGAGCGTGTGCGGCAGCGCCCGCATGAAGGTGTCAAGAACGGGGCCAAGATACTCCGGGCCGATGAGTCCGGCCCTGCCGACGGCTTCGCAGATCTGCTGGTGGTGGGTCCAGTACTCGCTGAAGTCCCGGGCTCCGTCCAGCCAGACGGGCGCCGGCCCGGGACCGGCCCAGCTCACTCCCGCGCCGAGCGTGTCGGGATCGACGGTCGCCCAGAACTCCGCGATCTGCAGCCCGATGACCGACAGCTGCTCCACCAGCACCCGCGGGCTGAGACGGCGGGCGGCCATCACCCACTCCTCGTTGACGCGGTCCAGGAAGACGGGAAAGGCCTCGCCGGCGCGCGGGTGCAGGGGTGGGTAGCCGTCGCGGTGCCGGGACAGCCGCCCGATGTGGTCGCCTAGCACATGGGCGGCGACGTCCTTGACATCCCAGCCCGGGCAGATCGTAGGCTGCGCCCACTGCCCGGTGTCGAGGTCACGCAGCAGGTCGACGAACGCGGCCTGCTGCGGGCCGATTAGCGGCCGGACGTCGATGGACGGCCCCAGCCAGGACACATCAGTCATCGCTTCGCCTCACCTTCCGCAGTAGCTGTCCGCGACGGCTCTACCAGTTCAGGAGCCAGGAGGGTCAGCAGCAAGGGTATGGCACCTGAAGCCCGCCTGCGGCGGTGCTTCGCTGCTGGCAGACTTGCTGGCCCGCATCTGGGCTCGCGGAATATTCGCTCACCCGCAAGTAGTTGCAGATTCAAGTAGATGGAGCAACGCGGTGGCCCGGTCGTGCCGGGCACGAGCACAGCTGGAGCAGCCATGCAGTTCGGGATCTTTACCGTGGGCGACGTCACGACCGACCCCACCACTGGCCGCACACCGACCGAGTATGAGCGCATCAAGGCGATGGTCGAGATGGCCCGCAAGGCCGAGGAGGTCGGCCTGGACGTGTTCGCGACCGGAGAGCACCACAACCCGCCGTTCGTGCCGTCCTCTCCGACGACCATGCTCGGCTACATCGCGGCACAGACTCACAATCTGATCCTGTCGACCGCGACGACGCTGATCACCACGAACGACCCGGTCAAGATCGCCGAGGATTTCGCGGTGCTGCAGCATCTCGCCGACGGGCGGGTGGACCTGATGCTCGGCCGTGGCAATACCGGCCCGGTGTACCCGTGGTTCGGCCAGGACATCCGCAAAGGCATTGAGCTGGCGATCGAGAACTACCACCTGCTGCACCGGTTGTGGCGCGAGGATGTAGTCGACGCCGAGGGCGAGTTCCGCACGCCACTGCAGGGGTTCACCTCGGTGCCGCGCCCGCTGGACGGCGTGCCGCCGTTCGTGTGGCACGGCTCGATTCGCAGCCCCGAGATCGCCGAGCAGGCGGCCTTCTACGGCGACGGATTCTTCGCCAACCACATCTTCTGGCCGACGGAGCACTTCGTCCGGCTGGTCGGCTACTACCGGCAGCGCTTCGCCCACTACGGGCACGGCACGCCAGAGCAGGCGGTCGTCGGCCTGGGCGGTCAGGTGTTCATGCGCAAGAACTCCCAGGACGCGGTGCGCGAGTTCCGCCCGTACTTCGACAACGCCCCGGTCTACGGCCACGGCCCGTCGCTGGAGGATTTCACCAGCCAGACCCCGCTGACCGTAGGAAGCCCGCAGGAGGTCATCGACAAGACACTGACCTTCCGCGACCACTTCGGTGACTACCAGCGCCAGCTGTTCCTGATGGACCACGCCGGCCTGCCGCTTAAGGTCGTGCTCGAGCAGCTGGATCTGCTCGGCGAGGTGGTGCCGGTGCTGCGCCGCGAACTTGACGCCCTGCGCCCGGCCGGAGTGCCGGACGGCCCCACGCACCAGGCCCGGGTGGCAGCGTCGCTGACCGACGCGGGCTCCGACCTGGAAACGAGCAGCCGGTGACCACACGCACCATCGTCGTCGTCTCGGCCGGCCTCGGCCAGCCGTCGTCCACCCGCCTGCTGGCCGACCAGCTGGCCGCGGCGACGGCCCGGGGCCTTCCGGCCGGGACGCAGATCATCACGATCGAGCTGCGCAAGCTCGCCCACGACATCGTCGACAACCTGCTGACCGGATTCCCCAGTCCAGCGCTGGGCGAAGCCATCGGGCAGATGCTCCGCGCCGACGCCCTCATCGCCGTGACGCCGCTTTACAACGGGTCCTACACCGGCCTGTTCAAGTCCTTCTTCGACGTGCTCGACTCCGACACGGTGGCCGGCAAACCGGTGCTGATCGCGGCCACCGGCGGCACGGCCCGCCACTCGCTCGCGCTGGAGCACGCAATCCGCCCGCTGTTCTCCTACCTGCGGGCCGTGACGGTGCCCACCGCCGTCTTCGCCGCGACCGAGGACTGGGGCTCAGCTGGCAGCTCCGGCCGCGCGCTCGGCGCCAGGATCGAGCGGGCCGGCTCGGAACTGGCCGCTCTGATCGACCAGCGCCAACCAGCCGCCGAAGCCGATCCGTACGCATCCGCACCGTCGTTCGGGCAACTCCTCCACAGCCGTTAGCCGCCGAGCACGGCCAAGTCGAGCTCGGCGAGGCGGCCGGGATCGGCGATCACGTCGATCCCGGAGATGTTGCCGTCACCGATGGTGAGGGCCAGCACGAGAACCAGCCGCCCGCGGGGCGCCATCACGATGCCGGGGGTGCCGTTGACCAGGGCGACGCCCGAGTAGCGGGAGCGTCCGGAGGCGGCGCGCGCTGCACGGGCGACGGCCGCCGCGCCGCGGATCGTCATCGGGACGCCGGACGGCACGGACGCGGCGTCGGCGTGCAGGACCACCTCGGGGTCGAGCACGGCCAGCAGCGCGTCCAGGTCACCCCCGCGCGAGGCGGCGAGGAACGCCTCGGCAACCTCCCGCTGCCTGGCCAAGCGGATCCTGGAGACCGGGGCCGGGCCCCGGACCCGGCGGCGGGCGCGGCTGGCCAGCTGGCGGGCCGCGGCTGACGAGCGGCCGGTGATCGCCGCGATCTCGGCGAAAGGCAAAGCGAACATGTCATGCAGCACGAACGCGACCCGTTCAGCGGGCGCGAGCGTGTCCAGCACCACGAGCAGCGCGAGCCCGACCGAGTCCGCGAGCACCGCCTCTTGCTCGGGACCGGCGACCATGGCCTTCTCGGCGTCTAGCGGCTCCTCCGCGTCCAGAGGCTCTTCGCGCCGCGACTTGCGCGAGCGCAGCCTGTCCAGGCACACTCGGGCGACGATGGTCGTGAACCATCCCTCGAGGTGGTCCACGGCGCCCGGGTCGGCGCCGGCGGCGTGAAGCCAGGCATCTTGGACCGCGTCCTCGGCGTCGCTGAGCGAGCCGAGCATTCGGTAGGCCATCGCCCGCAGGCGGGGGCGGCTCGCCTCCAACCGCCCGGCCAGCCAGTCGTTCTCATCCATCTGTCACATTTTCCTGTCGCGTTCAGTCATCAAGGTTGCGGCGTGGAGACTCCGGCCGCCAGCATCTCCAGCCCTTCTCTAGGGAGCGCGTAACCGGTCGGACTCGGTCAGTGGCATCGCCGGGCCGACTGCACGCCCGAGGCGAGGTACCGTTCCACACCAGAAACGAAGCTGCCGTCCGCCGGTTCTCCTGGTCCCCCGCCCAGCCGTGACCCGGGCCCAACGTACTTCATACTTATGAGGCCATGACTGCGATCCTCGACCACCTCGCCATCGGCACGCCAGCCCTGACCGACGGCTGGGAACTGTTCGGCGGCGTGCTCGGCGGAAGGTGGGTCTATGGCGGCGACGCCCTGGGATTCTGGTGGGGCCAGCTGAAGTTCGGAGCGGGGCCGAAGATCGAGCTGCTGACCCCCACGGGCGGACCCGACGCCGCCTTCCTCGAGCGCTTCCTGGCGGCCCGCGGCGCCAGTCCGCACCACCTCAACTTCATCGTCGACGACATTGAGGAGGCACTGAGCCGGATCCGGACCCTCGGCATCGAGCCCGTCGGGGTCAACCTGGCTAACCGTTACTGGAAAGAGGCGTTCTTGCACCCGCGCGTCGCTCACGGCATCGTCATCCAGGTCGCCCAGCAGGCCGGTTCTCCGAGGTCGCCCGCGCCCCGAGAGCTCCCCGAACCCGGCCCGCCCACCTCCTTCGACCTGATCGAGCACCGCGTCAGCGACCTGGCCGGCGCGACGCGGCTATTCCGGCAGGCACTGGACGGCCAGCTCGAAGCGGCCAGCGACCAGGCCGCCGAGCTGACCTGGCCCGGCGGCAAGCGCATCAGGCTGGTGCACGAGGACGGCCTGCCCCTCGGCGGCGCGCTGCACCGCATCCGCTTCACCCGGGTCGCGGGCGCCTTCAGCACCCAGGACACGGAGCGCGCGGGCCTGCTGGCCAAGCGCCTCGGCCTGATGGTGGACCTAGCCGGCTGACGGACTCCGGCGCCAAGGCCCTCTGACGGCCGGGCGTGCAAGCGGGGCACATCGGACACATTCTGATCACGACCCGGTGTCATTTCACGCTCCTCGTGCATTTTTGTACCCATTTCCGGGTCTTACCAAGGGGAGGGCGTGGCGCTGTTGCCGCGCAAGGGAAGGAAAGCCGTGAGCGAGCAGGTCCGTACCAGCGGCCCCGCCACCAAGGTGCCCGGAAATCCTGACCGTGCCCGGAAATCCTGACCGTGCCCGGAAATCCTGACCGTGCCGCGCCGGCGGCAGGCGGCCTGCTGTCCTGGGCGCGCTGGGGGCGCCCGGTTCTCAGCCCGGACGACCGGGCCGCGCTCGGCATGTGGGCCGCCGCACACCTGGCCCTTTTCGTTCTCGGCTGGGCTGCCGCGTGGGTGTACCGCACCACTCCCAGCCACGCGCCGATGACCGGGGTGTTCGAGCACTGGGACGCGGCCCTGTTGCGGAACATCGCCCAGTATGGCTACTTCTCGCCGCATTCGACGGCGAACAACACCGTGTTCTTTCCCGGCTATCCGATGGCGCTGGCGGCGGTGCACCTGATCCTGCGCAACTGGGTGCTGGCCGAGCTGGTCGTCTCCGGGATCGCGGGCTGCTTCGTCGTCGTCTCGCTGGCCCGGCTGGCCGGGGGGCGCCGTGCGGTGCTCTATCTCCTCACCGCACCCGCCGCGATCTGCCTCCTGGTCGGGTACACCGAGTGCTTGTTCCTGGCGTTCGCGATACCGGCCTGGCACGCCGCGGCCCGCGGCCGGTGGTGGCGTGCCGCGCTGCTCGCCGGACTGTCCGGGCTGGTGCGCCCGGACGCCGTCTTCCTGATCCCGGCGCTGGCCGTGATGGCGCTGACCGGCCCGCGCGGGCCGCGGCTGGCGAACGCCGCGAAAGCTTGCTGTGCCCTGGCCGGGCCCGCGGCCTACGAGATCTACCTGACGGTGCACACCGGTGCCTGGGACGCCTGGGCCAAGGCGTATCAGGCCGGCTGGGACCTGCATCTGGTCACCCCGGTCCAGGCACTGAAGACCACCTGGTGGGCGGCGTTCCGGCACCCGTTCAGCGCCGCCTACGCGTTCGAGTTCCAGCTGGAGCTCGCCGCGATGGCCGCGATGATCCTGGTCACGCTCGCGTTCCTGTGGTGGCACCGCTGGCCCGAGGCCGTGTACTGCGGGCTGGCCGCGCTTGCGCTCGGCACCCAGACCTGGTACCAGGGCTGCCCGCGTACACTCCTGGTGCTGTTCCCGGTCTGGATCGCGCTCGCCGGCCTTAACACGCGCCAGCCCTGGGTCCGGTACGTGTATCTCAGCGTGAGCGCACCGCTCGCCGCCGTGGTGGGGCTGTTGTTCCTGTCGTATCAGTGGGCCGGCTGAGGCCCCGCGGCGGTCGGCCTCCATGATTCCTCCCCGCGGCGCGGACGGCCACGCCGGGGTGGTCGCATCTCTGGCGCATCATCCCAAGTCAGGGCGTGGCGGAGGCGGACGGGAATCGAACCCGCCAGCGCCGCGGTGCGGCGCTCACCAGTTTTGAAGACCGGGGGGGCCACCAGGCACCCAGACGCCTCCGCGTCGACTTTACTGCGGCACGGGAGCGGTCGTTGCTGCTAGCAGAGCGGCCGGCCGCCGGCCGGAGCCGAACCCCGCGGTTGCGCCGCGGCGGACGAACAGGAATCGTAAGCCCTGTCATTTAAGGCAACATCAGCCACAGAGCTTAACGGGGTCCCAGCCAGGAGCGGCCGCGAGACTGCGGCGCCCGAACGCGGTGACCCGGGGACACAAGGCAAGAGATCGGAGCGGGAACATGAGGGGTTTCAAGAACTTTCTTATGCGTGGTGACGTGATCGTCGTCGCCGTGGGGCTGGTTGTAGCCCTCGCATTCAGCGGCCTGATTACCGCGTTCTCGAGCGACATCATCAACCCGCTCGTTCAGAGCTTTAAGGGTGGCAAGGCCGGGCTGAGCGTGCAAATCCGCTCTGGCGATCCTAAGACGGTCGTGGATTTCGGCTTGTTCATTTCCGCGGTCATCTCCTTCGTCATCTTTATCGCCGTGGTGTACTTCCTCATCGTCACGCCCTACAAGCACGTCCAGGCGCGGCGCGGCCAGGTCGTGTTTGGCGACCCGCCGCCCGTCAAGACCTGCCCGGCCTGCCTGTCCAGCGACCTCCCTGCCGCCGCCTTCAAGTGCAAGTACTGCGGCACGGATCAGCCGGCCGCCGCCTGAGGGCTAGCCTGGTGGCCATGCCGAAAGTGAAGGTGTGGCCATGCCGAAAGTGAAGGTACCGCGCAAGAACGTCACGCCCGGCGAGGTTGTCACGGTCCTCAGCCGTCGGCTTGGACCCGGCTACCAGGTAGAGAGCAACGGCGACCACCGGGTCACGGTGCGGAAAAACAGCTTGATGTCCGCGCAGATCTCGATCACCGAACGGCCCGGCGCGTCCGTCTTCCGCGTCAGCGGAGGCGGCCTGCTCGTTCTCCGCATCGCCAACACGCTCAGTACCGCTCGCCGCGTCGCCGACGCTCTCCGCCGCTCTCCGGAGTTCCGTAGCCTCTGAGCGTGGCGGGCGCACGGCCCGCGTCCGTGCGCGGGGGCGCCGGCTGAGCCATTCGCGCTGTGCTTCAGTCAGGGGCGGAGACGGAAGGATCCTGGCCGGAGAGGAAGAAAACGACCGTAGCGCGGGTATCGCCGGGACCGGAAAACACGCTTATCTGGTCGGCCACCAGGCGCACCAGCCACAGGCCATGGCCCTGCAGGAAAGGCCAGCGTTCGGTCATGTTCCCGCCCGGCCCGGCTTGGATGCCTGAGGCCGGTGAGCCGCTGTCACTCACCTCGCAGTGCAGCGCCCCGTCGCGTTCCCACATCCGCAGCCGTCCCGCGCCCGCACCGTGCCTGACGGCGTTGGCGGCCAGTTCATGAACCGCGATCACCAGGTCATCGGTGCGGTTCTCGGGCAGGCCCGCCTGGATGGCGTGCGCCTGCACCGCTGCCCGCAATGCATACAGCGTGCCTGAGTCGAAGGCTTGATCCAGGTCCAGGCGCGCCTCGCCGTCCCCAATGTCAGCTTCGGCATCCGCCAGGACCGCGCTATCACCAGGGCTGGCCGGATCCGATTGGCGATCATTACCGTTCATCGACGCCAACCAGGCTGACCTTCGGCAGGCGATCCGCACCGAGTTGCGCAAACCTCGCTTTGATCGCCGGACGGCAACGCAGGACCACGGTGCGGGACGGATCAAGGCTTGCGGCGGCCTCCATGATCATCCGGATACTTGAGGCGTCGATGAAACTCAGATTGGCCATATTGATGGTGATGTCCCCATCGATGCGGATCGCCTCCCCAAGCGCAAGCGCAAGCGCTTCGGAGGCCAGGAAATCCATCTCGCCCGCCAGCCGGATCCCCGGGGGAACGTACTGGCGGCAAATGCGCAAAACCGGATCATCATAGTAAGTGGCTGCCGCCACCGCATGGGAGTGGAACCGTGCAATCAGGGCCAGGGTAACCGGGTCGAATCGCTCCCTGTCATAGCCGCACAACACTGACATGCCCGCGCCGCTGACGACGCCGGCGATCTCCTCCTCAAGCACTGGCAGCTCCTCGATCCCGGTCATCGGCCGCAACGCCCAGCTCATGTCCAGGGCGACCCGGATCCCTGCGTACCCCTGCCGCCGCGAGTCCGCGAGCTGATCGCGCAGCCAATCCATGGCCTGCTCGGCCGAGAAGCCTTGCGGCCCGACCAGGCCATCCTGGCTCGCCGCCATCACCATCTGCCCGGCCGCGACGGCCGTCTCGGCAGCAATCTCGCGCCAGCCTAGCTTGGCCGTGGCCAGCTGCGGCGAATCACTCAATACCACCACCCGGAAACCGCTGGCCAGCCCGTCGCGGACAAACGCCGCCGTCAGGTCGAGCAGGTCTTCCTGCTCACCGAACGTCAGACAGGCATGAGCGTCTGTCGATAGCTCAGTAACCTGCGTGTACGCGCTGACCGGCACCGCGGGGCCTCCTTCAATACTCATCACGACACGCTACTGGGGATAAGGCGCCAATCAGCCTCTTTGGGTGGGCTTGCGCCCGACCCGGCACCATATGAAGTCCCGGTACCTCTACCCTCTGACACGTTCTGAATCCTTCGGGGAGTGGCGGCGTTTCAGCGCACACGCCGGCGGTCGTCGGGAAGCCGCTGGGTGATCCCGGCCCGGTCCAGGTATTCCAGCAACGGGATCGCGACCCTGCGGGTTGTTCCCAGCGCCTGCCGCGCTTCGGCGGTGGTAAATGGCTGGGGCAATCGGGCGAGGACGTGCGCCGCCTCGGCTTCCGCGCCGGGCGCCAGCACGATTTGCTCGCTTACCCGGAGTAGCAAGCCCGCTCGCGCGGCGGCCGCGAGAGCCCGCTGGTCGAGGCCGAGGTCTTCCAGCCGTCCCGCCTCGGGCGCCATGAACGGCGCCCTGGCCAGATCCGTCAGGACGGCGCATATCCCCGAGACCACGCGCGGCGGCAGCGACGAGGCAGGTTCGGTGAGCGTGCGCGGCCCCTGACGTTCCGGTGACTCCTGCGGCACTAGCCTCAGATAGCCTCCGGTCAGTTGCACCTCGGCCGGCGCACCCGGGTCGGCGGGCAGGTCGCGGAGAGGACGGGCCAGCGCCTCGAGCAGCGTACGGTCCGGCAGGCCGAGGGCGGCGCGTGCGGCCTCGGGTGACATGCCGATCGCCAGCGGGTAACTTCTGGCGTGGGCGGCGACCGCTTCGGCGAGCCGGCGCCGCAGGTCAGCCCAGCGGGCCGGATCGGCGAGCCAATCGCCGGACACGGGGGCCGGACCTCCGGTCACGCCCATCGCGGCCAGCGCGCCGGCCCGCAGCAGACCGTGGCGTCGCAGCAGGTCGGCCGCCGACGGATGGTCTGACCAGGCGGCAAGCTCGCGGCCGGCCGCAGCAGCGGCCCCTCTCCTGGCGACCGCGGGCGGTGCGACGTCGAGTACCGTCGCCCCCAGGATCCTGGCGTCCGCACGGCCCGGGTCGCGGAGCAGGACGCGGTCGCCGACGTGCAGCGGCAGTGCGTCCCGGAGCGTCAGGCGCGCTATGGCGGTCGCGGCGGATCCCGGCGGTCCGGCCGGTCCCGGCGGTCCCGGCGGTCCCGGCGGTCCCGGCGGTCCCGGCGGTCCGAGGGGCCGGACTCGGGCCAGTGTGCGGGCGGAGCCGATGTGCAGGGTCGTTTCCTGCGGCAAGCGCGCCGCCCCGGGCGACGGGGACCACGACCCCAGCGAAAGCCTGACGTCAATCAGCTTGGTTATGGTCCAACGGCCCGCATCGACCAGGGCCATTCCCCGGGCCGGAACATCCGCCGGGATACCCCGGAGGTTAAGGGCGACTCGCGCGACGCCGGTGACCGAGGCGGCGCGCTCGTTCAGCATCTCCAGGCCGCGTATCCTGGCGGGCCGCATGGACGGGGTGAGCAGGAGCTCCTGGCCGGTCGCGATGGTCCCGGCCGGCAGTGTGCCAGTGACGACGGTTCCGCTCCCCCGGATGCTGAACGACCGGTCGACCCACAGCCGGACCGGGTCCCTGGCGCCGGGGACGGGCAGCGATGCCACCAGCCGCACCAGCGCCGCCCGCAGTTCGGGCAAGCCCTCGCCGGTCACGGCGCTGACCGCCACGGCTTCCGCCTGGCCCAGGCCGGATCTGGCCAGGTGACCGAGCGCCTGCCGCATCGCCGGGCCGGGATCAGCCAGGTCGGCTCGGGTGACCGCAAGCAGGCCATGCCGGATGCCGACCGCGTCGATGGCGGCCAGATGCTCGGCGGACTGGGGCATCCAGCCGCCGTCGGCCGCCACCACGAACAGCACAGCGGGCACCGGACCGACGCCGGCCAGCATGTTCGGCACGAATCGCTCGTGGCCGGGCACATCGACGAAGGCCAGGCGCTCGCCGCCGGGCAACGTCATCCAGGCGAACCCCAGGTCGATCGTCAGCCCGCGGCGTCTTTCTTCGGCCCACCGGTCGGGTTCCATCCCGGTGAGCGCCCGCACCAGCGCTGACTTGCCGTGATCCACATGCCCCGCGGTGGCGATCACCTGCACGAGCGCTCGCCCCAACCATGATCGTGGCCAGAAACGGGCTCTATCTGCCGCAAACTGGCCACGATCATGGAACCAGCCCTCGGGCGGCGGCAAGAAGTGCCGCGGCCAGGCGATCATCGTCGTCCGGGGAGACCGAACGCAGGTCGAGCAGCAGCCTGCCGTCTTCCAGCCGGCCCACCACGGCGGGAAACTCACCGCGGCAGACCTGCGGGCCGCAGCGCAGCGGGACGGCCAGGGATTCGGGCAGGCTGACCGCCGCGCTGGGCAGGAGCACCCCGGGCGCCCCGCCGCCGCCGACCGCGGCCTGGCACTCCACCACGCGGGCGTCCAGGCCAGTGGCGTGCAAAAGCACCACTGCCCGTTCTGCTCGGTGGAAAAGGGATGCGGCGTCGGCGGCCAGCGCCTGGGCCACCGGCGGTACCGGTCCGGCGAGAGTGGCCTCCAGGGCGGCGAGGGTCAGCTTGTCCACCCGGAGCGCGCGGGCCAGAGGGTGCCGGGTCAGGCGGCGCACCAGGTCGGCCCGGCCGAGCAGCAGTCCGGCCTGCGGGCCGCCGAGCAGCTTGTCGCCGCTCGCGGTGACCAGGGCCGCGCCGTCACGCAGGGCGGTCGCGGCGCTCGGCTCGCCGGGGAGAGCAGGATGCGGGGCGAGCAGCCCGGAGCCGATGTCGAACACCACAGGAACCCCTTGGGCCTTCCCTAGCCCGGCCAGCTCGGCCACGCTCACGGCGGCGGTGAAGCCCTCGATGCGGAAGTTGGACGGGTGCACCTTGAGGATGAACGCGGTCTGCGGCCCGGTCGCGTCGGCATAATCCGCGATGCCCGTGCGGTTGGTCGTGCCCACCTCGCGCAGCCGCGCGCCGGTACTGGCCAGCAGGTCGGGCAGCCGGAAGCGGTCGCCGATCTCGATGAGCTCCCCCCGGCTCACCACGATCTCGGCGGCTTGCGGGCGGGCCAGGGCCGTCGCCGCGAGGACCAGGGCGGCGGCGTTGTTGTTGACCACGGCCACCGCCTCGGCGTCAGGAACGGCGCGGGCCAGGGCGTCAAGCGCGCCGGCGCCGCGGCGGGCCCGCACACCCGTGGCCAGGTCGAACTCGACGTCGCAGGAGCCGGCGGCCGCGACGATCGCGTCCACGGCCGCCACCGATAGCGGGGCCCGGCCCAGGTTGGTGTGCACGATCACGCCGGTCGCGTTGATCACCGGCGTCAGCCCGGCGGCGCGGGCGGGCAGCTCGGCGACCGCCGCGTCCGCGACCTCCTCCGGGGTGATCTGCCCGTCTCTGGCCCGCTGCTGCGCCCGGCCGACCGCCGCCTTGACCAGCGCCCGGCCCAGCCGGCGCTCCGCCGCCGCCAGCCGGGGATCGGCCAGCAGCCGGTCGGTTCGCGGCACGAGGCGCCTAGTATCCACGTCGCGAACGATACCTCCGCGGTCGCCGAATACAGCGTGTTGATCCGGGTAGTGGGCCGGACAGTCAGGCCCGCACAATCAAAAATCGTTAACTCATCCGGGATGTGATACGCATGGCTGGGATGCTGCAGATGCGGCGCAGTCGAGGGGCGTTCAGTGGATTCCTGCTGATCCTGCTCGGGCTGTGGGGCGCACTCATCCCCTTCGTCGGACCGTACTTCCACTACGCCTACACGCCCGACAAAGCCTGGACCTACAACACGGCCCGGCTGTGGCTGGAGCTGCTGCCCGGCGCGGCGGTCTTCCTCGGCGGCTTCCTCCTCATGATCGCCGGCCGCAGGCACACCGCGCTGTTCGGCGCGCTGCTGGCCGCGGCGGCCGGCGCCTGGTTCACCCTCGGCACCGTGCTCAGCCCGCTGTGGAACCACCACGTGACACTGGGCGGCTCGCCGGCCGCCGCCACCATGTACATGCGGATCATGGAGCAACTGGGCTTCTTCTCCGCCCTCGGCGTCGTCGTCGTGTTCGTCGCGGCTACCGCCTTCGGCCGGATCGCCTCCGTGCCGGCCGGAATCAGGACCGTCGAACCGGTCACCGAGACCGCCCCGGCGATCCCGGCCGACAGGATCGATGACGAGGACACCCGGGCGCTGCCCATCAGGACCCCCGCCGCCACCATCCCCACAGCCCCCACAACCACCTTCACTCCCGCCGCCAAGACCGAGGACACGCAGAGCATCGGGTAAGCCTCCGCAGGCCTGATCCGCACCTGAGGCACTATCATCGGCACGACACAGTTCGTGCCAGCCGAGGATGATGGTGCCTGACGAAGGGACGTTCGCGGTGCGGGCAGAGCCGGCGGCGGCCCAGACGACAGCAGCCACCGGGCCTCCACGAGATGGGACCCGGTGGCTGCTGCCTGCCGGGGCCCTGCTGCTTGTGGCGGTGCTGGCCCTGTTCGTGGCGGACCTCGTTGATCACCTGTCCTACCTGACCGCCATGCGTGACCTGGTGGTGTACCGCGACGGCGGGCTGATCATCAGGCACATCGCCCCCGCCTACGACGGTCACCTGGCATCCCCGCTGTACGACTGGACCGGCCAGAACGGTGTCCAGTTCACCTATCCGCCGTTCGCCGCGGTGGTCTTCGCCGTCGCCTCCGTGCTGCCGTGGACGGTGCTGCGCTGGGTGATGACGCTGGCCAGCCTGGGCGCTCTGGGCCTGTCGGCCTGGCTGACGTTCGGCGCCCTCGGCT
>Ga0302325_10022133_pt1 | contig 13312 bp, 12 predicted proteins | sample Palsa_T0_2_FD_201948 | JGI IMG/M metagenome (GOLD analysis project Ga0302325, IMG submission 201948) | Peat permafrost microbial communities from Stordalen Mire near Abisko, Sweden - Palsa_T0_2 | ecosystem: Environmental > Terrestrial > Soil > Palsa > Peat permafrost | place: Sweden: Abisko... | reverse complement strand
AGCTTAAGCTACACCCCCACTCAGGAACTGGACGACCTTTCGAAATCTCTCGAAACCACCGGGCAGAAGTTCTATCAGATTGAGCGGGAGAACCTTCGCGCGGCGGCTAAGGCCGGAAAAATCGCCCCCCACTATCTGGACACAAGCTCAGCCCAGGAGTTTTGGGAGAGTGACGAAACGGAGCAATTCTCACTAACCGGCAAGAAAAAGGACACCCTGGAGCTGATGGTCCGCGAGCCGAACCGCGTTGCGGCCTACACGCAGCCGCTCGGCGTCGATATGGGCGAACTCACGCAGCGCATCGCGGTGGCTCGCGAAATTATCGCCCAGCATAAAGAACGCGACATGCGCCGGGGGTTCACCTACACATACGTTGTGTTGACCCTGGCGATCTGGGTCGCATCGCTCGTGGTGCTGGTCTACCTGGCGAACCGGATCAGCCGTCCGATTCAGCAGGTGACCGCCGGATTGATGGAAGTGGCAAAGGGCAATTTTTCGCATCGATTACCAGTCAATCGCGACGACGAGATCGGCCGCGCAACGCAGGCGTTCAACGATACGGCTGCCCAGCTGCAGCAAAGCCGCGACCGCCTTGTTTATCTCACTCAGTTAGCCAGTTGGCAGGTATTGGCTCGGAAGATGGCGCATGAGGTGAAGAATTCGCTCACGCCGATTCGTCTGACCGTGGAAGAAATGGTTGCGCGCCACTCCGAAAGCAACCGCACTTTTCTCGAACAGGCGGCCGCTATCGTTGTCGATGAGGTGGAGTCGCTCGAACGGCGCGTCCGGGCGTTCTCGGAATTCTCCGCCGAGCCGGACGTTTGCCCGGCGCCGATCAACGTAAACTCCGTTGTGGAAGAGCGCATCGCATTCCTCAGGAATGCCCACCCAGAAGTGAGCTATGCCGTCCGGCTGGTTCAGAATTCGCCCAACGCGATGGCTGACGAAGATCTCGTAAAAGGCATTCTCGTGAATCTTCTGGAGAACGCGGCGGAAGCAGCGGGCGACGGTGGACGCATTTTGGCAGCGACTTCGATCACGCCGGAACGGGTGGTGATCGAGGTACACGATTCCGGACCTGGCTTGAGCGAGCAGGCGCGAAAATCCGTCTTCCAACCGACAATTTCGTTCAAGAAGCGCGGCATGGGGCTGGGCCTGTCGATCGCGCGGAAGAGCGCGCTGATACTAGGCGGCGACATCCTGCTGGTCGCAGGCGAGTTGGGCGGAGCCGGTTTCCGCGTGGTGCTGCCGATGGTGAAAAATGATATCGAAGCGCGTTCTGATAGTTGACGACGAGGAGAACATCGGGCGCAGCCTCCGCATGATTCTGGAGCGCGAAGGCTACGCGGTGAACTTCTGCCGGTCGGTTGCCGAGTTCAAAAAGTTTCCCGATCCTCAAAGGATGGACGCATTGATGTTCGACGTGCGCCTTCCGGACGGAAGCGGGATCGATTTGGTGCGCGGCCTGCAGCAGCAGGATTCCACCGCCCCTGTGATCATGATTTCCGGACACGCCACCATTGCCGACGCCGTGGAAGCAACACGCGCGGGAGCCTTCGATTTTCTGGAAAAGCCGCTCAGCCGCGAAAGGGTTTTGGTGGCGTTGAAGAACGCAATCGCACATTCCACGTTGAAGCAGGAAAACAAGAAGCTCAAGGAGATGGTGGGATCCGGGCCGAAGATGATCGGTATGAGTCCGGTCTTTCAGAAGACTGTGGAACAGGCCACCATGGCGGCGCGGTCCGACGCGCGGGTCCTGTTGATCGGTGAATCCGGTACCGGCAAAGAACTGCTCGCCGCCCATCTGCATGAACAGAGCCCCTTTGCCTCCGGGCCGTTCGTAAAGGTGAACTGCGCGGCGATTCCGACGGAACTGATCGAGAGCGAACTCTTCGGCCACGAGAAGGGCGCGTTCACGGGAGCCACGTCAGCCCGGCGCGGCAAGTTCGAGATGGCCGATAGCGGTACGCTCTTCCTCGACGAAGTGGGCGACCTGCACGCGGGTTCCCAAGCCAAACTATTGCGCGTACTACAGGAAGGCGAGTTCCACCGCGTCGGCGGTGAGCAGAACATCCGCGTATCGGTGCGTGTAGTTTCGGCAACGAATCGCGATCTGTCCTTGATGGTGACCCAGGGAAAGTTTCGCGAGGATCTGTTCTACCGAGTCAGTGTGGTGCCGATCCGTGTGCCCGCATTGCGCGAGCGTCCTCAAGACATCCGTCTGCTCGCGGACTATTTCCTCGAAGATTTCTGCTCACGCAATAACTTCCGGGCCAAGACCCTCGATGATGCCGTCTATGAGGAACTCGAAGGCTATAGTTGGCCCGGAAATGCTCGCGAACTGCGGAATGTCATCGAGCGGATGGCCATTCTCTCGTCCGGCGAACACATCGTCGCTGCGGCGATTCCCATTGAAATTCGCGTTCAGAAGGAAGCCGGACCGCGTTCAACCGTGCACGAAGCGCGCGAATCCGCCGAGCGGGAGCATCTGCTGCGGGCGCTCGAAGGTGCAAGCTGGAACGTATCAGGAGCGGCGCGTGCGCTGGGTATGGAGCGCACTAATCTGCACAAGAGAATTCGGGCTCTGGGACTGACTCGAGGCCGCTAGCGGGAGCGCTGCGCAGAATCTGCTCCACCAGCTTGTGCACGAACACTTGCGGCGCCGGATGCATGGCATCGCCCATGTATTGGGAGACGAACACCCGATAGAAACATCCGCCAAGGAGCATCGATGAAATAGCTTCAGGGGATGCGTCCGGATCAATGCGTCCGATTTTCTGTTCGCCGTGGATGTAATTGAGTAGCATGCCCTCGGTTACGTGAGGACCCTTGCCCTGAGCCCGCATCTTCTTGCGATGCGCTTCAAGCAATTCCGGCTCGGCGAAAATCGAAAAGACTGCTCCGAGCGCGCGCTGGAGGAACGTGAGATAGCGTGCGGCGACCATCTCAAGATTCGTACGGACAGTATTCTTGCCAACGAGTTCCTGGAGCAGCTGCAGGGTTTCCTTGATATCGGGCACGCACTCATCGAGGACGGCGCTGAATAGCGCGAGGCGATCGTTGAAATGGACGTAGAGCGTGCCATCGGCGCATCCGGCATCGCGGGCGATCTCGCGAGTTGTGGCTTTGGCCAGACCCTTGGAACGAAAGACCCGTTCCGCCGCTTCGAGGATTTGACGCCGCTTGTCCATATCAATTCAGATGCGAGCCGCTTGTGAGAAGTCTCATCATAACGCTGTCCTCGGCCACTGTCCGCAACTACAGAACGCATAATGAGAGGGTGAATATCGCGGAGTTCAGCCTGCTTGTTTGGCTCGGGTCGATCGCGGCAGGCCTGCTGGGTGCCCTGACGGGGTTGGGTGGCGGCGTCGTAATTGTGCCGATGTTGACGCTCGGATTCGGCGTCGATATTCGCTATGCGATGGGGGCTTCGCTGATCTCGGTAATCGCCACGTCATCGGGAGCAGCAGCTGCATTTGTTAAAGAGGGCTACTCTAACGTGCGCGTCGGCATGTTCCTGGAAATTGCGACGTGCTTGGGAGCTCTTGCGGGCGCCTACCTCGCAACCCGGATTCCCACAAGTGCGCTCGCCATCGTCTTCGGATTCGTGCTGCTCTATTCCGCCTACCTTTCATTGACGGCGAAGGATCACATTGCCGAAGACACGGGTCCCGCGGAGCCTTGGGCAGCGCGGCTGCGTCTCGATTCGCAGATGCCCGTCGCAACAGGATGGCAGTCCTACCGCGTCCATAACGTAGGCGGAGGCTTCGCTTTGATGGGTGTGGCGGGGGCGCTCTCGGGTCTGCTCGGAATCGGCTCCGGCGCGATCAAAGTGCTAGCGATGGACCGCGTCATGAAGCTGCCTTTCAAGGTTTCGACCACCACCAGCAACTTCATGATCGGCGTAACAGCGGCGGCGAGCGCGGGCGTGTATCTGGGCAAGGGATTCATCGAACCGGGCTTGGCAGCGCCTGTAATGCTAGGCGTGCTGGCGGGCTCTCTCGTCGGAGCGAAGGTTCTCGCGACCGCGAAGAATCAGACTCTGCGATACATTTTCAGCGCCGTTATCGGAGTGCTCGCGGTACAGATGATTTACAAGGGAATCGCGGGAAGGCTGTGATGGAGAATGAACGTAGGATGGACGAAACGATCGCGGGCATCCTTCGTCTCGGTGTAAGCGTTGCTGCGATTTTGGCCGTGATCGGAATCGCTATCTACCTCAAGAGCTTTGGCGGCGCCACGCCGGACTACCGCACATTTCACCCTGCCAAACTGCCTAAAGGATGGCTGCAAGCGGCGATCCTCATGCTCATCTTTACTCCCGTCGCAAGGGTCGCTTTTTCCGTGTACGCGTTCGCACGCCTTAAGGACCTTCCCTATGTCGTGATCACCTTGATTGTCCTGGCTTTGCTGGCAGCTGGATGGTTTACGGGCCATGCCGCTTGATACGCTGAAACAGAGTCCATGAGATTAGTTGAAATTGCAGCGAAACTGGGGTGCGAACTAATTGGCGATGACGCCGAAATCACGGGCGTCTCAGGGATGGAGCAGGCGGCGCCCGGCCAGCTTACCTTTCTCGCCAATCCGAAATACGCGCCCAAGGTGAAACTTTCGAAGGCCAGCGCGATTCTTGCCGACGGGCCGATCGAAGGCATGGCGACCCTCGTTTCGAAGAATCCTTATCTCGATTTTTCGCGCGCTCTGGCGCTCTTCTATCAACCGCCCCGTCCGGCGCCGGGAATCCATCCCATGGCGGCCATCGCCCAGAGTGCGGTGATCGGAGAAGGCGCTTCGATCGGCGCTTTCGTTTCGGTGGGAGAGCGCGCCCGCATCGGAAAGAACGCCGTCCTCCATCCGCACGTCGTCATCTACGAAGGCGCCGAAATTGGGGACGACTTCCTCGCACACTCTCATGCCGCGGTGCGGGAGTTTTGCCGCGTCGGCAATCGCGTCATCCTGCAGAACAGCGTGGTGGTGGGCGGCGACGGATTCGGCTTCGCCAAACGCGCCGACGGCACCCACGCCAAAATCCCGCAAAGCGGCCCGGCCGTTATCGAAGACGATGTCGAGATCCAGAGCCTCACCTCGGTGGACCGCGCCACCGTTGGTGAAACGCGCGTGAAGCGCGGCGCCAAGATCGATAGCCTGGTACAGATTGGACATGCCTGCGTAGTCGGCGAGGACAACATCATCTGTTCGCAGACAGGTCTCGCCGGAAGTTCGATTCTCAAAGAGAACGTGCTTCTAGCTGGACAGGTGGGCATCTCAGGCCATCTCACGATCAACCGCGACGCGATTATTTATGCGCAAAGCGGCATCGGCGGGGATGTACCCGCGGGAGCGAGAATGTCAGGCTCACCCGCTTTCGCTGCAAACGAATGGTTACGAGCGATTACTGCATTTCAGAAACTGCACGAGATTGCAAAATCGGTGAGAGACCTGAAGAAGCGCATGGAGAAGGTGGAATCGAAATGACGCAGCCGAACCTGGCTTACATGAATGAGGAGTTCCTGAAAACGCCGGAAGCGCGGTCGATCCGGCTGCTCTCCGAGTATCTGGAACCCCTGCAGCACTTCCGCAAGCAAAAGATTCAGGACACGATTGTCTTTTTCGGTTCGGCTCGCATCAAACCCGATGGACCAATGGGTAAGTACTATGACGAGGCGCGCGAACTGGCTCGCATGCTTACCGCATGGTCTGACGCCAACGAGGGAAAAGGACGCTACGTAATCTGTTCCGGCGGTGGCCCCGGAATCATGGAAGCTGCAAACCGCGGCGCATCGGACGCAAACGGCAAGACGATCGGACTGAACATAGGTCTTCCTTTCGAGCAGCAGCCGAACCCCTACATCACCGAAAACCTGAGCTTTCAGTTCCACTACTTTTTCATGCGCAAGTTCTGGTTCGCCTACTTGGCGAAAGCTCTAGTTGTGTTTCCGGGCGGCTTTGGAACCATGGACGAGCTCTTCGAAATCCTGACCCTCGTGCAGACTGGGAAGCTCAAAAAGAAGATGCAGATCCTTCTTTATGGCACGGAGTTTTGGAAGGAAGTCGTGAACTTCGATGCGCTGGTCAAGCACGGGACGATCGCCGAAAAGGATCTGGAGCTGTTTAAGTTCGCCGACGACCCCGAGACCGCTTTCGAGGTCTTACGGAATTCTCTAGCGGCCTACGACGTCAAAACGGAGCCCGATACCCCGGCCATTTCCGCCACCGTGAAACCCGCTTAACCAATGCGGAAGATGTCCAGGACAGGGATCGTGTTCGCTGCACTGGCTGCGGTTTGGCTGGTGCTGACGTTCACCCACACGGCGCCGGGCATCGCGGTGCTGATCGGGTTCGTCGAACTTATCCTGGGCCTGTTGTTGACGTTCCGCCTGATGCGGTACCTGGCCCGCCAATCGATCTGGCGGCTGAGAAACCGCCTGATCGTCACATATCTTTTTATCGGAGTCACGCCCCTGGCTCTCATCCTGGTTCTGATTGGGGTCGGCGGATGGGTTGTTGCCGGCCAAATCGCCGTGTTCCTGGTGAGCTCGGAATTGGAAAGGCGAATCGAAACACTGAATGAGCCCGCGCAGATTCTCAGTTGGAGCACGCCGGATACGCGCGAGCGCGTCATGAAGCAGGTGCAGGCCTTCGCTTTGAACAATTTTCCGCACGTCCGCATATTGATCCATGCCGAGAGCGACGTCGTCTTTCCGCAGGGCGCCACGATTCAGCCTCCACCGGAACATTGGGGCGATTCCAAGGGGCTGATGGTCAGAAAGGGCCGCTTCTATCAGTGGGCTCATGTGCTTCGTGGCTCGACAGAAGTGCTGATGATGGAGCCCATGACCAACCGGATTCTTTCCAATCTCGTGCCGCACTTGGGCCAGGTACTGTTGAGCAGCGACGACGATTCGAAACGCGTCATTGTGGTCAGTGACGACGAACCCGGAGCCATCTACATTCCGCCGCAGGAAAACACCTTCGATCGCGAATTGACCTGGGAAGGCCACATCAAAGTTGCCGATTGGGACATGCCGGGTCAGACCAAGAACTATTTGCTGGTAGTGAGAACACGCCCTTCCGCGTTGCGGGACGCGATCTTCGGTGAAGATTTCCGGAACGGCGACGTCGGCCAGGACGGGCTGTTTGCGTTCGCGATTGTGGCGATACTTTTTTTGATCGTGGAACTGATCTCGCTGGTGGCGGGCATCTCCATGACGAAGACCATCACAGGAGCCGTTCACAACCTCTACGAAGGAACCAGGAAGGTAACGGCAGGCGACTTCTCTCATCGCATTGGCGTGCGCGGCAGCGATCAACTGGCCGCCTTGACGTCGTCATTCAACAGCATGACCGAGAACCTGGAGCGCCTCTTCGCGGTGGAGAAAGAGAAGGAGCGGCTGCAATCGGAATTGCAGATCGCGACCGAGGTCCAGGCGCAGCTCTTTCCGAAAGACATGCCCAAGTTGAGCACCCTGCATTTGAAGGGCGTGTGCAGACCAGCGCGCATGGTCTCAGGCGATTACTACGATTTCTTCTGTTTGCAGGATAAGAAGGTGGCGCTAGCGATTGGCGACGTCGCCGGCAAAGGCATCTCGGCCGCTCTCTTGATGGCGGCCATCCAATCCATCATGCGAGCTCAGTTGGGCCATGTGGACACCGGCGGCTGCATCGATACTTCGCGCGTAGTCTCGCTGTTGAACCGCCAGCTTTATGCGAGCACGTCGCCGGAAAAGTACGCCACCTTTTTCTTCGGCATTTACGATGAACAGAGCCGCGTGTTGAGCTATACGAATGCCGGCCACCTGCCCCCGATTCTGGTGAGTGGCGGCGAAGCGACGATCCTGGAAGTTACGGGCACTGTCGTTGGCGCTTTCCCGTTGGTGAAGTATGAAGAGAGGCATCTCACGTTGAAACCGGACGATCTGCTCGTTGCGTATACGGACGGCATTGAAGAGCCTGAGAATGAGTACGGTGAGCAATTCGGCGAGGACAGGCTGAAGGGACTGCTAATCCGCTATCAACATCTGGAGATGACGGATTTGATCGCCAAAGTAATGGACGCGGTTGTGGAATGGACCAGCGCGGAAGAGATGCCGGACGACATGACAATACTTGCAGCCAGGGTTCACTAATGAAGCCGGTTTTGACAGCAGAGGAAATGCGAGCCGTGGACGCCGCGACGATGGAACTCGGCATCCCCGGCATCGTGCTGATGGAGAACGCCGCTCATCGCGTGATGGAAGTGTTGGAGCGCCGGTTCTCTCCGCTAAACGAACATCGGATCGTTGTCATTTGCGGCAAAGGAAATAACGGCGGCGATGGACTCGCCATTGCTCGGCAGCTCTTCACGCGCTTTCAGCCGAAGTCTCTAGATGTGGTTCTGGCGGCTGATCCCGCCGAACTACGTGGCGACGCCGCAGCGAATCTGGCGATGCTGCGAGCGTGCGGGTGTGCACTTTCGCATGAGATCACTGCCGCGATGGCGACCGCGTCCTTGGTCGTGGATGCTCTCTTGGGCACCGGACTCAACGGACCTGTCCGCGGCAAAGCGCTCGATGTGATCCGTCAAATGAACACCGCATTTCCGCTTGCGAAGGTGGTCGCGGTGGACGTGCCTTCCGGCATCGGCAGCGATTCCGGTCAACTTGTGGGCGAATCCGTGCGCGCCGATTTCACCGTAACCTTCACAGCATGGAAAGTGGCGCATGCGCTCTCACCGGCGTGCTACGCGATGGGCCAAACTGCGCTCGGAGCGATCGGTTCACCCGCTCGCCTGATGCAGAGTTGCTTACTACAGGTCACCGGCCGCGAAGATTTTCGCCCTCTCTTTCTCCCGCGGCCGAAAGATTCCAACAAGGGAACGTTCGGACACGTTCTTGTCATCGCGGGTTCGCGTGGCCGTACAGGAGCGGCAGCTATGTGCGGCGCTGCGGTCTTGCGTGCCGGAGCCGGCCTTGCCACGGTTGCGACCGCCGAATCCGCTTTAGCGCAAGTCGCGCTTTACGCGCCCGAGTTGATGACCGACGCCTTGCATGAAACCCTAACCGGAGCGATTGCCGATCAGGACATCCCACTCGGCAAGAAAAGCGTTCTGGCGATCGGTCCGGGCTTAGGAACGGAAGCGCCCACCGTAGACCTGGTGCGCCGCATGTTCCGCGAATGTGAAGTGCCGATGGTGGTGGATGCCGATGCGCTCAATGCATTGGCAGGAACCGATTGGCATGCGGGCAAACACATTCGCGTCCTAACTCCCCATCCGGGCGAGATGTCGCGTCTGACCGTCAAGTCGATCGCAGAAGTACAGGCGGATCGCATTCGATGCGCGAGCACACTGGCTCGTGAGCGCAGCGTGGTCCTGCTGCTAAAGGGCGACAGAACATTGATCGCCCTGCCTGACGGGCGCGTGTGGATCAATCCCACCGGTTCGCCCGCGATGGCGACGGGCGGCACCGGAGATGTACTGACCGGTCTGATTGCCGGAATGCTGGCGCAGTTTCCATCCCAACCGGAACTGGCAGTCGCGGCTGCCGCCTATCTCCACGGGCGCGCCGGCGAACTGGGCGCTGTGAAGCTAACAGAACAGTCCTTCCTCGCGGCCGATCTCCTGACCTTTCTGCCGAATGCGATTCATGACCTATACGACTGAATCGGAGGAAGAGACCATCGCACTCGGCGCGAAATTGGCGCCTGAGTTGAAGGGAGTAGTCCTGCTGACGGGCAACCTCGGCGCGGGAAAGACAACTCTCGTCAAGGGCATTGCCGGCGGGAACGAAGTCACGAGCCCCACCTTCACTTTGATTCACGATTACGGCGATTGCTATCACATCGATCTATATCGGCTGGAAACGGAGCGCGAGGTCGAAGACCTCGGTATCGACGAACTGATCGACAGCGGCAAGCCAGTCTTGATCGAATGGGGCGAACGCTTCCCGCGATTGTTTCCGCCGCCAGTAACCACCATCCAACTCGAACACGTGGGTAACGACAAAAGAAGGATTACAGTAAGCTACCGATAGCGAATGAAAAAAGACTGGGCATTGATTTTAGGAGCGAGCAGCGGTTTTGGAGCAGCGGTCGCTTTGGAGTTGGCGCGCGCGGGCATGAGTATCTTCGGCGTCCACATGGACCGCCGGGAGACGATGCCTCTAGCCGAAGAAGTAAAGCGTCAGATTCTGGAAACCGGCCAGGACGCTCTTTTCTTCAATGGCAACGCGGCGGATGAAGAGAAACGCCGCGAGGTTGCCGAGCGCGTTGAGGAGAAATTCGCTGTGGAGCCGGGACGCGTCCGGGTGCTCTTCCATTCGCTGGCGTTCGGAGCCCTTAAACCGCTCACTGGCGAAGGCGCGGTGAATCAACGTCAGATCGAGATGACCGCGGATGTGATGGGCCACAGCCTCATTTATTGGGTACAGGCGATGCTCGATAAGAAGCTCATGGAAGCAGGTGGCCGAATCTACGCGATGACCAGCGAAGGTAGCAACAAAGCCATTCCGCAATACGGACCAGTATGTGCTGCCAAGGCGATCCTCGAAGCGCATATCCGGCAACTGGCTCTGGAGTTGGCTCCGCTGGAAATCACCGCGAACGCAATCATGGCGGGCGTTACGGATACACCGGCGTTACGCAAAATTCCCGGCAACGATCTGCTCATGACATATGCTCTGGCGCGCAACCCGCACAAGCGGTTGACGACTCCCGTCGATGTGGCCAAGTGCGTGAGTGTCCTGGTTTCTGAGAATACTTATTGGATGACCGGCAACACGATTCGCGTGGATGGCGGGGAAGGGTCGGTGGGCTAAATGATTTCCGAAATGGAACCTGAAGATTACTTACTGCCGGGCATCGGCACCCTGGAGGCGACCCCGGAGATTCTGCGCGGCCTGCTCGCCAGCGTCACTGAGGAGCAGACAGTTTGGAAGCCGGCCCCGGACCGCTGGTCGATCGCCGAGGTGCTGGAGCACTTATCTCACGTCGAAGGCCACGGCTTTCGCCTTCGCGCGGAGCGTATGGTGAAGGAAGAAAACCCTTTGCTCGAAATCTACGATCAGGAGTCACTCTCGGCCTCTGGCCAATACTCCGGACGCGAAGTCGAAGATTCCTTCGACCACTTCGAGGAACAGCGCGAGGACAACGTCGCTTGGCTGACATCTCTTCCGGCGAGAGCCATCTCGCGAACCGCAAAGCACCCCGAACTAGGGACAATCACTTTGGGCCAGCTACTGAACGAGTGGGCCTTTCACGACCTGGGCCATGTGCGTCAGATCGCCGAAATCGTCCGCGCCCTTGTTTATTATCCGAACATAGGCCCCTTCCGGAAGTATTACAACGTGAATCCGTAACTCAGTTCCGCACCACCGTAATCGATCGCCAGCTACTATTCCCGGCGGCATCGTAGGCCCTTATGATCAGCGTGTTTGTTCCTGGATAGACAGCGATGTTCGCGCTCCAGTTAGTCGTACCCGTTGCGGTCCCACTTCCCAGTAGCGTGTTTTGCCAGGTCACTTGACTCACGCCGACATTGTCGGAAGCCATCCCCGATACATTAATCGTCGATTGACTGGTCTGCACGATCGTTGAAGCCGGAGACTGAATCGAGAGGGTCGGAGGCAGCGTATCAGGCCCAGTGGGACCGGTTGGCTGAGTGGGAGTCGGCGTCGTAGCCGCAACGGTCCTCGTGATTTGCACGGCCCCGGTGGCTGTCTGGTGATTGCTATCCACCGCGCTTACCGTAATCGTATTCTCACCCGTAGAAAGCGGTACTGCCGCGATGCTCCAGGCGGAACTGCCCGTGGCCGTGCCGGCTTGCCCGTGGTCGGTCTGCCACGTGACCGACGGCGAACCCACGGCATTGGAAACCAGGCCAGACACCGCTTCCGTCGCTCCTGTTGTCTGCAGATTGGATCCGGAAGGGCTCTGGATCGTCAAACTGATAGGTAGCGGCGTTGAACCGGTCGTCGTAGTTGGTGGCGCGGGGTCACTCGCCGTCGATCCATCGGGCGGGCCGTAAAGAGCCTGGATTCCAGCGATATCGTCGTTCGAAATCTCTTCCCCCAAACGGTAATACGGATACATGAGCGCACTGACCGTAGTCGTGTGGCCCAAGCCCAGCGCGTGCCCGGCTTCGTGCAATGCGACCGTGTAGATATCTGTATCGGAGCCGACGTTCCAGTTCTCCGAACCATCCAGATGCATATCTCCTGCAATCGGCTCGGGATTGGTCGGAACCGGATAGAACGTGTGCGCCAGGATTCCTCCCGGACCGTCAAATGGATACCCATCGCCATGATCGTAGGTAGCGAACTTGATGGCGACTGTCACCGGCGCCTGAGGGTTCAACCCAGGCGTGAAATGCACATTCGCGTACTTTGGCCATTGATTCAGAGCGCGCGTCAATTCCTGAACGGTGAGCGCTGAGGAGACCTTAGGCGTGAGGTCGGAGAAGGTGTATTGCAGCGTGATCCCATCGAGTCCGCTAGAGGTCCACCCGTGGCCCACCGTCACGTACATCGGCACGACGGCCTTGCCCGAAACCACCGACGCGCACGTATAAACATGGACGCCGTTGATCAGGTCCTGCGATGCCGGAAAAATATAATCGACTTCGTCCCACTGCTCAAGGCCCTCAGTTGAGCCGAGCACCAGGAAGTGATTCACCGCCAGGTCCGGATGCGACAGTATCGTCAAACCGCTCGCGGTGAGAAGCGCCGCGGCATCGGCCGGATCCACATCCGGATGAAATTCCACCACCGAGGTCAACGTCGTCTCGGCGCTCCGCTTCTGCTCCGGCCGCAACCGCGTGGCAAACTCGATGTTCAAACTCGTGGGAGAGAACGTATCCGCCGCGGCAACCATCACGGAATTGTCTGGAACAAACGCCACAACCGACGCCCCCGCCTGCGTCAGCAGATCGATCTGGTCTTGCCCAACCGGACCGTTGAACGCCAATAGAAAATGAGCTTTACCGGCGCGAAAATGGCGTGCTCCATCAGTAAGATAATCCGAAAAATTGATCGGCGCCGTGAGGTCGCCCGTCTTGAAATGCAATGTCGCTCCGGAGAGACATTGCACGAAAACACCCGCGACGAATAGCGGTATTAGGACAAGATTTTGCCACTGCATACCTGTCTATCGGCTGACCTGAGAATTCCTGCATAGTTTTGCCACTGAAGGGGAGTAATGCGAATTCCCCTAGCAATAGTAATTTCGGCCATGGTACTGACCGCGGGAGGCCTTCCCCTTCCGTACTCTGTCTCTACCTTTGCAGGGGGTACGAACGTCGGCGACGGCGGCCTTGCCACCAGCGCCTCTCTACTCGACG
>Ga0302325_10022132_pt1 | contig 13312 bp, 6 predicted proteins | sample Palsa_T0_2_FD_201948 | JGI IMG/M metagenome (GOLD analysis project Ga0302325, IMG submission 201948) | Peat permafrost microbial communities from Stordalen Mire near Abisko, Sweden - Palsa_T0_2 | ecosystem: Environmental > Terrestrial > Soil > Palsa > Peat permafrost | place: Sweden: Abisko... | reverse complement strand
TCCTGGAGCTCAAGGAGGTCGAGGAGACGGAGCCGCAATACCTCGCAGCGCGCCTCGAACTCGGTGACGCCCTTTTCAAGTCGGGCGACGCGGCCGGCGCCGCACGCGAATATGAGTCGATTCTGGAGACGATGCCCAACCAGCCGCAGGCGATGTTCAGCCTTGCACGGATCGACCTCATGAAGGGCGGCGACGACAAGGCGATCACCCGCCTCGAAACCCTGCTGACGGCCCACCCAGAGATGACGTCGGGCGCGGGCCTTCTCGCGCAGATCTTCGATCGCCGCGGCGAGAAGCAGAAGGCCCTGCTGATGACGCAGTGGAGCCGGCAGTCCCCCGAGCCGGTGCCCGACGATCCGTGGATTGATGAGCTCCTCACCAACTGCTACGACGTCCAGCGGCTATCGCTCAAGTTTGAGGAGTACTACACCTCCGGGGAGATCGACAAGGCGCTCCCGCTTCTGGACCGCGTCGAGGAGTTGGATCCGAAAAGCTACATACCGCAGCTCCTCAGAGGCTGGTCGCAGGCGCGCGCCCACAATGACTTCGAGGCCGTCGCCCAGTACCGCATGGCGCTCGATAAGGGCGGCGACCCCGAGAAGATATGCCCGTACATGGCCCAGTCGCTGATCGCGCTTGGCCGCCTCTCTGACGCGGCCAAGCTGATGGCCGAGTTCTATGCGAAGAAGCCCGACTCGGTGCCGATCCTGATCGCCTACTCGGACGTCGCCGTGCGCCAGGGCGACAACGTGACGGCGACGGTGCTTCTCAGGAGGGTCCTGGAGAAGGAGCCCTACCGCGTCGCGGCGAACATGAACCTTGCCAAGATCCTCTGGGCGTCTGGGGAGCGCGACGAGGCGGCGGTGTGCCTCGAGCGCGTGACTAAGGTGTCCTCGAGCGACGTGGTGTCGCGCGCCCTGCTTGGGGAATACCACCTACGCCGGTCGGAGCCGCTGGCCGCGATCCCCCCCCTGGAGGAGGCCATCGCCCAGTCGCAGAAGGGCACGCCCGCCTATACGAGCCTGACATCGATGCTCTATGCGGCGTATGTCGAGGCCGGGTCGTCGGGGGCGGATGCGGACGCGGTCGGCTTCCTCGACAAGGCGATCGCCCTCGACCCGGCGAACCCTAACGCCCTCGCGCACAAGGCGGCCCTCTGCGCGCAGGCGCGAAAATTTGCGGATGCCGCCGACGCCCTGGAAAAATTGAGGGACCTCCAGCCCAACAACCCCACGATCTACCTCAGCCTGGGTGACGTCCTCTACCATGAGGGGAAGCCCGACGAGGCGCGCGTGGACTGGCAGAGGGCTATGTTGCTCACGTCGTCGGGTAACACGGCCCTGCGGGAAGCGCTCAACGCCCGGATCGACGCGCCGATCACGGAGGACACGTTCCGTTGAAGCGCCTGCTTTGCGCGGTGGTAACCGCCCTGCTCGTCGCGGGCGTCCTTGTGTTTTTCCTCAGGGCGCGTCGCATGCCGGCCTCGGCGCAGGCTTCGACGGCGGCCGCAGCCGGGGAGAGGCGCGTGCTCCAGAAGCAGCCGCTCGGACCGGACTTCTACGCGTCGCGCGCCATCGGCAAGCCCGCAGAAGGGCTGCCGTGGATCACAGACCTGCTGGTGGTGGACCTCGACGGCGACGGGCTCAAGGATGTGCTCGTGTGCGATGGGCGCCTCAACAAGGTCAGCTGGATCCGCCAGGTCCGTCTCGGCGTCTTCGAGGAGCAGGACATCGGCCAGCCGGTGCAGGGGCCGGCCCACCTCGAGGTCGCGGACCTGCGTGGCACGGGACACCTCGACGTCCTCGTGTCGTCCATGGGCGTCGTTCCCCCGGACAACGAGAAGATCGGCTCCGTCGTCGTTCTTGAGAACGACGGGACGAATCACTTCACGAACCATGTGCTTCTGGACAACGTCGCGCGAGTCACCTACGTGCAGGCCGCCCACCTGACTCAGTCCGGCCGTCTCGATCTCGTGGTGGGCCAGTTCGGCTACATCGAGGGCGAGATCCGCTGGATGGAGAACCTGGGCGGCGGCCAGTTCAAGAGCCACCAGCTGCTCGACCTTCCGGGGACGATCCACGCGCCGGCCGTGGACCTGAACGGGGACGGCAAGACGGACATCGTGGCCCTGGTGTCGCAGGACTCGGAGGAGGTGCATGCGTTCATGAACGACGGCAATGGCAACTTCCAGGACCGGGTGCTCCATGGCTCGACCAACAAGGACTATGGCAGCAGCGGCCTTGTGATCGCGGACGTGAACCAGGACGGAAGGCCCGACATCGTCTACACGAATGGCGACGGCTTCGACTATGCGACACCCGGGTCGAGGCCGTGGCACGGCGTGCAGTGGCTCGAGAACAAGGGCGCCGGGAAGTTCTTGTTCCACAGGGTGGGGGACTTCCCTGGTGCGTTCAGCCCAGTAGTCGCGGACCTGCGCGGCACGGGCTACAACGACATCGTGTCGTGCAGCGGCTTTAACGACTGGAACGATCCGGATGCGGTCTCGCTGATGGCATTCGAGAACGACGGTTCCGAGCACTTCACGCCGCGGATCCTAGCCCATGTGCCGACGCACCTTATCGTCGTCAAGGCGGCCGACATGTTCAACGACGGCCGGATCGAGCTGGTTACAGGCGCCTTCATGTTCTATCCGCCCTACGACCACGTCTCCCGGGTCACACTGTGGGAGCACAAAGAGTAGAAAGAAACAGTTTTACAAACCTGTAAAATAACGTCGGAATGGCGGCATAATAACGTGACCAAATCCAAAGACTCATCGAACCCGGGATTCGGCGCTGGCGCGCCACAAGCCGGCAAGAGGGCAACGATTTACGACCTTGCGCGCATTGCGAAGGTCTCCCCCGGGACCGTCAGCCGCGTGCTCAACAATCGCGACAGGGTGAAGACGGAGACGCGCGAGGCCGTGCTGCGCGCGGCGGCCGAACTCAACCTGAAGCCCCAGGCCTCGGTGCGCAACCGGGAGGTCGCGATCCTCTCGGAACCTAGCTACCCCGACCGTTTCGGCGGCTACGCTGGCACGCTGACCGCGCACCTCTCCTTCGCCTTTTCGCGCCGCAACATCGGCGTGCTCCTGCCGCTCAACCCCCTGGTCGAGCTCCCGACGAAGTTCATCGACGGGATTGTCGTCGTCACCGAGGCCAAGGCGCTGCGCGAGCTCGTCGTCGAGCTTGAGAAGCGCATGCCGGTCGTCCACATCGACAAGTTCCTCATCTCGAAGGACGAGTATGTCGTCTGCTCGGACCACTACGCCGCGGGCTACATGGCCGCGCGCCATTTCATTGAGAGGGGCAAGCGCAAGCCGGCCTTTGTCGGGGGCGACTACGTCGCCTTCGCCGAGCGCCTGAAGGGCTTCAAGAAGGCGCTGGCCGAGGCCGACCTCCCAATCGATGAGCAGCGCTGCTCGCTGTACGGTCCAGAGAGCAACTCTATGTCCATCGTGACAAGGGCCGTGCGCGCGGGCGCGGACTCCATCTATGCCCCGGGCTCGAGCTTCGAGGCGCTCGAGTGCCTGCACGTCCTCTCCTATGTGATGGGCCTGAAGGTGCCCCAGGACATCTCGCTCATAGGCGGGGAAAATGAACGCGTATCCGCCCTCCTGACTCCGCCGCTCACGACGATTGAGGAGCCCCTGCGCGAGATGGCCGAGCAGGCGGCCGACATGCTCGACAGCCTGACGACGGGAAAGCGCATTCCGGAGCGCCGCCTCGTGTTGCCCATCCGCCTCGTTGAGAGAAATTCAGTGCAATGAAGTGCGGTCCCGCAAACGCCGGGCTGGGTCTTTCGTCACGGCCTTAGGCTTAGGCCTGCGAAAGGAAATTGGTTCGAATCATGCGATCGCTCATCACCCCTCCGGTACTGCTGCTAAACTGTTTGACGCTACTCGCATGTGTTGCGCGAGCCGAGCCGCTCACGCTGACCGTCCATCAGGCGCAGGCGCCAAGTTCGGAGGACTTCCATATGGGCACTTCGACGGCGCCGGGCGGGGCAACCGTGACGATAGACACCGACAGCCTTGTGCTCAACGGTCGTCCGGTCTCGGCCGTTATGGGCGAGTTTCATTTCACACGGTACGCGCGCAGCGAATGGCGCGAGGAGCTGCTCAGGATGAAGGCTGGCGGGATCACGATCGTTTCAACCTATGTTTTCTGGATCCATCACGAGGAGATCGAGGGCCAGTGGAACTGGACAGGCGACCACGATCTTAACGAATTTGTCAGGATTGCGGGCAGTGTCGGATTGAAGGTCATCGTGCGCTGCGGACCCTGGTGCCACGGCGAGGTGCGAAACGGGGGCTTCCCCGAATGGCTTCTCGACAAGGGCTGGAAGCTGAGGACCGTGGATCCTGGCTTCCTTGCCAAGGTTCGCATCTTGTACGGCCAGATCGCGGCGCAGCTGCACGATGAGCTATGGAAGGCCGGAGGCCCGGTCATCGGCATCCAGTTGGACAACGAGTACGAGGGCCCGGCCGACTACATGATCGCGCTAAAGAAAATTGCGCGGGAGGAGGGCCTCGATGTTCCCCTGTACACAAGGACCGGATGGACCAGGGTCACGACGCCGATGCCATTCGGGGAAATCGTCCCGCTCTACGGCGCGTACGCCGAGGGATTCTGGAGCAGGGAGTTGACCTCGATGCCGGGAAACTTCTGGAACGCGTTCCGTTTCTCGGGTCTTCGGTTTGACGACAACATCGCCAACGAGGAGCTGGGCAAGCGCGACGTAAGGGACGCTCCCGACGTGGCCCGCTATCCTTATCTGACCTGCGAGATCGGAGGCGGCATGATGAACAGCTACCACCGGAGGATACTCATCGATCCCCGCGATGTGGAGTCCACCACGCTTGTGAAGCTTGGATCGGGGAGCACGCTCCCAGGCTATTACATGTACCAGGGCGGCATAAATCCCGAGGGCAAGCTGACCACGCTGATGGAGGCCCAGGGCACGCGGATGACGAACTACAATGACCTGCCGGTCCGGAACTACGACTTTCAGGCGCCCCTGGGTTCATTCGGGCAGGTTAGGCCGCAGTATCATCTCCTGAGACGCCTGCACCTCTTTCTCGCGGACTTTGGCGGAGGATTCGCGCGGATGGGCACCGCGATGCCGGACACCAGGCCTGGCCCAAAGGGCGACACTCAGACGCTTCGCTGGTCCGTTCGGTCCGACGGGCGTAGCGGGTATTTGTTCGTGAACAACTACGAACGCTCGCTGGAAATGCCTGAAAAACATTCTGTCCAGTTCAAGGTCAGCCTGCCGGGAAGCGACCTTGTACTGCCCGCAGATCCCGTCGATGTGCCCGCCGACAGCATGTTCTTCTGGCCCTTCAACATGGACCTGGGCCACGGGGTCGGACTTTCGTATGCGACAGCCGAGCCCGTCTGCTGCATCGATGACGGAAGCAGCCACACAATCTTCTTCGCCGAGACGGCCGGCGTTCCCGCCACGTTCCTGGTCGTGGGAGAGAAAGTGCCAAGGTCAGCGGCGGTGAGCCGCGACGTCGCGTTCGAGATCAAGGGGACCGACGGTGTATCTGTGCGGATCGTCGTGCTGTCGGAATCGGACTCGCTTGCCTTGTGGAAGGGTCACTACCGGGGGCGTGATCGAGCCTTCCTGACGCGGGCTGAATTGATCCTGGATGGCGACGATGCCAATCTGACTTCCTCCAAGGTGTCCGACCTCACAGCGGACATCTATCCAGGAGAGGACCTTGCTGGATTTAAATCGAATGACGGGGTCTTCTCCGAGCTGGCGCCGGCGGCGCCTGCCGTCGAATCGCTGAACGTCAAGGTAGAGCAGGTCCGCGAGGCGGGTCCCGCGCGGGAAATCCCAATTGGAAAGATATCCGAGCCGGTCGCCACCGAGCCTTCCGACTCTGATTTTGCACAGGCAGCCGTTTGGAGGATCGACATCCCGAGGGACGCGGACCTTGCAAACGACCCATTGCTCAGCCTGCGCTACGAAGGCGACGTCGCACGGATCACGCTCAACGGCCGATTGCTCGTGGATGATTTCTATAACGGACGGCCCATTGAACTTGGCATTAGGCGATACGCTCCCGAGATACTCGGTGGCGACCTTGAGATAGCGGTGCTTCCCCTCAGGAAGGATGCTATTTCGGGCGCCAAGCAGCGTATTTTCATCGCCGCGACAGCCGTCCCCGATTTTGGAGCGGGGGCAACCGTCGCACGGATTCTCTCGTCCGAGGGCATAGAGCGATACACTGTGCACCTCGCACAGGAGAAATAATTTACGTCGCCGCGCTTCAGATCACGCCACGGCGCGCCTCCAAGGCGTCCCTGATCTCGTAGGCGCGGACTTTCGTGAGGGGGTAGTAGGCGAGGAGCCAAATGGCTATAATGGACCAGGCCGCAGTTGAAATCGCCAGTGTGAGCCTCATGCCTAGGATGGTTGAGGCGGACTGCATGCCACCGAGCGAGGCGTTGAAACCCGTTAGGTTCAGGACGATGCCCGCTCCAAAGAAAGCGAGGGCGTAGCCGGTCTTTTGTATCCAGGAGAACAATGACCCCATCAGCCCCTCCCGGCGCATTCCGTGATGAAGCTCGTCGTCGTCGCAGACATCCGCCAGCATCGAGGGGGTGAGGACACTCAATGCCGTCCACACCGGGCTGCAGAGCAGCGGGTCGATGAGTATCTTCCACGGATTGCCAGGGGTGAATACAAACCACTTTCCAATTGAGCCCAGAAGGACGAGGCCGAAGATGATGCTGAGAGTGGTGCGCTTGCCATAGTGGTTGGCCATCCAGTTTATCGGGAAGATCATCGCGATGCCGAATACGGCATAGGCGGATGAAAGCACTCCCTTCCAGTAGGTCCCCTCGACAATGTTGCCGCCGCACATGTTGTAGACGAGAAGGTAGTAATCGATGTTGCTGGCGAGCATCCCGGCCAGCACCTGGCACACGGTGAGGCCGAGCAGGACCGTGAATGCACGGTTGCTGAAGGCGGCGCTGAGGGCGGGACGCAGGAGAACGCGCTGCTGCCTCGAGGCCTTCTTGTAATAGCGCTCCTTAACAAAAAACCCTGGGACCATGCCGACAAGGCCCATGACGACGATGCCGATGATCCATCCGATCGTCCGCACGCCGGAAATCATGCTACCGAAGATGGCCAGGTTTGCCGCCCAGAAGGTCCAGCTGTAGGTCAGTTCGCCAATCTTCTGAAAAAAGCCGCCGAAGGCGGAGACGCGGGTCCGTTCCTGGTAGTCAGGAGTCATCTCATAGGTCAGGCTCATGAGCGGCACCGAGAAGATCGAAAAGCAGGTGTAGAATAGGAGCAGCGTCCCGATCAGGTAGGCTATCGTTGAGGACTGGCTCATTCCCTTGGGAACCATCCATATGAATCCGAACGCCACCGCCTGAAGCATAGCGCCGAGGACTATAAGTGGCCGCCGTCGGCCAAAGCGCGTGTGACAATTGTCGGAAATGATCCCGACCACGGGGTCCGTAAGGGCGTCCCAAAAACGGGGTATGGCCAGGACGAGCCCGAGGAGGGCTGGATTGACTCCAAGAACCATCTGGTAGACGGGTATGGCGAGGCTCTTAACCCCCGAATTGCCGTAAAAGATCGCAAGGTAGCCTGATCCAAGGGCCGCCTTTTCACTGAATTGGATCTTGTCCGCGGGCCTTGTCTCCCTCGTGCCGCTTTCCGGCGGCACGGCTGCCCCTGCGGGTTCAACCGGGGGCGCGAGGCGGTCGGGACGCGCCATGGAGGGGGTAACGCTTTCGCGCTGGGGCATGGCCATGATCCGAACAGAACTGCCCTCCAGGGGCTAGTTCTAACATGCGCAACAGAACCTCAATCGGCCTCGACGAGCTCGCTTTCCAGCTGCTCAAGAGACTTGCCCTTGGTTTCCGGAAGCTTTGCCCAGACAAAGGCAAACCCCGCGGCGCAGATCAGCGAGTAGAGCCAGAAGGTCCCTGCCGGTCCCAGGCCAGCGTTCAGAAGTGGGAACGTGTACGTGAGGATAAAGCACGCCGTCCAAAGCGATGCCACGGCCAGCGACATGGCGGCACCCCGAACGCGGTTCGGGAAAATCTCGGAGATTATCACCCATGTGACAGGGGCAAGGGACATCGCGTAGCAACCAATCGCCGCGAGGACGAGGAGCAGCATGGGAAGTCCCTTGACGCCGCTGAAGTAGCAGGCGCCGAGCGCCCCGTAGATAAGGGCCAGGCTTCCGGCCCCAACGAGCATCAGTGGGCGACGGCCGCGCTTGTCGACTGCTCCGAGCGCAACGAATGTGAAGACCAGGTTTACCGAGCCCGTCCAAGCGATGTTCGAGAGGACGCTCGATATGTCGTACCCAGCTGCCCTGAATATCTCCTCAGCGTAGTTGAAGATGACATTGATGCCGCACCATTGCTGGAACACCGCGAGTAAAATACCGAGCGTGAGTACCCGCCGCATCCTGGGTTCAAGCAGTTCCGCCAGCCGGAGGGCCTGGTGGCGCTCCGCCGAAAGGGACGCCTTCATTTCCCTGAGTGAATTGTCGGCGTATGCTGCGCCGCCGATCCTCGCAAGAATCGCGCGTGACCTCCCGGAATGGCCCCATTTTTCCAGCCACCGTGGACTTTCCGGCACGAAAAGCATCCCCACGAAGAAGAGCACCGACGGCACCGCGGTAAGGCCGAACATCCACCTCCAGCCTTCCTGGCCAAACCACGAGTGGCGAATGAATTCATCCGTCGCCCCCGGTGGGAGTCCACGCACAAGCCACCAGTCGAGCACCTGGGCCACGAGAATACCGGCGACAATGGTCAGCTGATTTATAGATACGAGGCGCCCGCGCATAGGGGCCGGCGATATCTCGGAGATGTACATTGGCGAGAGGCTGGAGGCCAGGCCGATGGCCACGCCGCCGAGGATCCGCCAGGCAATGAATATCGCGAACGTGGGAGAAAGGGCGTTACCCACCGAGGTGGTCCCAAAGAGCAGGGCGGCGACGATGAGGAGTCGCTTCCTTCCAAGCCGGTCGCTGAGGAAACCCGCAAGGACGGCGCCCGCGAGGCACCCGATGAGGGCGCAGCTATTCGCCCATCCCACCAAGGCCGGTTCCGTGAGCTTGAAGAAGCTCTCGAAGAAGGGCTTTGCCCCTCCGATCACCACCCAGTCCCAGCCGAAAAGAAAACCTCCCAGCGCGACGACGACGGACACCATCCAGACATAGCGTGAATCAAAATCACCCTCGGATGGATGCGTTGCCTGGGGATCGGGCGAGATCATGGTGCTTGTCGGAAACGGCGGGAGGCCCTGGGCCGGGTTGGGCCCCTAGGTGGGCTGGTCAGCGGCAAAAGGGTGGCTAGGATCGCGCCGCAACACATCGCGGATTTGCCTTCTGCCCAGCGCCTTCAATCCGAGGCCGAGGTTTGCCTGGCCCGTGAGAAAGAGGGCCGTCGTCCTCTGGCGCTCCGTCAGGTCGTCATCGAACAGGAGCATTGTCGGCAGGGAGGTCGCGAAATAATCGATTGTCGCGGGCGTCGACGCCAGTCGCGCCGCATGAGCTTTCAGGGCCTTGAGCGTCCTGCGCGCCCCTTTCCTGTCGCCGAGCTTTTCCAGCGAGAGCGCGGAGTAGTAGGTCATCTCGGAGAACGATATCAGGCTCATTGACTGGAAGTCGCCTTTGAATCCGGCGGCCCTTTCCCAGTGCGAGCGGCTGCCCTCGGCATCGCCCAGTGCGTCGAGCCCAAGGCCAAGCCAGAAGTGAATGTCGCTCTGGTTGGCCAGGAGATGATTCGCCTCGCCGAGGTTTGGCGTCGCCGTCAACGCCGCCGTGAAATGGGTTACGGCCATGGCAGGGCAGCTTCGGGAAAGCTCGTCGCGCCCGATCGCGAGATGGCAACGCACATGCTGGCGAAGGGCGAGGCCTTCGCCTCCCTCCCAGGGCTGGAATCGTCGCCTCGACATTATCCTGAGGGCCCGGCGCGGCGCGCCAGTTTGGACAAGGAGGGAGCATAGCTCGACCGAGAGGTCGTCGCGACGATCGACCAGTTCCTTGTGCCTTTGGAGCTCGCGAAGGCGTTTCCTGGGATCGAGCCCAAGTCGTTTTTTCAGTTGGTCGGACTCATAAAGGAGCCGACCGTCGGACGGATTTGCCGCGCGGGCGCGCGCATAGGCCGCCTGCGCCGCCTCCGGGCGCGCGAGGATATTGAAATAGGCGATGCCGAGATTCCGCCAAGCCACGGCATTCCCGGGCTCGAGCTTCACGGCAGCCTCCCAGCAGCGGATTGCCTCATGGTGGCGCCGCCGGTCATAGAGCAGGTTTCCAAGAAGGTACGGGGCCCTCGAGGCCTTGGGGTCTATCTCGCAGGTCCGCCTCAGGATCGAGATTTCCTCCAGTCTCGAGGGGAAGCAGTAATCCGGTCGGGCAAGCTGGGCGGCGGCGAGATGCCGCCTCTCGGACCTGGGGTCACCCTCGAGATGCCGCAGCCACGCGCGGTAGTAATGGATGAGGGGTTCCGTTCCCAAAGACGCATCGGGCAGTCCTTGTGTCGGGGTGGCGCCGCCTGCGTTTCGATGCGCGCAGGTTCCAAAGAGCGCAGGCTCCAACACGCGGAGCGCAGCTTTGAACTCGCCGGCGCCGGCATAGTCGAGCGCAAGATCCATCCGCACCTGATTATCGCACTCAAGCCTTTTCCCGGCCAGCTGCCGGGCCCACCAATCTGCCGGGTCCAGGGCCAGCGTTTCCGCGATGACTTGGTCGGACTCGGCGCCGCGCCCGAGCCTGCGCAGGAGAATGGCCTTTAGGTTCCTAGCCCGGAGGTTGTCGGCATTCCCACGGAGGGCCTTCCCGATGTGTTCAAGGGCCGCCTGTGAATTGCCCCGCAGGGAGTCGATCTCGGCGAGGGCGTGAAAGCTCGCCGACTGCCAAGCCTGATTCCATGTCGCTTTATAAAAGGCCTCGTATGCTTTGCCGAGCAGCGATGCGTCCATGGATGCGCCAAAGGCCTGATGCCTGAGGCACAGCCCAAGCTGGTAGTGGGCCTCGCCGTCATAGGGATTCGGGTTTCGCGACACGAGACGGGCAATGCTGGCGCGAAGGTGCCGCTCGGCCTGCATGAATTCCCCGCGCCTCAGGTGCCACCGCCCGAGTGCCATATTGCAGCGCGAGTCGGAAGGATCCCGGCGGAGCCCCTCCTTCCAGTAATCCTGGGGGAGGCGGGTGGCGTGGCGGTACTGCTCGAGGTGAATGCCGATGAGGAAGAGCTCGTCCGCAGATTTCACCTCTCGCGGAGCAGGGGGTTCGGCGGCGGGTACGGGCGGCTCGCCCTTGGATGGACTTGCAGGCGAGTAGCGCGCGAGCTCGTCCCCGCCACGCGACAGCAACGTCAGGCTGAAATCTTCGGTGCATAGCGACCTGTCAACGACCGTCTCGAAGACGATCGGCCGGTCCGGGGTGATGTCCTGGGCCCAGCGGCCGACGATCTTTCCCTTGCGCCAGAGCTGTATTGTGGCTTCGGGCTGGCGCCCGGTGGTGGCGGCCCCGATGTGGGCTATTCCCCGGTCCACTCTGAAGCTCAGCGCTGCGTCGACGTTGGCTTTTTGTGCCGTGCCGATGCTGCGGATCGGGTACCAGAACTGGCTCCACGTTCTGGTCTCACCCGGCTGGAGATAGGAAAAGTCGGGCTGGTTGTCCGTGTATACGCCGCCCATGAGCTCTATGTAGGGAGCGTATTGCCCGCTTTCGTCCGGGTCTGTCAGGTTCCTGTCCCACGCGTAGCCAAACTCATGGTTGCCCCACGTCCATTGCTTCTTCCCTGGGCTTATGTGGTGGTTCGCGACGTGGACGATGCCGGCCTTCGCCCGGTGATCATAGCCCCCGGAAAAATCCTCACGGGAACCGACGCACATATAGGAGGTGGGAACGGGGATGTTTGCGTACCATGAGAGATCGTTTGCCTTGTATTCAGTGGGGCGGCCCGCGAAGGCGGCCTTCCCCTGAGAGGCAATGATAGGGGAAAATTGTCTTGGCGCCGCGGATGGCGGCACTCCGTCCCGGGCCCTCTTGGCGTAGTCGACGCCGTAATAAGTCCCGCTGCAGAGAGGGAATGTGCTGATGGCCCGCTTTGCGTGGTCTGCGACGTAGTGGGCGTCCGGCGGGAAGAACGACTGGTAAAGCTCGTGGGAGCGCACGGCCACATTTGCCCACCACAGGAACGTCTGGACGTCGGAAGTCCTGTTGTATACCCGGGCCACGAGTTCGAGGTAGGACTTTGCGGGATGGAGCCTCACACCGTGCATGCCCTTCATCCTGGCCATGGGATCATGCTCGCTCAGCCAGACCGTCATGCTCGCATCCTCGTGCCGCTCGATGACGACGTCGGCCGGCATGAATGTGGACGGCCGGTGGTGCTGGGGCCAGTTGATCTCGATCCCGCCGCTTGCCCAGGGTCCGGCCAGGCCGACAAGGGCCGGCTTAATGACCGGCTGATGGTAGATGAAGTCGAATCCGTTGGTCTTGTCCTGTGCCCGGTGGATGCGGCCGCCGAGCTCCGGCAGGATCATCACCCGAATGAACTCATTCTCTATGAAGACCGCATCCCATTCGCGGGCGATCGGCGTCTCGGCGACGCGGTCCGTGAAGGGCAGGGGATAAACGCGGCCGCTCGAGCCTTGGTACACCCGTTTCTCAAGGAACATCGGGTTGCGATCAGGAGGGTGCGGCTCGTAGGTGGGAAGGATAACCTTCTCCCGGCGAACCTCCACGGGAGGTGTGGCAGCCTGGGGCTTCATGGGGGGCACTTCTGGGATCATCTTACAACAATGGGGCTCGGGTCGGCAATGGACAGGTCCATGATAAACCTGCACGATCTTATGAAATGAAGACGATGCCTCGCGTTCGCGACGGATTCAGTGGCCAGCATATGCTGGTGCTGCCGCCACCGCTTGGAGCCGAGGCCCGCCTCCATCCGCTCCTGAGCGGGCTGTGCGTTACTGACGCCGGGTATTTCCCAAGCGCAAGGAATCATCATGTCGATCGCCCGGCGGGTTCGGCCACGACGGTAGTGATCCTGTGCCTTGGCGGAGAGGGCTGGGTGAATTCGCTGGGCACAGCAAAGGCGGTCAAGGCAGGCGACTTCGTTTGGCTGCCGGCCGATGAACAGCACGCCTACGGGTCGGGAGGCGCGCGGCCCTGGTCGATTCTATGGGCGCATTTTGCCGGCGGCGAGGTCGCGGCGTGGGAGGCACTCCTGGGGGCGTCGGGCCCGGCGCGCCCGATCATCCTGTCTCTTCCCGACGACCGGCTGGATGAAATTGCTCTCGACCGCGTGTA
>Ga0302325_10022130_pt1 | contig 13312 bp, 7 predicted proteins | sample Palsa_T0_2_FD_201948 | JGI IMG/M metagenome (GOLD analysis project Ga0302325, IMG submission 201948) | Peat permafrost microbial communities from Stordalen Mire near Abisko, Sweden - Palsa_T0_2 | ecosystem: Environmental > Terrestrial > Soil > Palsa > Peat permafrost | place: Sweden: Abisko... | reverse complement strand
CCGAGCGGGACGGTCAGGCTGGTCGTGCCCACGCAGTAGTACATCAACATGATCCAGCCGGCGAAGAAACCGGCGTGCGGGTTCAGGGCCCGGCCGACCCAGGAGTACGTGGCGCCCGCGCTGCGCTGCCAGGCGTTGAGCCGCTGGTAGCCGATGGCGATGCCGAGCATCGGGATAAGGCAGATGACGATGGGCAGGAAGCTGGCGTAGGCGACGGTGGACAGCAGGACGGCCAGGGTGACCGCGATGCTCTGCGTCGGACCGGAGCTGGCCATGGAGATGACGACGATGTCGCCGGCGCGTAGGGCAGCATCCTTCAGGGTGCCGCCCGCGTGATCAGGTGACTGCTCCCCCGCCGGGGCGGCACTGCTGCTGGCTTGCGATGACATGGCGCATCTCCGTCTCGATCGGGAGGGCTTCGCAACGCTGGGAGACCACGTGCTGGCTACTGGGCTAAAGAGCATTCACCAAAGACATACTGTGTATGTTCAGTATGTCGTTAGACCCTAGATGATCGCCGACGGTGACGCAACAGGGTCACGAAATCGGGAATATCACGAAATCACGGGACTTCACAGTATCGGGAATGTCACCGCATCGGGTCAAGCCGCCTGGGTCAGGGGGACGGGTCCGGAAGCGCGCGCACCTCCCAGTCCTGGAAACCGGGCGTCGGGAACAGTTGCCGTGACGTGCTGCCGGAGATGGCGAAGGCGAACTCGGTGGCCCGGTAGAGCTGCTCGTAGCAGTCGAACGGAGTCCCCGACTTGTCCATGCTCAACCCGCGGATACGTACCACGGGCGTCCGCGGCGGGATGCTCAGCAGCCGACGCGCGTCGGCGTCCGGCACGACGACAATCTCGAGGTACTGCTCCTCGTACTCATCCTCCAGCTTGCACTCGCGGGCCAGCAGGTCATACAGCGAACCGCCCCGCCGTTCGACCAGCTGATCCAGGTCCGGGGCGAGCACCACGGGGATGATCGACGTCTCGACCACGGCGGGCTGGCCGTCGATGAGCCGCTGCCGCCGCAGCCGCCACACCGGCGCGTCCGGCTGGATCCGCAGCGCGCTGGCCACGTCGGGCGAGGGCAAGCCGCGGCGCATCTCCAGGATCCTGGTGTCGATCGAGTCGGCCGGCGGGCCGGTCTCCCCTTGCCTCAGCGTGCCCAGCAGGCTACCGGCCCTGGCCGGCTCGGTGACGATCCGCGGCCGGGCCAGGAACGTACCCAGGCCCTGATGGCGGCGGACCCGGCCCGCCCGCTCCAGCTCATCAAGCGCCCGGCGGACGGTGATCAGGCTGACCCCGACGCTGGCGGCCAGCTCAGCGTAGGTGGGCAGCAGGTCGCCGGGCACCAGACCACGCTCGGCCACGAGTTCCTCGACGTAAGCCACGACCCGCTCATAAAGCAGCTGGGACCCGCGCCCCCGGCCTCTGGCGGGCGGTCGGGCCCGGCTGCCACCGAGATCCAGGACCATGGGCCCTCACCCTAACCGTCGGCGCCCGATGGCGGCGAATGCCTCCTGCGCGGCGTTGAGCATGTCGTCGACGTCCTCGGTGGTGTGCACCAGCGACAGGAACAGGTTCTCGTACTGGCTGGGGTGGAACAGGACACCCCGCAGCAGCATCTCCTGCCACCACCGGGTGAAGAGCTCCTCGTTGGCGTAGCGCTGCGCGTCCCGCCAGTTCCTGATCGGCCGCTCGCTGAACCAGACCTGGAAGACCGTACCGAGCCCTTCGACGATGACCGGCAGGCCTGCCTCGGCGGCCAGCTTGCGCAGCCCGTTCATCAGCGTTTCGCCCAGCTCGCGCTGCCGCTCGTACAGGCCGGGCTCGGCCAGCACGTCCATGGTCGCGCTGACCGCGGCGCACGCGATCGTGTTGGCGTTGTAGGTGCCCGAGTGCGAGTAGCGGCCCTCGGCGATCATCGACATCGCCTCGCGGGATCCGCCGATGGCCGCCACCGGGAAGCCTCCGCCCAGTCCCTTGGCCATCGTGGTCAGGTCGGGCGTGACGCCGAAGTACTCCTGCGCGCCGCCGCGGGCGAACCGGAAACCGGTGATGACCTCATCGAAGATGAGCAGCGCGCCGTGCCGGCGGGTCTGCTCGCGGAGCAGCTCCAGGTAGCCGGGCTCGGGCAGGATGCAGCCGGTGTTGAACACCGCGGGCTCGGTAATCACCGCGGCCACCTGGTCGCCGCGCTCGGCCATCACCGCCGCGAAGCTCTCGGGGTCATTCCAGGTCAGCACGATGAGCGTATCGGCCAGCTCGGCCGGGACGCCGGGGCCTGAGGCGACCGGCCGGGGCGAGCTGGCCGGGCCGGCCAGCTCCGGGTCGACGTGATTGCTCCAGTAGACGGTGTCCTGCCAGCCGTGGTAGTGGCCCTCGAAGCGGATGATCAGCCGGCGGCCGGTGTGCGCGCGGGCCAGCCGGACGGCGGTGCCGACGACCTCGCTGCCGGAGTTGGAGAACCGGACCAGCTCTACCCCCGGTACCGCCTCGGTGACCTTGCGGGCCGCCTCGATCTCCAGTTCATACGGCAGGCCGAAACAGGTGCTGAGCTCGCTGACGGCGGCCGTGACGGCCTGGGTCACGGCCGGATGCCGGTGACCCAGGATCATCGGGCCCAAGCCGAGCAGGTAGTCGATGTAAGAGTGCCCGTCGACGTCGCGGACCCGGGACCCGAGGCCCTCGGCCAGGAACGGGGGGTACGGCTTCCAGCCGAACTTGGTGGTACGCGCGCTGCTGCCGGCGCCGCCGGGAATGTAGCGGCTAGCCTCGGTGAAGAGTTCACCGGAACGCGGCGTCCAGAGCCCGTACCGCTCGTCGAAGGTTTGCGCTGCCAAGGTGGTGGGCTCCCGTTCGTTAGCTGGTATGGCCGCCTCGGGTTCTATACTAAGCATACTTTGTATGTTCAGAGCAGGCCCGGGACGCGTGCGGCTAGCAGTGCGGGGACGGGGCCACGTCGAGCGCCGGGTTCTGGTCGAAGAAACCGGATGGCTTGAGCATGAACCCGGCCCGTTCCGCAGGCATGACAGGCCAGTCCTCGGGCCTGGTGATGTGGTGACTGCCGACGGTGTACCAGAGCACCACGTCGGTGTTCTCGATCGGGCGGTCAGCCTTGGTCCACGCGGGGAGCCCGGCGCCGCCCGGGTGCTGGTTCGGGTAATCGCCCGCCGGGAACCGCTCATCGGGATGGAAGGGGGTGACCCACAGGTGCTTGGTGGCGAACAGGGCCCGCTGGGTCACCGGCGAGTCGGGGTGGCTGAACGACAGGACGCTGGGACCGGGGACGAGCTTGTAGGCGGGTTCGTAGCCGAGCTGGGTCCGGCGGTTCGGGTTGGCCACCAGCCAGTACCGGCCGTGTACCGGGTCGATGACCCGCTGCGCCTCGGACTCACGGCGCAGCGGCCGTTTCACCGGCCGGAACGCGTTGCCTAGCGGGTTTTCCGGCCCCAGCGGGACCGCTTCGGTGTCGACCTCATAGATCGTGTTCCTCAGCCCGTCCACGGCCGTGTCCAGGCGGACGGACAGGAAATGCTGATGATGGGCGGCCAGGGTCTGCGGCGCCACCAGCGAGCCGAAATCGCTGGTCTGGCCGGGCGGCAGAGCGCTGGTCAGGACGATGCCGGTCAGCTTGACCTCGAACTCGATGGTGCCGTCCTGGTAGAAGTACCAGTAGATGGCGTACTCGTAGTTATCCGCGGTGATGACGAACGAGACGACCAGGCGTCGGCTGCGGCGTGTCTCGGTCGTGCCCAGATCGGCGTCGAAGTGCTTCCACAACAGGCCGAAGTCTTCTTCATGCAGGCAGATGGCCTGACTGATGGTGTAAGGATCGCCGTTGCCGTCGGCCAGATCGACGTCGAAGTAGCGGATCTCGCCGAGGCAGTCACAGCCGAGCTCGAGTGAGTTGGCCAGCATCCCGATGCCGAATTCACCGATGTCGAACGCGTTGCGCCAGCCCTGGTAGGGCCGCGGGTCGGCGTAGGGGATGTACAGTTCGGCCACCGAGGCCCGCCACAGGATCGGCCGGACCTGGCCGGCCTCCTCGTATCCGACCGTGTGCAGGACCAGGCCCTCGCGGGCGGTGAAGCCCAGCCGCAGGCGCCAGCGTTGCCAGCGAACCTCCCAGCCGTTGACGTCGAAGCTCGGGCCCTCGGGCTGGATGATCTCCAGCGGCTTAAGGTCGTCGCGCAGCGGCCCGACGCGATCGGCGGCGTAGGCGCCAGAACCCGGCGGTAGCGGCACCGGGCCGGTATCCTCCACTCGCAGGACCGTCATGTCATCCAGGTCCACGATGGCGTGCAGGCCATGGATCGGTTTGGCGTAGGGGTTGTCGTCCGGCCGTTTGCGATAGAACAGCAGGGTCCATACCACCCGGCGGTCCGCCTCCTGCGCCGCGGTGAACGTCCCGATCCCCCAGGGCTCCACGCGCACGCGTCCGGGATCGGTGATGCCGCGGCGCTCAAGGCCGGCCAGGATCCGAGAGTCGGCCCTGGTCACCACCCCGCACTGGACGACTTCCGCCGCGGTGAAGGGCGCCCGTGCATCAGGCACGGACCGCCAGGACAAAACCGAGTCGGCGGTAAGAGACACCACCGCCTCGTAGGTTGCGTGCTGCCGCGGTTCCAGCAGGACGACGAAGGCCTCCCGCGGCACCGGGCCCGGAGGCGTAGCGAATGCCACCTGGTCCTTGGGCGGCTCGTGCAAGGTCACTGAGACGAAGCGGGCCTCGGGAGTCACCGGCCGTCCTCGCCTGAGGATCTCTACCGCCCGGCTGATCTCGGCTGCGTCCAAAGGATCGAGCGGAAAGCGGCCCCTTTGCTCGTCAGCAGCGGCCGGGCGGCTGTGGTCCTTATCCCCTGCATGCTGGCGCGTTACCACTGTCGTTCCCTTCTGCGGCCTGCGGCGGCTGAGCTGGCGGCGGCTGAGCCGGCGGCGCAGGTCAGCTTTATCATTCAGCTCAGCTTTATCATGACGCGCTTTGACCTGCGCGCCGACCGCAGAGGCGCAATTTGGAAAGTTCATCACTGTTTGAGTCGTTTTGCGGCATCCTTAGGGACGTGCCAGACACGGGTCATGTATGACTGATGACCCTTAGTCACTGATCAAGCACTCCTAGTGGGGGCAAATGAGGGTGGTCGAGCTACTATTCGCGGCAGGCCACAAATCTGTTCAGTTACAACAGAACACTCCGCCCGCACAAGACAACTTCTGCCGTATCCTGCCTTTGCCCACATATAGGGCATAGCCGAGAGGAGAGCACGTGGAACGACCCGCGGCCGCCCTAGCGGGGCTCACGCCTGCGCCAGCGGCCAAGCTGGAACCCGACGCGATCGGTGTCGCCCAGGACACCGTCATCGGCATGGCTTCGTCCGCCCCGGCGGCGACGATGGCGGTGACGATGGCCGGGCTGGCCGCGGCGGCTGCCTATGGCGGCGGTCCGGTTATTCTCTTGTGCGGCGTACCGATGCTGATCATCGCCAACTCCTACCGGCGGCTGAACCTGTGGAACGCCAACTGCGGCGCTTCCTTCGAGTGGGTCGGCCGCGCTATCAACCCCTACCTCGGCTTCCTGACCGGCTGGCTGATGCTCGCGGGCTACATAGTCGGGTCGATCTCCGTGGTGGTCGTTCTCTCCCCGGCGGTGCTTGCCGTCTTCAACGTCACCAACACCAGCGCCTGGCCTAACATCGGCATCAGTACCGCCCTCATCATCGTCATGCTGGTAATCGCGGTGGTCGGCATCCGAATAACCGCCCGCACCCAGGTCGCCATGGCGGTGTTCGAATACATCGTCCTTATCGGCGTCTCGATCTGGGGACTCGTGTACGTGCTCGGCCACCACGCCGGCACTTTCCCGATCACCAGGGGCTGGTTCAGCCTGTCCGGCATCGGCGGGAAGGGCAGCCTGGCGGCAGGCCTGCTCATCGCGGTCTTCATGTACTCCGGCTGGGATGCCACCATTTATGTCAACGAGGAAGTCAAGCACCGGCGCGTCAACCCGGGCCGGGCCGCCGTCTTCGCGGTCCTGATCCTCATCGTGCTGTACATCCTCCCGCAGGTGGGCTTGCAGGGAGTGTCGTCACCGGCCAAGTTGCAGGCCAACGCCTCCTCGGCGCTGATCTACGTCACCCAGGTCCTGGGCGGCGGCGGGTGGGCCAAGGTGATGGCCTTCGCGCTGGTCCTGTCGGTGATCGCCTCCACCGGCACTGGCATCGTGGCCAGCGCCCGGATCGCCTACGGGATGGCGAGTCATCGGGTGCTGCCGCCGGTCCTGGGCCAGATCAGCCGCCGCTTCAACACCCCCGCGATCGGCAGCATCATTATCGCCGTGATCCTCGTCGCGGCCACCTGGGCGGAACTGCTCTCCACCTCGATCGCGAACGTCTTCACCGACGTGGTCGACGTGACCGGCCTGCTGTTCGCGCTCTTCTACATGCTCACCGCTTGCGCCGCGATCGTGTACTACCGGCGGCGCATCTTCAGCAAGCCCTGGGACGCGATCCTGGTCGGCGTCCTTCCGCTCGCTTCCGTCGGGTTCCTGGGCTGGGTGGTCGTCAAGTCGCTGCAAGGCGCAGCGAACGCGCAAAGGTACGCGCTGATCGGCATCGTGGTGGCCGGCCTGATCATGATGCTCGTCGCCCGGTTCGTCTTGCAGTCGCAGTTCTTCCACCTGCCGCGGGAGAGCGCGCCGAGGAATGCCGTCGACTAAGGCCTCTTACCGAGGGCGCGAGTTACCCCAAGGGGAACCGGCCATCACCAAGGCCCGGAAACGGGCATGGTGGTGGCCGGTTCTTGGTCGGCCGTGAAATGGCCCACGCCCGCCACCCGGCTTGGATCACGAGGTCCCGCTTGAAAGGTAGCTATCACGGCTTCGGCATGATAATGGCAGCATGGATGAAGGATCGTCCGAGCCGGACATTCTTGAACAGGGGGGCAGGCTAAGGCTGCCTGGTCTGCCTTCACCTGGTCTGCCTTCACCTGGCTGGCGTCCCTCGCGGGGCGCCAGCATCCTCGCGGCCGTGACTCTGGTCATTGGACTGGGCGTCGGCTACGCGGCCGGCCACGGCCAGGGACGAGGCACCGTCGCCGGGCCCGAGAAGCCCGCCGGGCCGGCCGGTCAAGCCTCGGGCGGCGTCGCCTCGGGGACCATCGTCACGGTGGCGCCCCCAGCCTCGATCGACTTCGGCCCGGCCCTGACGCAGAATCCGGGCACCTGCTCGGTGCAGACCGGGCGCGACCTTGAGCTCGGCATCCCGGTCACGAACCAGTCCGGGGAGACGGTCCTGCTTGAGTCGGTCAAGCCGGTGCCCCTCGTGTCCGGCCTGCTCAAGGTGCTGTCCTGGCGCTGGGATCCCTGCGGCTTTGACAAGGACGGGATCGTCACCGATACGGTCGCGCTCGGCCCTGGCGAGACCACCTGGGTCACCGCTGTCGTCCAGCCCTTGGTCGCGTGCCCGGGCCCCGCTCCCTTGCAGTTCCAGGTCACCTACTCCGTCAACCGCCAGAAGAGCACTTTCAACCTGCCCGGCTTCCCCGACCTGAGCGCCGTCCACTACAGCGGCTGCCCAATCCCCTCCGCCTAGCCCACGCCCCAGTCCGTCGGCCTCGCTGTCCCAAATCTTCAGCCCTATGTCGGGTCAGGATTCGTCGTCTCCGCCAGGATTGCCCGTTTCGCTAGCCGCGGCCCTGGCTTCGCCGACGCCTCGCTGCAATCCGGCGAGCCGGTCCCTGGCCGCGTCAGCTGACCGGGTGGGCAGAACGGGCTCCGTGCCCGGAATGGCGCCAGGGACCAGATTGGCGTTCGGCAGCCGTCTGGGGAGTCCCGCTGTCGTCTCGCCGACCGAGGACGGCGAATCGACCGTCGCGGCGGCATTCCAGCCTTGGTCCGCCGGCGACGACCAGCGGCTTCCGGATGCGGCGGTGAGACCGGAGGAGTTGCCTGGCGCCTCGCGACCGCCCCTGAACCAGTTCGACTCGACCGCGTCGAAGATAGGCAGCCGGCGCATCTCCGAGGGACCTTCTGCCGGCGGTACGATCACGCCGTTCTCGGTCTCTTGACCCGTGGGCGCCTCGGTTTGACCCGAGGGCGCCTCGGTAGCCACCGAGGCACTAGGGGACTGCAACGTCTCGCTTCGCCGCTGCGGGGCGCGGGCGGCCAGCGGGGCGGCAGCGAAGGTTCCCGCGGGGTCCTCGTTGCCGAGAGCGCGGGCCTGCTGGCCAGAGACGCCGGCCGGGTCGGGTAGCCCGGAGCCGAACGGCCCGACGGTGGCAGGCGGGACAGGGTGGAACGTCGGCCGCAGACCGCTGGCCGTGGAGCTGGGCAGCCGGCCCGAGTCAGGTATCAACCGCCGGCCGAGCGGCGCGGGCCGGACATCCTCGCGCGCTGGCACGAACTCCGGCGACCTCGCCGCAGTCACCCTTTGCTCGGCGGCGGCAAGGGCGGGATCGGCGGCCGGCTCAGGCAGACCCGGCTCAGACAGACCCGGCCCGGGCAGACGCCGCCTTGACCCGGCGCTGCCAAAACTGCTGAGCCGCGAGGGCGGAGCCGTGCCTTGGTCCGTGAGCACTTCATTAGGGAGCCAGGTCAGAGCCGTGAGACCGCCGAAATCGGCCTGTTGCAACCGGACTCTGATGCCATGTCGCGCCGCGAGCCTGGCGACCACGAACAGACCTATCCACTTAGGGACATTGATATCCGTCGCCGGCGGGTGTTCCAGCCGCCAGTTCGCATACGCCAGCTCTTTCGGGGCCATTCCGACACCCCGGTCGGTAATGTCGACCAAGACGCCGCCGCTGGCCAGCAGGCGGCCAGAGATATCGACCTGCATGTCCCCCGCGGAGAACGACGTTGCGTTCTCGATCAGCTCGGCCAGCAGGTGCACCACGTCGTTGACGGCGGGTCCGGTCACCGCGATGTCCGGCTGCGCCGTCAGCGAGATACGTTCGTAGTCCTCGACCTCGGACACCGCGGCCCTGATCACATTCACAAGCGCGATCGGCTGGTTCCAGTCGCTGGGCACCTCGTGACCGGCCAGGACCAGCAGGTTCTGCGAATTGCGGTGCATGCGGCTCGCGATGCGACTCATCTTGAACAGATTCGCTAGGCGCTCGTGGTCCTGCTCCCCCTGTTCAAGGTGCTCTATGAGACGGATCTGACGCTCCACCAGAGACTGGCTGCGGTGGGAAAGGTTCACGAACATGGCGTCGAGCCTGCCGCGAAGTGCGACCTCGTTGGCCGCCAGCCGCAACATCTCACTGCGCATCTGGTTGAAGGCGCGGCCAACCTCACCTATCTCATCGGAGGAATCCACGGCAATGGGCTCCGTGTCGGACGGCACGCCCTCGCCATTGTTCGCGCTGATCCGGCGGATCTCATCAGGCAGTCGGACCTCGGCCACCTCAAGCGCCCCGGCCCGAAGTTTGCGTATCGGCCGCAGGATGGACCTGGCCGCGACCGCCGTCAACCACAACGCCAGCGCCAAGACGACGACCGCCGCAACGCTGATCGCGATCGCCGACAAAATTTCCCTGTCGCGGACCGAACTGCCCGATGGGTCGGTCGACGCGCGCTGGGTAGCATCGGCAATGCGGACAACACAGAATGCAATGACGGCGACGGCGACAGACGGAACGATGACGAGCAGCAGCAAACGCGAGCGGACACGCCAATTTTTCAGCCCATGGCCCGCTCCGCTATGCCTCGTCGGCGTGCCGTTGCGTGAACGCTGGTGGCTTCCGGCGGACGGACTGACGCTGCCGGGCCGGGCCTCGTGCCCAGCGGCGGGTACCGGTTCCCGGAGGAACGCGGAGCCATCGTGAGCCTCTGCGATATTTCTTGAGCTGGCGTCATTCGCCCGTCTGTCGTCGGACCAGTGCGAACTGTCGTGCTCAGTCCTGGAGAAGTCCCCGAACACCAGGAAGATGACGATAAGGACCAGGACAGCCATCAAGATTCCGGCCAGCATGGCCAATCACATCCAGCCGGTGACGGGGGTCATGCGCGCGATACGGCGCATGACGCGAGACTGATAATGCCCGGCCACTTCGGGATCGGCGCGCCCGGCGGCAAGGGCGTCCCAGAGCCGTTCCAGCGGCGAAACCGACATAGCGTCCCTTCCCGGCAGCCTGTCCTGCGCTTGTATTGCCGACCTAACTCTAATAGGTAACCGGTCGGCGCACGCGGATTCTCATTTAGAGCGAAAAATCAGTATTTCGTGGCTTTAACCTATGATCCATGACATATCACCCATTTTATGGCATATCCACCATAATATCACCTTTTGTCCGATTATTTATGATCGGCGCTGGTCGAGGGAACAGTCAGCTCTCCCCGAGGTTGGCCAGGCTCTGCCGCACGGCACGGGTCAGCGGGTCCCCGGTCGGCAGGACCCGATCACAGCGCACGGCGGTGTCGCGGAGCAGGGTCACCGCGTCTCCAACCCGGCCGACGGCATAGTACAGGTGCGCCAGGTTCGCCAGGCGGGCCAGCGTGTCGACGTGTTCAGGGCCGAGGATCCGCTCCGAATCCGCGCAGCACTGCTCGGCGAGCTGCATCGCGGCGGGCATCCTTCCGGCCGCCTGATACGCGGCGGCGAGGTTCGCGGCGGCCGCGATCGTGTCCGGATGGTCGCGGCCGAGCACCTTCTCGCGGTCGGACAGCACCCGCTTGAATTGGGAGACCGCGTCCTTGATCCTGCCTCCGGCCAGGTCGGCCGCGGCGAGGCGGTCCCGGGTGGCCATGGTCTCGGTATCGCGCGTGCCCTGCGTCCGCTCGCGGTCGCCGAGCGTCCGGGTCAGCAGCCGGATCGCCTCCGCGGTATCGCCGCCGGCCAGGTGAGCGGAGGCCAGCTCATCACTGACGTTCAGCGTGTCCGGGTGGCCGGGCCCGCGGAACTGTTCGCATTCGTTGACCGCGCGGCGCAAGACGGACACCGCGTCGGCGGGCTCTCCCGCCATGACAAGAGCCCGGCCGAGGTTGACCCGCGCCGCGATGATGGCGGGGTGTCCGGCGGCAAGCTCGCGGCCCCGCTCGGCCAGCACCCGTTGATACCAGGTGACCGCGTCCGCCGCGTACCCCGCCGCCAGGTAGGCGGCCGCCAGATGAGCGGCCACCACCAGGATGTCGGGATGGCCGGGGATCAGCTTGCTGTCGCAGCGGGCGGCTAGGTCCCGCCAATGCTCGACGGCCGAGCCGACCATACGGGCACTGTCGAGGCTACGGCCGGCTCGCAGCAGAAGCGGGTGGCATCCGTCGGCCCACAGCACGTCGGTGGCCGAGCCCTGCAAGCTAGCCGCGTTGACGCGGAGGCTTTCCGCCGTCCACGGCTGCGGCTCCTCGGTCGGCCATGCCTCAAGCAGCGCGCTCGCGGCGGCCCGGGCCGCGGGGTCCTGGACCTGGGCGGGCGCCGCTAGCCTGATCGCCCCCTGCAGCACCGAGCTCATCAGGATCGTGGGGGGCGCTTCGGCCCGGTTGATGGTGATCAGGCCGGCCCGCTCGATGGCGAGCAGCGCGTCCCAGGCCGGCTTGGTATCGACTGCGGTAGAGAATGGGGTCACGGCCGCGCCCAGGTACCTGGCCACGGCCGACGTGCTGAAGATGGCTCCCGGAATCCCGTGGCCGTCGAGCAGCGCCACCAGGACCAGCATCGCCCGGACCGAATCACCCGGCAGCAGCGATTCCGCCTGACCCAGGGACAGCGTCCAGGTGACCGCGGCGGCCGACGGCACCTCTCCGGCCGCGACCCCGATCTGCTGCCGTCTGCGGGCGAAATAGTCCCGGTAATCGCGGCAGGCCAGGGTCGAGTTCGCGACCACCGAGGAGGCCTGCGCGAGCGCCAGAGGCTCGCGGCCGAGGGCTTCGATGAGGTCGATGGCGCCGTGCCGCTGAGCCGGGTTCACGCTCAGCCGTTCGGTCAGGCAGTTCAGAGCCTCCCGGACGCTGAAGAACCCGATCGGGATGACCTGCGTGCCCCGGTGCCCGGCGGCCACCGTGGAGTGCGGGCTGGTGACCAGGACCCGGCCGACCGGCCCCCCGGGCCACAGTCCGTCCATATCCACCGATTCCGACAGGTCATCGAACACCACCAGCCACGGCTGCCTGGTTTCGCCGAGCCAGCTGATGAAGCGCGCCACGATCGATTCGGCCGTGCCGGCCGGCTCAATACCGGTGGCGGGCGCCGAGGCCTGGACGAAGCCGGAAAGCACTGACGTCCGGCTGGTGGCGTTGATCCAGATCAGCAGGTCGATGGCACCCGACCGCCATAGTGACTCCGCGCTGACCACGGCGATCTGGGTCTTGCCGCAGGCACCCAGCCAGTTCTGCGGGCCCTCGGCGAAGGCTGAACCCGGCACCAGCGCCACAGAGGAACCTGGCACGAGCGCGTCGACGACACCACGGGCGGTATCGGGCCGGTCGGTAAAACCCTCGGCGAGCGGAGGCACCCTGCCAACCCGGAATCGCCGAGATCCCGGCTCGGCTGGCATTTCTCCTGAGGGCACCACAGCCCGCTACCCCCATCTATTCATCGTGTCGAAAACCTCCTCGGAATACTCAATCCATAACATGTGAAGGTTCAGACACGGGGAGCTTATCCATATTGGCATCTTCACTAACACCCCATTATGCACGTGCACCGGGGTAGCGATATACCTCTATCGGAGGTCCGTCGCAGGTCCGGCGCAGGTGCTACTGGGGCGAGTAGGAGCGCTACCGAGGGTAGGGGTCTTCTGTTACAGGTGTTGGGCATCACACGTTACAAACGCTAGAGGCTTGAGTTTCCAAAGATGTTTGAGGGTCTAAAGTTAATTTATATCACTCATGTTACTGAAGTTACACGTCGAAGCGATCTGGTGGGCCAGGACACCAACCCGGGAGCGCTCCGGGTCGGCCCCTGCGGATCCAGCTGACCGACCGCATCCTCACCTGAAGTTCCCTGGGTTCTCGGCTCCGCGCTGGGTCCTCGACGCACCCGGCCACGGGCCCGATCCGGGGGGCGGGGGACTTCTAATGCGAGAAAAGTGGTGGGGAACGTGCATAATTACGAGCATGCGATTGTCAGCTCGTGCCGACTATGCGTTGCGTGCCGCGATCGAGCTCGCCGCAGCCGACAGCGGTCACGTCACGGCGGACCAGCTTGCCCGCGCGCAGCAGATACCGGGCAAGTTTCTGGAGACGATCCTCACTCAGCTCCGGCGGGCCGGGCTCATCCGGAGCCAGCGCGGACCAGACGGCGGTTTCTGGCTGGCGCGTCCGGCGGCCGAGATTTCGCTGGCGGACATCATCAGGGCCATCGACGGCCAGTTGCTCG
>Ga0302325_10022129_pt1 | contig 13313 bp, 9 predicted proteins | sample Palsa_T0_2_FD_201948 | JGI IMG/M metagenome (GOLD analysis project Ga0302325, IMG submission 201948) | Peat permafrost microbial communities from Stordalen Mire near Abisko, Sweden - Palsa_T0_2 | ecosystem: Environmental > Terrestrial > Soil > Palsa > Peat permafrost | place: Sweden: Abisko... | reverse complement strand
TCATGGATCATGTGGCCTGTCTTGATCATCATTCATGGTTCCTGGGCAATTTTAACTACATATGAGGCTTTTTTAGCTGCCATTTCATTTGGTTTAGTACCTGTGTTCCTCAAGACGATGGAAATGAGAGGTTATCCATTCTCAGCGGCATTCTGGGATTTTATCAAGTTGATACTCTTCTTCGTCTTGCTTGTAAGTACCCTGTGTTTCCTTATTGAGCACCACTTTCGGTAACTGTATAATTGACGTTGGGTAGCTCTGCTTGCTTTGGGTTGATATAATTTTCTTCAGCGGCCGCTATGGGATTCGAAACATTCATCGACTGATGATTAGACTCATCACTGGTGTTCCAAGAGACATCTACAGAGAAGTTATCCAATTTTATCGTTTTGCTCGGACTCACACTCCTAACTTCAGTGCTGTTCGAGAAACCATCTTCTTTACCTTCCTCCCGCTTCTCGTTTTTGCGTTTTTCTTCGAAGTCATCCTCCCAATCGGCGCCTTTATTTTCAATACAATTTACCTTTGCGGGGCCCAAATTGTAATTATGTGCCGTTCGACGAGAAGGCTTCACCCAATCATGATGGTATTTGCACTCCTCGGAATAGCGATTGGAATAGTGGCTTCCGTATTCGCGCTCTTCGGCTCCTTCCTTCTGTTGCAATTCCTTGTTCTATCAATTTATGTCGCGATTACTTTGATTACTTGGAAGATCGTCATTATAGCAGCCGTAAGTTGAACACAAGCTCCTGTCTCTTAAGCTAGTCTAATGATCCATAGGTCTCAGCTTCCGTTCTAGACAAATTATATTGGCATTGGGCTGTTCCGCGTTATTTCGCCTATACGCCGCTGTTGGGCCCTACTGGGTCTATCGCACACTGGCGATACAGCTTTTTCTGGGAGGACATTATTAAGGACATATTGAACCTCATCGTACTTGTAGTAGCTGGGCCCTTTCTGCTCATTCTTGCAAACGATATCTTCAAGAAACTCGAATCCCCAATCGCCCTCTCGGTGTGGGGGTGCGTTTTCTATTTTCTCGTCCAGGTTATGACGAAGGTGCTGTTAGACAAAGGCTTCGGCGTGGAACACGTGGGCCGAAGAAGGACCTGGGTGAACCTTGTGGTTGATGAGTTCATCACACGCTGGATATTCGATTTATGCTGTAGGGTGTCGTATTTTTACATGGGAATGCCACATCTTGCGGCATCACTTTTCGAAGCAGTCGCTCTAGACCCCACACAGGACCTCGTGATAGCTGGATTTTTGAAACCAAGTATCGCTCATATGGCTTTTCATTTCTTGCTGGGGCTGCTCATGTCATGTTTACGACCAATTTGGGAGTTTATCCCCCAACTTTTGTCGTTCATTATCTTTGGGATCCTGCTTTCTCTTGCGAATTATTTCATTTCACTTGCAAATGATTTAATTTCTCCTGCGAATTATTTGCTGTCCTGGCTTCCACCACCTAATACAGTCAGAGGATTCTATTACGACACTTTGTTTAGAGTTTATCATATTTTGTTTTGGTATCAGCCCGCATTCGTTGAGCCAATGACTTTACTGCAGGACCCTGCGACGGGGACGTGGAGTTTTACCCCAGTATCCGTTCTAGAGACTCCTCGAGGAGACGTACCAATCGACCCCCAGATAGAGGATCCAATAATTTTACTGCAGGACCCAGAGACGGGGACGTGGAGTTTTACCTCAGCGCGTGCTCCAAGACCTGCCGACTTGCCGGTCGAAGCGGTGACTGCTGTGGTCAACGAGCAGCCGAGTTTAGGGGAGGACCCAGTACCATCTGACAATGTCTCGGCAGAGTCCGTCAAGGCCGAGGATGTTCGAGTAGACAGTGAGGAAGACAATGAGGAAGACAATGAAGGACTGGTCAATCGCGACACACCAGTCAACAGTGAGGAAGTAGAAGAGCCCAAAAACACAAATCCAGCAGCCCAGAATCAATCTGGGCCTGAACTGTAGCAACCATCGGATCATAAATCTGCTGTTGAGAATCCCACTTCAACAGCGGACATCCCGGACAGCGACGAACGAGCTGCTCCGGATTCAGGTGCGAGAGAGACAGAAGGAGCTTCAATTAGAGAAGCCCCATTTATTTTCAGCATGAAGTTGTATGAGTTCTTCTTGATGTTGTTACTTCCTTGGTTGACTTGGTTGTTGGGAAGTATACCATTTTGGATGGCATTGATCATATCTATTATGTGGCTTTTATTCTACTTTCGAGACGAGTTGAGACAATTCGGAGGCCCATTGATGGCACTCGATGGAGAGTATTCCATTCCTAGACAGCTATGGAGTTATTTTGCATTTGGATTTAGATGGATGTTCAACTTAAATTGTGTCCACAGAGAAGGCTGTCACTGCTTTGATGGCTATGAAACTAGGGCAAGTGTTCGGGCGGATGCCGAGCGGTTGCAGGAGGCGATAGAAGAAAACGAGAGAATGAGAAAGGAGGTAGTGGATAACGCGGCACTGGCAGCAACTGTTCAGTCTTATCGAGCAAGGCTTGCAATTGTTGATCCTGAAGTTGCGTATTGTCGAAAGCATCATCGGAACTAACTGCGAATACGCTGCAGCGAGGGAGACGAATCGCGCCACAATTTCTGACTTGCAAAGGGAAAACGATGACTTGAAGAAGAAATACAATCGAGTTACGAAGAACAATATGGATGTGTATCCTCTGCTATTCGATGAGCCTACCAACCTCCTCGAACAGAATCGAGATCTTAAAGACGAGGTTGAAAGGTTGAGGGAAGACCTACAGGCTGCACGATCGGCTGTGCCGACTCCGGACGTCGTTTCCGCACATCTAGTGATTGCTAAGCTCAAGGCACAAGAAAATCGCTGCCAGAAACAGAAAGGCGAATTAGAAGCCCAGATCTCAGATCTCAACGATCTTGTAGGTTTGACGGACAACGATCAGACGATAAGGCTGGCACAGCGGGTCTTTGATCTCCAGGACCAACTTCGTGCAACAGAATCCGAACGAGATGAACTTGATGTTAAGGCCAGACAGTTGCACGTACAAAATGAGGCTGACATTGCGATGCTTCAGACACTTCGCGCATCGTTGGTACAAGCTCACGATGACCTACATATAATGCGGACGATAGCTGATGCCAGCACCCAGTCTGGCCAGTCAATCCTAAACAACAACGAGACAGCAGATGCCGCATTGAGACGTCTTTGTATTCATCTGGAATTTGAACTTCGCAAGATGGCGGCTATACCTGGCATATTGTCAATCCCTAGACTCGTTCATTTGATACCTGAGGACCATGAGTACCTGAGTGTTACGCATCTGGATGAATTCATCGACCTATGCCTCGAGAGTATACCTAAACTATCGGGAAAGAAGCTAACGGGCCTAGAAGATCCGGATTGTGAGCAGGCAAAGAGCGACATTAAACTTCTCTGCGACGAACTAAAGAGTGTCTTTGTGAGAGGCGGGCAAATGACACAGAAAGAAGAGGTGAACGTCAAGGACATTCAACGGCTGATACAGCAAGTCGCAGGCATATGGCAACATGAAGAAATGTTGAGACGCACCATCACTCAACTCGAAGAAGGCAAGGCACGTTTTCAAACAGGTATTTGCACAAATGCCGGCCATGAACAACTCGAGGTGACACTTAGAAATCTGAACAACCAAACTCTCGCGGCATTGCCCAAGATTGGGCAACAGCTCAAACCATCAGCTGGCTATAACGCTTTTAACTATATCGATGATTCTGTTATGTTTATACAGACACTTCTAGCTCAACTTGCTAGTCTCCGGGACGACGAAGATGAAGATATAGTTGAGGATATGTCGGAAGCGCCGCCACTCACCAATGCACGACGAGAGTATGAGTTTCATATATATAATCGACTGGTGTACATATATAAAGTACTCTACCATGTCATTACGATAGAGCATGTGAACGAACAGCAACCATCTAGGATGGTCGAAGGAGGACAGGTGCAAGAGCGAGACCCTGCGGATCCTGCCGCAGTCGTGACTCTCTTGGACATCGATCAATTAATACGAGGCGTCGGAGAAATTGTAGTGTGGATCCGGCAGACGAGATGGCCTGGGTCTCAACCAAACTGGACGGCTTCGGAAGCTGATTATGGAAAGGCGAAATTTCTTTCTTCGGCGCTGGATGGAGCAGGAGATATCATTGTGCAAGCCACGGCTTTCCTCGATGGGCATGGGCCAAACTTCGAGACGGATAAGAGTCCATCAGAACAGAGTCCGGACTCGGATGCTACACCATCTGAAAGTGTAGTAGCAGCGTGTGTGGCAGCTGTCATACAAATGCAAATCCTCTGGACAATTGCGAGAGATAGGTTCAACAAAGAAACACTGCCCGAAGGCATTGAACAGCCGGGCGAATTTGAACCATTGGACAAGGACTACCTATACAAGGTGGGAAGAAATATGGTTAAGCTAATGGATTGGATAAGAGATAGAATTAGGTCTACAGATAACAGTATACCTGTTGTATTTGGTTCACCCGAACATTGTGACCGCCTAGCGCTCCAGCACGCCTTTACCGCAGCTGAGACTACTCTCGGGCAAGCACAATGTGAACTTGAAGGATATATCCCGAAGGAAGGACCAGCCCCGAAGTTGAGTGCCGCTGAGAAACTCAGGTTCAAAACCCCAGGCGGTCCTTCGAAATACGCAGCAGGAGGTTCAGGTGGTCCCACGACGACAGCTGCAATTAGTGTTTCCAGCATGCCCGGAACTTGGACTGAAGCTCAAGCCCAAGCCCAAGCTCCAGGAGCCAAACCTGCGGTCCTGGGGGCGGAGAAGCAATACCGTTGCCCACTAGGAGCGCAACCTCCCGCGACCCCGTATCGTCCGGCACCATCAACATTTCAAAGCGAAAAGCTACAGCCCAACCCACTCCTAGCGAAAACACTTAAGATACCTCCTCCCAAGGCACCCTCCTCCAAGACAACTCCAAATACGACATTCCAATCAGACGGTGCAGCACGCTCGACCCCATACGATCACACACCACCAGTGACCCTTCCACATCTTCCAAAAGCAGCAAACCCACTCGGTCCAGATGGGAAGTTCAATCCAGATGTTACTCGTAAGGTCAATCTTGGAATCCCGAAAGAGAAAAATGGGTCGAGCTATGCCACGACCTCCGGATCCGCAGCTGAGTCCGAAAGAATAGCAAAGGAGCGGTCCGGCCTGACAGACAAGGCTGCGAATCCGTGGGAAAAGCAAAAGATGGAAGACGAGAAGCAGAAGCAGAAGCAGAAGTCGAAACCGGGCAATGATTCGAGCGAGCCTACTGCCTCAGCATCTGTCTCAGAGGTTGATAGGAAAGCACAAGTGTGGTCCGATTTGATGGCCGAAGGCGAAAAACGAGGTAGGGCAGCACGAATGGTTACGTTCCGATCAGTGCCGTCACTTAAAAAGCGTCCAGAGAATGCGAAAACCGTCCATTTTAAAGCTCCCACCGGTACAAGTAGTGAGAGCTCTGAGGAACAGAGCGCGATGAGTGCAAAGGGAGTAAGTAGTCAGAGCTCTCCGGAGGCACCGCAGATGCCATTTGCAAAGAAGAACTTCAAAGCGACGGTGGAGGAGGTAGAAGATGAGTTGTAAAGTTGTGTGTTTATATATGGCGTTTGTTTGAATTTGAAGGTGATAAAGTTGAGGGCAGTAAGACTTGCAGCTGAAGTAATTTTGAATTTAAATAAAGAAGGCCGCTAGACCCAGATACTTGCTGTTGAATATGCTCTCCATATTATATCAATAATAAACGCATGGAGAACTGAAAAGGTGCTTAGGTATGCAGTGCGAAAGGGGAACGCTAGGTCTCGAGTGATAGTACCGCCTGCCATGAAAGTATTCTTTATTGGTACATAGTCGCAAGGGACTCTCGGAGGAAAATCTAGCTGATTATTCGATCTCCATCCGCTCCGGTCTCGTCTCGTGCCAAGTCATGCTCCTTCAATAACGTCGTGATCTCGTCCGCACCCCATAAGTGGTGGTAAATTCTTCCATCCTTCGTCTTCCCAACCGTAGCAAACTCAACTATCAATATGTTAGCAAGGTTACCTCAAGATGCAGATCAGACAGCGTACTCTTCTCGCTGCTTAACTTCGTAGAATCCATAGTCTTGCTGAGAACCTTGACCGCCATTCCACATGCCTCCTTCAAATCACAATCTTCCTTGTAATCTTGCTTCAACAAACTCTGCGCACTGGCGTTATTTGCACCAACACTCGTAGCCTTCCATCCGCCATAATTACCACTGGGATTGCTTTGGTAGAGTTGGAATTGTCTTTGTGGATCATAGCCGGCATAGATGAAAGAGACACCGAAGGGTCGCAGACCACCATGTTGCGTGTAGCCTTGTTTGAGATCACATAATCGGCGGACGAGTTGCTCGCAGGGGATGTCTTCGTTGTAGGTAAGGAGGTAACGTTGAGCGGCTTGGCGGGCGTAGTTGATGAGGATGTTTGCATCGGCGGTCATACCTGCTACGGCGCAGATCATGTTGCTGAGGCATGTCAGCTGAATTATACAGAGCCTATAGAGGGGAACTTACTCGTTCAAGATGTAGAGCTTCTCTGCTGATGTGTCCTGCTCCAGAAGCTTGCTGGTGACCTTTCTCTCTGCTGCCAACACAATGCCATCCTTTGCTAATATTCCTAGTGCGGTGCCTGCGTGGGAGATAGCCTCAAGAGCATATTCAACTTGATAGAGACGCCCTTCTGGGGAGAAGATAGTCGTCTGCACAGAATATTAGCTTGAATGAAGTGGAAGGCTGGAGCTTGTTTGAGCTTACTCTTGAATCGTATCTTCTGGACATGATGGCGGTTGATGGGAGCTTCTCTCGATTGAAATGAGGCTTTGAGGAGGCAAGTAAAGATTCTCTGCTCCTCAATCGTCGGGTGTGAGGTTGAGGGGAGAGGAGCTCGTGATTGTGATACTTTTACAGCTTCGAGCTCCAGGCACAAATGCACGCGTCGACGCTAGCTTTATATCCTGATATCTCAGGCATCAACATTCTGCCTTGCTGAAACTAACTTCCGGGGAACATGTAGAGCCTCATTTCTCTATATAGCTTACAGAATACCATGCGCAAAAATGCTGAAATCTACACATAAGGTGGTCGCGCCTCCTCCTTTGCCGGAAGGCTGGACAGAACATAAGGCACCGACAGGACACTCTTATTACTACAATGCGAGGACGAAGCAATCTACATACACGAGACCAGTAGAGGCCCCGGCAGTCTCTCCTCCACCTCCGATTAATCCATCCCAGAGTTTCCTAGAATACCAATCTGTTGGAAGTTTACCAAGTGCTAGAGCGACTTTCAACAACTTTGGCCCAGAGGGACAATTCCAAGGCGGTCGAGGTGGATTTCAAGGTCAGAGAGGAGGCAGAGGAGGCAGAGGAGGTCATGATCGGTCAAGAGACTCCAGACCCCAGCCGACAGATAAGCCAAAGTCGAGGCACCCGATTCCTGGATGTGAACCATGGGTTCTGGTGCACACGAAGCTGGGGAGAAGATTCGTCTACAACACAGAGAAGGATCAAAGCTTCTGGCGGATACCAGACAAGTTGAAGGATGGCATACTAGCTCTAGATCAGCTGAGGATTAAGGAGAAGGCTGAGACTTTGGCAAAGTCTAAAGAGCCTGTGGATTCGGGAGAGGCTCCCGGCGCAGCTCAACGGCCAGGTCAGGGTGAGATCCCTACACCGGATGGTGATGGAGCAGAGGATAGCTCGGAATATGAGGAGGTCGAAGTCACAGACGATGAGAACGACGAGGAAAATCCTTCGAAGCGGCAACGAACCGACGAAGATGGCCCGGAAGAGCCTGTGGAATTCAATGAGGATGATATTGCATTTCAACTGGCAGCAATGGGTCAAGACTATGGTCTGGATCCTGGCGAGTATGGGGACGAAAACATGGAAGAATGGCAGGAAGGTGCAGCGGGATTGGAGATAACTACAGAAGATTCGGCTGCACTTTTCAAAGATTTGCTGAATGATTTTGGAATCAATCCCTACAGCCCCTGGGAGAAACTTGTTGAGGAGGGGAAGCTGGTAGATGATCTTCGATATACAGCTCTTACGAGCATGAAAGCAAGGAAGGAGACGTGGGAAGAATGGTCGAGAGAGAGGATCAAGGTCCTTCGAGAACAACGTGCCAAGGAAGAGAAGAAGGACCCTAGGATTCCATTCCTTGCGTTCCTCCAGAAGCATGCGACACCCAAGTTATACTGGCCCGAATTCAAGCGGAAACACAAGAAGGAATCAGAATTGCGGGATTCTTCTATGGCTGACAAGGACAGAGAGAAGTTCTACCGCGACCACATCAATCGTCTGAAGCTCCCTCAGTCTACATTGAAGTCTGATCTGTCAACCCTCCTCAAAGCTCAGCCACTTTCCAAGCTCAATAATACAACGCTGCCTTCACATCTACCCCCCTCAGTTCTGGCAGATATCCGATACATTTCTCTGGACCCGTCCACTCGAGATCCTTTAGTTGAAGCGTACATCACAACATTGGCTCCGCCCCCGGAGTCTGCAGCCGAAGAAGAAAGCGAGGAGGCACTCCAGGAACGCAAGGATCGCGAGCGAAGGCAGAAGGCCTTGGAGGACCGCGAAAAGCATGTGGCAGAGGAAAAGCGCCGACAGAAGAGAAGTCTGGAATTTGGAAAGGGAAAGCTTAGAGAGGAAGAATCTGAAATCGCGAGGGCGATGAACGTCACAAAAAAGGGCTTGAAGGGTCATTTGATGGAGCTAGACGACACTGATAAGGCTTCGTAGTCCCAATTGATATTATTCCTCGGATTCTTTTGCACGTTCGCCATTATGAACGTGGCAATTGCAGTTCGGTAGTCACGTGCTCTTCCTTCTCACCCATCAACATCGACCATCGAAGATTGATGCCTTTCGACAGCCCACAAATTGCTAAAAGGTGTCACGTGTCAATCATCAGGACTTCATGAATACAAAAAGGGTTCCCCTCCCTTCAACTCTAGAATTCAATCATCTTGAGTCACTCTTCGACACAAATTTCGGCCGAAACATGAAACATCTAAATCAAGGCACATCATTGGTCTGTACAGCCATTCAGGGGGGCCAATCCGCTCCCGCACGGCATCTGGATCGCTTCAATCCCTGCAACGGCATCGTACATCAAAGAGCCTAATTTATGATCTCCCCGAGATTTTGAAGATTAATGAACCATTCGCTGAAATCCCATGGCGTTCAAACGGACGTTCAAACGGAAATAGCGAATGGGATGATGCCGTCACCTCGATACGGAAATTGGGTCTCAAAGTCGAGTCGCTGGAAGGATCATGTATGAAAGGCGCCGGGCCTCGTCCTTCTTCGGCTTGAGAGTGAATTGAAATTATGATTTCAGCCTCCTTCCTTGCGATCGCCTTCTCAATCCTACATCCCCACATCTCCACCTCTCCACGTCTTCATTCAACCATCTTCGAGGCATTTGAGAGCATCTACCCGGTCCGCAAATTCAACCTCAAATTTCCAATCACATCAAGCAAGATGATTTCCTCCATCACACTTCTCACCTTCGCCTTCACCTTGTTCACAACAATCTCTGCCGACATCTTCACGGTCAAGGCATCTCTCCCAGGCAACACCTTCGACGGCCAAGATATCAACGCAGCTGGCGAGGCCTTCTGGATCGGTGGCTCCCCCGCAACTTACTGTCCATCAGAGGTCAATCCGAATTGCCCAAATGTCACTGGTACTGTCTTAGCTGCTGGCTTTACTGCGTTGGATGTATGTTGACTTCCCTATGGGTTCCCATATCCTGGCAAATTCACTTCTCGTGCTCAGCGCTAATCATCTTCACAGGTCGAGGTTCCAGGTGGTCAGCAAGTCTATGTCGCAGCCAACGGGGCTTTGGGGTTCACTCAAGCTCATTCTGCTTCGGTCCCACCTGGCGCGTACATCGGCGGCTTTATCAACGTTACTAGCATGTCCGATTGCGTTACTCCCTGGACCGTGATCAATTGGCAGTCTCCTAACGCCACAACTGGTATATTTCGTGCAGTCCTTGCCCATTCCAATGATGCTGATTGCCATATAGGAGACATCTTGGCGTGCCCTGTTTCCCCTTCTTCTGCCAATGGTACGGTCTCGTACCAGATCTATGCCAAGACCCCGGCGTTCAATCTCACGAATTGTGTTACCCTGGATGGTCTGCTCCCGACCTATCTTCCGGCTGGTTCTCCAGTTGGTGCTTGGGAGTACATCTAGGGCTATAGGAGAGTACTGATGGAGTATGAAAAACCATATTTTATGGCGATTTTGGAACCGTCTGAGTGCGCATCTCTGCTTGAAGCAGGAACAGGTGTATAATGTCTGTCAGACCCACAGGGTTGACTCAGCTGAGATTCATATCACATGAAGTTGTCAGAATACTGAACTCGGAGGTTTGGCAGCATCTTAGTAAGCAAAAAGCTTTGGGAAATTGGCTTGACGTCAAAAATACTGGCAAGTGTCTGATTGACATACATAGATGAGAATCAAGCTCGTTGGCATGTCTAATAGTTCGTCAAACTTTAGCCACAACTTAGTCATCATGCTTACCAGCGCTCCTAGAAGGTGGATCACCCTTGAACCAAGAGTTATCCCCGACAGTAACCACCAATTTGCCCGGCTCCAGATATTAGTGCCCGTGATAATTTGGCATTTTTTGTACTATATAACTGTCAACTAGAGAATTTCTTTATCTTTAGGCAAGTGCCACTACAAATTACCTGTCACCGACAGAGACTTCAAGATATATCGTTTGCTTCGGATCTCTCAAAGCCGAATGCCAACCATGTCCTCCAGGTCTGACACCCCAAATGATACGATTCATCTCCCCTGGCCACTCGTCAACGATATCCCACATATTTTTGAACGCTTCTACCACTATAGATATACCATGAAACGCAGCAGACAAAATCCGAAGTAGAATTGGTCTAATCTTTGTAAGTTCATCGTCTGTTAGGGAAAATTTGGCGGATTGTTAAAGATCGCAATTGCGAATGTTGCGTCGCCTTGAGAGAACTTTTTGACCTCAGTCGTCCAGTTGACCTAGTAACCATTGGCGTCGAATAACCTTATGACAATGCCGCTCTCGGTGAGTGTATCGATCATTAGGCCAACAGCAGTTGCAACCATGCGAACATCTCCTCTGGGAAAGCCGGGAGTATCTTGTTGGTTAGAATGGCGTGGAGTCTTGTAATCGGTTTATCGGCGAATAATCTCGAGCGCGGTGCTGCTTCCAATAGCTGTGTCAGAAATAATGGTATGGTGGCACGTGAGCCGCTAGGGCCCGCTAGGTGATCCTGTATATATATAGTGTTTGCACCCTACTTAACTTTATCATCTGTACGCATTATACACTGTACACACATCACTGCAATCCCTCTACAATTGCATTCATTTATACGATTATTCCGCTGCCGATTAAGCTCATAACTTAACAAGCTGTGCATCTGACATTCTAAGACCAAGGATCTAACCGGCGCGAGCAACATCACGGTAGGTTTGGATAGGACTTGGGATCTTTCTTCTAGCAGGCGAACGTAGGAGCGCTAGCTCTTCTCGATACTATGGTGGGTATCACTTAGCGATTCTGTCTACATCGCCTTTTGTGAGGTTCTCTTTCAGCGGATCTTCCAAATGTGCAACGAAGATCTTCTCTGAATCCCCCGACGTCCTAATACGAACATGCGTTGCGCCGTCTCGGAGGCTTCCATCAGCACTCATCCAATTGTTGCGGTACGGAACTCGCTATATTCGGCGTGGCCAATGCTGCAAAGAATGAAAGCTTCGCTTGTCTACGCATCGGTACAGATATAATTCCTACCACGTGGTTGACTTGCGGGTTTCGGCACTTTCGACGACCAACCCGCGCTGAAAGAACCCATGAATTGGAAAAGACTGTGCTGAGTTGTGATTCCCAATAGCGGGTCGAGTTTGATTTATGTTTACCTACTTTATAGACGCAAAACCCAACACACTCGTTCATCTGTCCTACGAGTCGAATGTCATCCTAACCGAATCGTTCGCACTCCTCCTTAGCAGGTTTTCTCCAACTCGAGAGCCGTCGGTAGGCGGATGGGATGACAACGATAGTGGCGAGGGCACCAATGATGGCGACGAAGGTACCGCCGATGCCGGCGATAGCGCTGATCGGATCCCAGTCCACCAAGTTTCTATTTCCTTGCTATTATCATGTATACTAAAAACAGTCACAGCGGCGAGCAAATCCAGAGGTTAAAAGTGAGATTATCTGGAGTTCAGTTATAATCAAGGTACATTGAGAGAAAAAGAAAAGAGCTTAAATGTGGGTTTTGTCCTCCCCAGATCTTCGTGTGGATGGTCTGGCGAGGTTTTCCTGGGCAGGCACAAGGAGTACATAGTCGAACATAGGGAAGGTTACTTGAGTGCTCAAGGTCGCTGGTTGGGTCCCCCCAAAGGAACGCGAGCTCTCACCTAAGAGGAAGAGGGCAAATTCTACTTCGGCCCCCTTTAAACTAGGGCCAGGGCTAGCTTATTATATCATTATAGCTTAATTAACTACTCCCTTAGTTAGAATATTAAAACTAAGTGCAAAAAGTAGTAATTTTAATCATTTTATCACACTGCATTCGAGTCTTATGTATTGTAAATTGATGTGTTGTGAACTCGCTTGTATTGCGGGTATTCGCTGATTAAGCTCTTGGCTTTGATTTGTTAGAGCTAGCCTTAGCCTGACGATTTAGGGGGAAGAGCTTGGAGTACTGGCCATTATTTCTAAGAGCTAAATTAGCAAATCGCACTCATTTAAGAGGCTTTATCTACCTCGCGCGACGAGTGCGTGGGTATATGAGTACAAGTACGAAAAATAGGTACTCGTGCCCTATAAAGCCGAAAAGGAGTTCGCGTTTTCGTGTTTTGACATTTTGATGGTTCACAACCTAAGAGCCTACCGTAGACATAGCTTAGATACAGGGTAACTATAATGGTATTTGAATCTTTTTCCCTAAATAATTAGAAATTTTATTAATAAAATTTTAATAATTTTACTTATAATACTATAAAGAAAAGACGTTCTTATGCCTCTTATTAAATCACGTGATATAGATATTTCTCTAAGTCGTGTGACTATTTGTGAATCTTTTAAAATAGTATAGAATTATATATATAATGTTACAGTATGCCAGTCACGTGGCATGCCTGCACGTGCTTAGCGCGTGTGCGGGCGCACAAAACCCGGTTTCAGCTCTAAAAACCAAAACAAGCTCTTTACCACCACAGCAAT
>Ga0302325_10022127_pt1 | contig 13313 bp, 9 predicted proteins | sample Palsa_T0_2_FD_201948 | JGI IMG/M metagenome (GOLD analysis project Ga0302325, IMG submission 201948) | Peat permafrost microbial communities from Stordalen Mire near Abisko, Sweden - Palsa_T0_2 | ecosystem: Environmental > Terrestrial > Soil > Palsa > Peat permafrost | place: Sweden: Abisko... | reverse complement strand
CGGGCGGCAACATGTGGCGCCCTGGTGATGTTAGCGAGCCGGACGGCGGCAACTCGGCTAATTCCGCCAAACCCGCTCTTTTGGCGGCGGCGGCCATCTTGCCTAGCCAGTGCCAGATGCCGCCGACGCTCACCTCGGTGCGGCTCATCACCTCGATCTTCTCGGCGACGGCCGGGTCGGCGCCGTCGGCATAGGCCTTGTACCTGGCCAGGGTCTGCTCCCGGACCATCGCCACCGCGTGGTCGAGATCGAGGCCGAGGCGGCGCGCATGCCGGGTGCGCTCCACCCAGACCGTGATCTCCTCCGCCGACCGGTCCAAGATCTCCGGCACGTTCGACGCCGGCCCATAGTGGCTGAACAACAGCCGCGTCGGCCGCAACGCGCGGAACCTCGCCAGCGACTCAAGCGCCGCGTCCAAATCGAAGTCCGGCGCGGGAGTGGCGGGCCGCAGGTCGCCGGTGTCCGGGATGTAGACGCCGACCGCGTCCCCGACGTAAAGGTCGCCGGTGCCGGAGTCGATCAGGCCGACGTGGTGACTGGCGTGCCCGGGGGAATAGTGGCTGTCTAGCCGCCTGCCGTCGCCGAGGTCCACGACGCCGGTGTCGTCAAGTGCCCGAATCCGGTCGGCGGGGACCGGCGAGAGCCTGCCGAACAGCCGGTCAAGCGCATCCCCGAAGGCCATCTCCGCGCCCGCCATGAGAAGGCGCGGGTCGGCGAGATGGCGCGCGCCCCGCTGGTGGACGACGATCTCGGCCTTCGGGTAGGCGGCAGCGATGTCGCCGACGCCGCCGGCGTGGTCCAGGTGGATGTGCGTGACCACCACCGACGCCAGGTCGTCGGCCCCGACCCCGAGCGCGGCCAGCGCCCGCCGCACGACCGGCGCCGACGTGGAGGTCCCGGTCTCGACCAGGCACGGACGGCTGCCCCTGATCAGGTACCCGGCGGTGATCCCCTGGTACCCGGCCATCCTCGTGTCGATCTGGAAGATGTTGTTACCGAGGTCTGTGATGTCAGGCTGGTCGCGATTCACCTGGTTATTGTCCCAGACAACGCGTTGGCTCGCGGTCGTGGCAGCATGACCGCCATTACATCGATGACCGTCATTACATCGCCGCGACCAGGCCCTTTGGGGACTTCCCCGCGAGTAGCGCATCGCCGCCTTACCACCCGCGTTGCTATGGAAAAACGCAGGTCACAACTGCAATCATGCTTTCGAGCCCCACAGGCTACACATCACCCGCGGCTGCGGCCCGTAACTGCCCTGTCACACGGTTTTCGAATCTTTACTACAACATCTAGACAACAGCTGGCTAGAGACTTTCCGCACGGGTACGGTGCTTGATGTCGTCTTCTGTGACTTGTGCGGCGGACGGTTGGAAGTTCTATCCATACAGGGGCCAGAGTGCGTGGGAGCAGGCTAAGGGTGATGCCAGCACGTGGTACCGCCTACAGTCGGCAAGGCGGAGACGGTGCCGCTGCCGATGCTGCTTCCCGCAGTGGGGAATCGGGAGAATTAATGCCGGAGGCAAGTTCCTGGGACGTGATCTCGGACGGCGGCAACAGCGAGGTGATCCTCGCCGTTGACTTTCCCGCCGCCGGGCGCGTCGAGGCGACTTTCACGGATCTGGCGGAGAACATCGGCTCGCGGTGGTCGCAATACCAGATCCTGCAGACCGTGCCGCCGACCGGGCGTAGCGACCGGGACGCTTCAGGGCAGGATTACATCCAGCGGTGGACTCGGGAGATCCGGGCGGGCGGTCGACGGGTAGCGGCGGTGTTCGGCTACTGCGCCGGCGCGGTGTACACGGCGATGATCGCTGAGGAAGTCGGTCGGTGGCAACAGCCCGCACCCAAGGTCATCGTGTTCGACCCGCAGGTAGGTGACGGACCCCTGTCGGAAGAGATGTACCGCGAAATGTACCGGGTGCTCGGCAGCCTGCTGTCCGCGGAAAAGGTCGAGGACGCCAAGAAGAAGGCGGCGGACCTGGTCGCGGCGGGAGATGGGGACCTCTTCGATCTCGCCGACGCGCTGACCGGCTTCTTCCGGGAGATGGCGTCGCCCGCCTTCGACCGGCTCGGCCTCAGCGACACCGGCCGGACGCAGATCGTCGGGCTTTTCCAGGATTACCTGTCCTGGCTGTCCGCGACGACGTATTTCGACCCGAGCCGCACCTGGAAGAGCGCGACGGCGATCCTGTCCACCGAACACGTGGCCAATGCCGGACAGAACCCGGCAACCACCACTGAATTCGGCCGCATAATCACGATCGATACCACCCACGCAGGCGTGCTGCGATCGGAATCCACCGCCCAGAAAGTCTTCGAGCAAACCATTCCAGGATCGTCCACGGAGGAACGCGTGCCTGAATCGTCCGTGAATATCGACCTCAACGACGCTTCGGTGCGGCTAGAGATCGTGCGATCTATATGGTGCGACGTCCTCGACGTCAGTGACATTGAGGAGGATGTCGCTTTCTTTGATGTAGGAGGAAACTCGCTGCTTGTGGTGGCCTTGGTCGAGAAACTGAGCGACGCATGCGGACACATGCTTAAGACCAGGGATGTCCTTCGCGCGCCGAGCATAAAGGAACAGGCAGAGCTCTTGGCTCAGCAGGCGTCCGGTCCCGCGCAGAACGCGCAATGACCTGGGCCGAGATAGCTCTATCGATCCTCGGCCCTGAAACCGACATCTCGGATTTCGAGGGCCAAAGTTTTGTCCAGCTCGGCGGGGATTCGATTCACGCGATGCGCCTCGCCGCGCTGGTCAGGGACCGGCTAGGCCTGCACGTACCACTGACCTCGCTGCTAGGCGAGCTTCCGCTGGCGCGGGTACTGAAGTCCGCTACCCCGGTGCAAGAGGCGGCACAGCCCGCGACCGGCCGGTGGGATCGGCGGGCCGAGTCGTGGCGCAGACACGTGGCGGACGTGCCGACGCTCCTCGAACTTCCGTCCGACCGGCCACGTCCGCGCAACCACGATACGTCTGGCATACGGGTACCTGTTGGCCTCGGCCAAGCCGTTTCTCAGTCAGTTGCGCAGCGCGCCCGCTGGCTCGGCATTACCCCGTTCGCGTTCCTTCTCGGCGCGTTCGGCCTGACGTTGAGCCGGTGGACGAGCGCCAGGAGGCTCTTGGTCGGCGTTCCGCGAATCGGAGGCGACACGCCGGACGTGAGCGCCGGCGCGGGAAATCTGGTGCCGGTCCGCATCGCCATCGACGATGACCTGACGGCCGCTGATTTTCTGCGATCCGTCCACAATTCGCTGTTGTTCAGTATCGACGCCGGCGACCTGCCGTTCGATGAGCTTGTCTCCCGGCTCGCCATTGAGCGCCACGCCGGCTTCCATCCGCTTGTCCAGGTCTGCCTCGGGATGTACGAGCAGCTCGTCCCTGAGCGCACCACCGGGTGCCAGTTCGATCTTGCCTTGATGTTCGGGCGAGCCGATCCCTCGCTGCCCGGATACGCGGAGTTCTCGAGCAGCCTGTGGAGCAGCACAGATGCGGAAGGGTTCATCGCGGACTTCTGTGCGGCGACAGAGGAACTCACTATCGCCACGAGCCCCGCCGACACGGGGATCCTTGAGGAGGTGCGGTGCCTGTCCACCGATCGCCGACGCCTGCTCGCCGCGATAAACGAGACGGAGCGAGACTTTCCCGCGTCGTCGCTTGACGAGCTGTTCCTGGCGGCGGCGAGTCGCTGGCCGGCGGCGGTGGCGGTGCGCGATGCGGAAGCGGAGCTGACCTACGCCCAGCTGGCCCGCGCGGCAGGCAGACAAGCGCGACTGCTGCATGCGGAGGGCGTCCATCCGGGAGACACCGTACTTGTGGGCCTCGATCGGTCCACCGCCGAGGTTGTCGCGGTCCTGGGAACGGTGTCGGCCGGCGCGGCCTATGTCGGCATCGATCTGAGCCAGCCAGACGCGCATATCGCGAAGATGGTGGCGAAGGCCAGGCCGACCGCGGCCCTGGTCGGACCGGCGGATGCGAAGCGCATGATGTCACATGGCGTGCCGGTTGTGGAAACCTGGAACCCAGGATGGGCACAGGCTGACGGTGACGTCCCGCCTCCACTCGCCGCTGCGGGGCGGCTGGCCTACGTGGCGTTTACCTCCGGCTCTACCGGCGAGCCCAAGGGGGTGGCGGTACCGCACCGCGCCGTGACCCGTCTGGTGCATCAAGCTGACTTCCTGCGGCTGGGCCCAGGTGAACGCATGCTCCGACTATCACCGCTGGCCTTCGACGCCTCGACGCTGGAGCTCTGGGGGGCGCTACTTAACGGAGCTACGCTGGAGGTATGCGAGCCAGGCCTGCTCTCCCCGAGCGAGCTCGGGGCCTTCCTTGTAGACCGCGAGGTAACGCACGCCTGGCTGACCGCGGGCCTGTTCCGGCTAGTCGTGGACTTCGCCCCGGATTCGCTCGCGGGCTTGCGCCACTTGCTAACCGGCGGTGACGTCGTGCCGCACGAGCACGTAGCTCGTGCGCTCACGCGCAACCCCGAGCTGGTCATCACGAACGGTTACGGGCCGACGGAGAACACCACCTTCACCGCGGTTTACTCCGTGACACGACCCGAGGACGTCGATGGGCCATTGCCCATCGGCACCCCTGTGCCAGGCACGCGGGTCTACGTGCTTGATGAGCGGGGCCGACAGGTACCTCCCGGGGCCGTGGGTGAACTTTACGCAGGCGGTGAGGGCCTGGCCGACGGCTATTTGGGTGACGAAGCCGAAACCGCAAGGTTCTTCGGCTACTTCTGTCCTGACATACCCGAGCGGCTATACCGCACCGGAGACATGGTGCGCATCGACAACCGCGGTCGCCTGCGCTTCCTTGGGCGGGCCGACGACCAGGTCAAGGTGCGCGGCTACCGCATCGAGTTGAGTGCGATCGGCACTGCGCTGACCGCTTGCCCGGGCGTACAGGATGCGATCGTGACCGTGACCGAGGGGGACAGCGCCGGCAAGCGAATCATGGCCGCTGTCATTCTCGCGCCCGGTGCGACGGCGACGCCGGCCGACCTGCGAGACAGCCTGGCGGCCAGCCTGCCACCGTACATGGTGCCCGAGCTGTGGGCGGTGGTTGACCGCATGCCGCTGACGGCGAACGGGAAGATCGACCGGCGCGCACTCGCCGCCCTGGCCGCGCCGGCCGGGAAGTCCGCGCGATCCGCACCATCCCCCAGCCGGAAGTCATAAGAGGCTGAACTGCGTGGAGGAAAGCACATGACATACGAGATGACCGAGGTCCGACACGCGCCTGGCTGCCCGGTGCACGCGGGGACGGCCGACCTCGTCGACCCGGTTCTTTACAGCAGCGGTGACGCCTATGCCGTCTGGGAGCAAATGCGCGGCACGGACGGGCTGACCTGGTCCCAGGTGGGCCAGGACAAGGGGTTCTGGTCAGTCGTCACGTACCGCGAGGCCGACAGGGTTTTGCGTGAGACGGACTCCTTCACGTCCGAGCGCGGTACGATGCTTGACCTGCTCGGCACGGACGATCCCGTTGGCGGGCAGCAGCTCGCTGCCACCGACCCGCCCCAGCACACGAAGATGTCCGCACGGCTGAAGAAGGCACTGGCGGTCAAGAACGTGGACCGCAGGCGTGCGGAGATCCGTGAGCTGGTGCTCGAACTCATCCTGCCGATCGGTGACGGGGGTGTCTTCGATTTCGGCCAGGCCATGATCGCGATGCCCATGTCGGTCACCGGCATGATGATGGGCCTGCCACGGTCGGACTGGCCGTGGCTGAACCGGCTGACCACCATGTGCATCGCAGCCGATGATCCGGAGTACCAGGAGCCGGGGGGCAAGGAGGCCACGACGGTGTTGGCCCATCGTGAGCTATTCGCGTATTTCCAGGACATGTTTAGGTTCCGTCGTGGCCAACCCGGTGACGATCTCATCAGCGTGCTGATCACGAGTCAGTTCGACGGACGGTACATGTCGCCAGGCGAGGTCGTGGCGAACTGTTACAGCCTGCTGCTCGGCGCGAATGTGACCACACCGCACGGTCCGAACTTCGTGATGGCCGAGTTCGCGGAAACCGGCGTTCTCGCTGACTGGGCGGCCCACCCCGAGACGGATGGCGCTGCCATGGAGGAGACCCTGCGCTGGTCCGCGCCCGTCAACCACCTGCTCAGGTACGCGACCCGCGACGTCGTGGTGCGGGGTACCAAGATCTCGGCGGGCGAGGCGGTGGTCGTCTGGCCAGGCGCGGCGAACCGGGATGAGGCGGTGTTTGCCAACGCATCGGTCTTCGATATCCGGCGCCGGCCCAACAAGCACCTGGCGTTCGGGATCGGGCCGCACTACTGCATCGGCCATAGCGTGGCCAGGACCGGGCTCAGGATCTTGTACGACGAGCTGCTGAGCCGGTTTGAGGACTTCCGGCTCGCCGGGCCGCCACAGCGGCTGTGCTCCACATTCGTGTCGGGCTACAAGCACGTCCCGATCTCCGCGCGGCCGCGCCGCAAGCCAGGCCGAGGCTAATAATCAGCACCACATGACCACGCCCCACGTACCGGCCACGGGAAACAGCGGAAACAGCATTGTCCTGATGGGCGATCCGCGCGTGACCGCCATCCCGGTCAGCGACAACGGCGAAGAACTCACCGACGTCCGCGACCACGGCCTGCGCGTGTCGGCGTTCCTGGCCGACGACGCCGGTGATTTCGCCCATGTCCGCGCCGGGCTCGCTGCCAGGCTGCTCCAGGCCGCCAGGGAACTCCCGCGCGGAGTGCACCTCCTGTTCGTCGAGGGATACCGGTCGCCCGCACTGCAACGACGTTATTTCGATGACTACCTCCGCTCCCTGCGGGAGGCCAGCCCGGGCAGCGATGAAGCACAGTTGCGGATGCTCACCAGCCGGTACGTCAGCCCGCCCGAGATCGCCCCGCACAGCGCAGGCGCCGCCATCGACCTGACGCTCTGCGCCGACGACGGCACAGAACTCGACCTCGGCACCCCCGTCAACGCCACCCCGGAACAGTCGGCAGGAGCGTGCTACACCCACCACCCTTCGGTCCGCGGGGAAGCCCGGCGCAACCGCAGCATCCTGGCCGGAGCCCTTCGCACAGCGGGGTTCGTCAACTACCCGACCGAATGGTGGCACTGGTCCTACGGCGACCGGTACTGGGCGATGACAACCGGTGCCTCAAGCACGATCTACGGCGCCGCTAATCGTCGGTAACCGCGAACGATACCGTCCCGCCGGACACGGGCGTCACCCTGGGGGCGCCTGGCGATCAAGCCAGGCGTCGATGCAGCGGGTCAGGGTGGGCATGGGCAGCGAGCCGTTGTCCAGGATGGCGGCGTGGAAGTCGGGCAGGGAGAAGGCCGCTCCGAGGCGGCCGCGAGCCTCATCCCGCAGCCGCACGATCTCCAGCCTGCCGGTGAGATAGGCAAGCGCCTGGCCCGGCATGACGATGTACCTGTCGATCTCGGCGGCCATGAACTCCGCCGGCATGGGGACATGCTCGACCGCGTAGGCGACGGCCCGCTCGCGGCTCCAGCCGAACGCGTGCAGCCCGGTGTCGACGACCAGCCGGACGGCTCGCATCAGGGCCGCGCTGACCGCGCCGAGCAGGCCGCGCTCGTCGGCATAGAGGCCGATCTCCTCGGCGAGCTGCTCCGCGTACAGGCCCCAGCCCTCGGAGAAGACGGGCAGGCTGCGCTGCCGCTGCAGCGCAGGCAGCTCGCTTAGCAGCTGGAGACGGGACAGCTGAAGGTGATGGCCAGGCACCGCCTCGTGGAAGGCGACGGCGTCGAGGTCCCATCCGGTACCGGCCGTGGGCCGGCGGGTGTTGAACCAGAACGTGCCTGGCCTGCCGCCGTCAAGCCGGGGCGGGGTGTAGTGTGGCGCGGCGCCGCCAAGGGCCACGACGTCCGGCATGGGCGTTACCTCGCACGGCGGCGGGAGCGGCGCGGGGAAAACGTCAGGCGCTCGCTCCTCAGCGCGCCGCACGGCGGCAAGCGCCCTGCGGACCGCCTCGTCCGGAGGTATCCTTCCCGCCGACTCCCGCAGGGCGGCGAATACCTCATCCCGTCCGGTCAGCCCGAGGCTAGCGCCAAGCTCCGCGGCACGGGCCTCAAGCGCCGCGACGTGATCGAGGCCGGTCTGATGCAGTTCCTGCGCCGAAAGCGGCAGGGTCGTGTAGATCCGGATCGCCTGCGCGTAGTCGGCCTCTCCGCCTGGCAGCCAGCCGAGGCCTGCCCGATCGGACGGCCGGGCCCGCGGGAGCAGTTCCCTGACGGCGCTCACCCATCTGGCCAGGGCCGGGTACACCACGTCCGTCGCGGCCGATCGGCGCTCCTGCTCCCACTCGCCCGCGCGGGCCCACCCCTGCGGTGGTTTCGGTGCGAGAACGGGGCTGCTCTCCGGCGCGGCGAGGATCCCCTCGGCCCAGCCGATGGCCTGCTCGGCGAGCGCGGCGACCGGCGACCGCCCGTGCTCGGCGCCGATCCGCAAGCGCTCGGCGACCTGGTCGAGCCAGTCGCCGCCGCCCCGCAACCGCGTGAGATAGGCCTCCGCCGCCGCCGGATCGAGCAGGACCGTCCTGGCGGCCATCGCGAGGAAGGCGGCGGGCCCGCTGTAAGGCATGGCCGTGACGGTGTAGTCATCCCTGGCCAGGTCGACGACCGCCATCTCCTGTGCGGCCGCCTCCGTGGTGCAGTCGAGCGTGACGGTATCGGCCGACGTCAGGCGGGCACGGTCGATCGCCTCGGCCTCCCCGAGGAACCGCACGGCCTCGGCGCGCCAGGCCTGCTGGCCCGCCTCACTCTGGTCGGGGAGCAGCTCGTCGTAGCCGGGAATGCCGTACATGGTCGCGGCGAACGGATTGGCGTGCAGCCAGCGCTCGTGGAAACGGTCCGCCAGGTCACGTGATGAGCTCATGGAACCTTCCGCGATGGTGAGAACGTGATCTTGCGAATCCTAGCGGCCCACCATGCTTCCGTTCGAGATGGTGCCAAACCTTCGCTATCCCAAACGGAAGCGGCTGGCTCCGGTCACGCCGCCGGGTATAGCAGCGGAGCCAGCTTGGCGGCGGCGCTGCGGATCTGGGGCAGGGTGGCCGTGCCGTAGCCGAGGATGAGGCCGCTCATCGTCGGCGGGCCGGCGAAGTAGCGGTCGAGCGGGCAGACCGCGACACCGCGCTCGGCGGCTGCCTCGACCAGGCGAGCGGCGGGATAGCCGACGGGGAGCTCGAGCATCACGTGCATGCCGGCGGTGTCGCCGAGGAGCCGGAACGGCACCCGGTTTTCGTCGGCACTTGCGCCGTCCTTGCTGTGCTGAGTTAGGCCGTCTACCAGGGCGGTGCGGCGGCGAGCGTACTCCAGGCGCATCCGGCGGACGTGGCGCTCCAGATCGCCCGAGCGGAGCAGGGCGAGGACCGCGTGCTGCACCGGCTCGGGGATGCGAGCACCGAGCAGGGGGCGAAGGGCGGCCAGCCGGTCGACGAGCTCGGGCGGCGCGACCAGCCAGCCCGCGCCGAAGGCGGTCGCGAGGACCTTGGACACCGTGCCCAGGTAGACGATGACGCCGGGGTCCATGCTGTGCAGCGCGGGCAGCGGGCCGACGTCGTAGCGGAACTCGCTGTCGTAGTCGTCCTCGACGATGACCGCGCCGGTCTCCCTGGCCCAGGCGATGAGGGCCTGCCTGCGGCTGACCGGTAGGCGGCCGCCGAGCGGGTACTGGTGGGCGGGGGTGGTGTAGAGCAGCGCTAGATCGCCGGGGAGGTCTTCGGGGACGATGCCGTGCGCGTCGACCCGGCAGGGCACCACCCGGGCGCCAACCCGGCGCAGTACCTCACGGCCCGTGACGTAGCCGGGTTCCTCAATGCCCGCCCGGTCGCCCGGCGCAAGCAGCGCCTCGGCCAGCAGCGCCAGGCCGCTCGAGACCCCCTGGGTGATCAGGACATGCGCCGGGGTGACGGCGAGCCCGCGGGAGCGGCGCAGGTAGGCGGCGATCTCCGCCCGGAGCTCCGGCAGCCCGTGCGGGTCGGGCCACCTGGACGGCAGATGCGCGCCGGCCTGCCGCCACGCACGCCGCCAGGCGGCGGGCTCGATCCCCGCGGCCCAGGGGATGCCCGGCTGCAAATCGATGAGCGTGGCGCGCCCGTCCGGTTGGCGGGTGGCCTCAAGCGGTCCCGGTGTTGTCTTCGAGCTGAGGAGGGGAACGGGGCGATGGCGTGAAACACGCTTCCGTTCGGGATCACCTTGATTGTCGGCCGCGACGGACCCGCGGCCGCGCTCCCGGCTCAGCCCCTGACCGGGCGCGGACGGCGAGGTCACGTCGGCGACATAGGTACCCGAGCCGTGGCGGCCCTCGAGCCAGCCCTCGGCGAACAGGCGGGCGTAGGCGTTGGTGACCACGGTCCGGCTCACGCCGAGCGTGGCCGCCAGGTCGCGGCTGGACGGCAGCCGGTCGCCCGCGTGTAGCACGCCGCCGGTGACGGCCGCCTCAAGCTGGGCGGATATCTGGACGGCAAGCGGCGCCTGGCCCGCGCGGTCCACCACGACCGGCAGGTCGGACGGCAAAGTGGTCATCAGAACTTCTCCATGATTGGCTATTTGTGCCAGTCCACTTGCCGTCTAGGCTACGGGATCATGAACGCTGAAACCACGCCTTTGTCCAGCACGCCGCGCACCACCCTGCGCAGGCACCGCGAACGTGCGCAGACCGACCGCGCCGTGCTGCGGGAGGTCCTCGATGCCGGCCTGATCTGCCATCTCGGCGTGGTCGCCGACGGCGACCCCGTGGTGCTGCCCACCGCCTATGGCCGGGACGGCGACACGCTGTACCTGCACGGGTCGTCGGCGAACGGCGCGTTCCTGGCCGCGGACGGGCAGCGGGTCTGCGTGACCGTCACGCACATGGACGGGCTCGTCGCCGCCCGGTCGGTGTTCAGCCACTCGGTCAACTACCGCAGCGCCGTCATCTTCGGTACCGCGGCCATTGTCAAGGACTCCGACGAGCGCTGGCAGGCACTGCGACTCATCACCGACCACCTCATCCCAGGCCGGTGGGCGGCCGCCCGCCAGCCCACCACGAAGGAGATGGCGGCCACCGCGGTCCTGTCGCTGCCCCTCACCGAGGCGTCGGTGAAGGTGCGCACCGGGATGCCCATCGACGCACCCGAGGACCACGACCTGGACGTGTGGGCCGGCGTGCTCCCGATCTCGGTCACCTTCGGCGAGCCGCTCCCCGACCCGCAACTGCGCGACGAGATCCCGCTCCCAGCGCACATCCGCGGGCGCGTTATGAGGTATCTGTCGCCCGGCTGACTAGGTTTCCGACGCTGCCTCAGGCGCGCTCTCCGCGGCCGTGTCCGGCTCGGCGACGGGCATGGCGGCGGGCATCTCGGCGGCCACTCGGTCATCCGCCCGCTGCCGGGCCGAGATGACCGCTCCCGCCTCGGCCGCGAGCACGATCATTATCGCGCACGGCAGCAGCACGACGCGCAGGGATGACGCCCAGGTGGCCGCATGGCCGTTCAGCGTCACCGAGGCGACGACCGCGAACGTCACCACACCAGCCCCGAGCCAGGCGGCTAGACCCGCGAGCTTCGGCAGCCAGAGGCTGAACTCGGGTACCCCCGCGTTCAGCGGCACGCGCGCGCCGGCCGGCAGCGTCCAGGCCGCGTACCCCGCGGTGGCCACCATTCCCGCCAAGAACAAGCCGCCGATCACCACTGACGCTACCAATGGCCCATCCCTTCAGCCGTCACGCGTCGCACAATAGTCCCGGAACGAGGGCGCGGGGACGAAATCACGGGCTCGTAAGAACTGTCGCCGCGCCCGGGCCGCCGGGAGCGTCGCCGACCGGCGCCCACCTCTCCGTTGCTAAGACAGGATCAGGCCGCTGGTGGGCACGCCGGTGCCGGCGGTCACCAGGACGGGGCCGTCGCCTGGGACCTGGTTGACCGAGGTACCGCGGACCTGGCGGACCGCCTCGGCGATGCCGTTCATGCCGTGGATGTAGGCCTCGCCAAGCTGGCCGCCGTGGGTGTTGAGCGGCAGGCGGCCACCCAGCTCGATCGCGCCGCCCGAGATGAATTCGCGGGCCTCGCCGCGTGCGCAGAAGCCTAGTTCTTCCAGCTGGATGAGCACGTACGGGGTGAAGTGGTCGTAGAGCACCGCGGTCCGCACGTCGGCCGGGCCGATGCCCGCCTGCCGCCATAGCTGCCCGGCGACCACGCCCATCTCCGGCAGCCCCGCGAGATCGTCACGGTAGTAGCTGGTCATGATGTATTGCCCGGGACCGCTCCCCTGCGCCGCGGCGGCGATCACGGCGGGGCGCCGCGGCAGGTCGCGGGCGCGGTCCAGGCTCGTGACGACGATGGCCACGGCCCCGTCGCTCTCCTGGCAGCAGTCGAGGAGACGGAGCGGCTCGGCGATCCAGCGGGATTCCTGGTGCTCGGCGAGCGTGACCGGGCGCTGGTAGAACCAGGCCTTCGGATTGTCGGCGGCGTGACGGCGGTCCGCGACCGTGACCAGGCCGAAGTCCTCGCTGCCCGCTCCGGATAGGTGCATGTACCTGCGGGCGATCATCGCGACCATGGCCGCGGGCGTGGCAAGGCCCATCGGGTAGTGCCAGCCGTTGTCGATGCCGGCGGTGGTCGGGTTGCCCGCCAGTCCGGCCGCCACCTGGCCGAACCGGCGGCCGGAACGCTCGTTGAGCGCGCGGTAGCAGACCACGACGTCCGCCGTTGCGGTGGCGACGGCCATCGCCGCCTGCTGCACGGTCGCGCAGGCGGCGCCGCCGCCGTAGCCGATCTGGCTGAAGAACCGCAGCTCGCGGAGGCCGAGTTCGCGGGCGACGGCGATCTCCGCGTTGCCGTCCATGGTGAAGGTGACCAGGCCGTCCACGTCGGCGGCGGTCAGGCCGGCGTCGGCGAGCGCCGACGTGATCGCCTCGACGGCGAGGCGCAGCTCGCTGCGCCCGGAGTTCTTGGAGAACTCGGTCGCGCCGATGCCGGCGATCGCCGCCGTGCCCGCGAGCGTGCCCGCCGGCATCAGCGTTCACCGGCCGGCGCGAGGCGAACGGTCGCCGTCACGTGATCGCCAAGGCCGCACCGGCCGACGACCGAGATCACCCGCTCGGCACTGTCTTCGGCGGCACTGTCTTCGGCGGTTACCTTGCCGGTCAGGGTCAGCGTGTCGCCCGCGTGGCAGGGCACGCCAAGCCGGACGGAGATCGCGCGGAAGATCGCGTCAGGTCCCGCCCAGGCGGCGACGTAGCGCTGGACCAGGCCGGTCGTGGTCAAGATGTTGAGGAAGATGTCCCTGGCGCCACCCGCGATCGCGCGGTCGCGGTC
>Ga0302325_10022126_pt1 | contig 13313 bp, 26 predicted proteins | sample Palsa_T0_2_FD_201948 | JGI IMG/M metagenome (GOLD analysis project Ga0302325, IMG submission 201948) | Peat permafrost microbial communities from Stordalen Mire near Abisko, Sweden - Palsa_T0_2 | ecosystem: Environmental > Terrestrial > Soil > Palsa > Peat permafrost | place: Sweden: Abisko... | reverse complement strand
GTCAGCCGCTTCTACGGCTACTTCACGGGTCAGCGGATCAACGGCCCACTCCCAGAAGCCGGTCGAGCCGTCCTCGAAGGCGATAGTGACAAAGAACGGTCGGGCGGCATGAAAAAGATCCAATCCGGTGCTTTCCACGTCTAGTGAAATGGTCATAGGACGGACCTCCACGTCTGTCCCCTAACGATGCCTTGAATTACATGCACACCGACTCCGAATTCCGCAGCGAGTTCCTTTTGATTGCTTGGCTTGCTATTCTTTAGGTAGGGCCTAATCTCAAGCAAATCATCGACCTTTCTGAATGACGAGATTCCGCCCTTCCAATTAGGATTGCTGCTACCTTCTCTCATCACTTGACCTCCAGTTCCAGCCGCCGGAATTCCCAATGCGTACCGAACGCTTTGATACCGCCGGGGCAGAAAGACGCACAGGCGATTCCTTCAGCCAACCGATTGAACGCTTCGGCCGACTTACCCTTGACCTTGAACATCAAGGCGTCACCCGTTTCCCCGATGACGGCGGCACAAACGCAGGCACGTTCGCTGAGATAGTGGGAAAACTCATCGTAACCCCGCCGGTGCCGGCCGTAATCACGCTCACGCTCCCGTAGCTCCTGGCACCACAGTGGCACGGCGGCTTGAAGGGTCAGGTGTAGCAGCGTCGCCTGACTACTGAAATCAAACCCTGCCCCACCTTTGTACTTGGCAGGGTCAAACTCTGTTTGTTCTTCCAACCGTCGCACAAAGCGGGGAAGTATATCGTCAGTAGCCGGTTGCTGTTCTTTCTTCAGTTGGCTCGGTAGCTTTGGCATCTAGCCCTCACCCCCAATCATCCACCACAGCGAATCAAATTCCTCCGGCGGTAGCGGCGTCGTGCTGGCCTGCTGATCAATCGGATTCCATACCAAGTAGTCCCTATGCCGCTCATCCACCGCCTCCTCGCTTTCGCCGTAACCCATAAGACCCTCCGGCAGCGGAATTCGTACCCCCGTTACCAACGTAAATGACCGTTGCATAGCTCCTCCATGAGCAAAAAGAAGTGCCCCCGGCTGGCACCTGTGGCCGGGAGCCTCGTGTTGGACTAGGGTTGATGATGACCCTCGGTGCCCTCACGAGTTTTTCAATCAGCTGGCGGGGCTTGAGTACCCGCTTCCCTTGTACTTCAGGAAACACGTTATGCTCCAGCTTTAAGGGAATCGAACCCCTAACGTGTCGTGTGTCCTTCCACACCGCAGCTGATAGTTTGTTGCGAGCGGGTCGGTACGACTGTGGCGAACTTGTCGCCCAGCTTTTATCGACGGGGCCGACCACAGCGGAGGGCCTTATCGCCGCCGGTTCCCGCTCGCGGCCCGTGCATTTCTAGGGGTAGTCCCTTCGGTTCGCACGGACCATCGCCCACACAGGGCTACGCCTCTCGGCCTTCTCACGGCTGTACCAGTTCGCCCCAAGGAATTCCGCGATAGACACTCTTGCCGTCAGTCAGGTTCTTGAGGTCCACCAGCTCCTTCGCCTTGTCAACCTTCAGCACCTCGACGCTCACCAGTAACGGCTTCTTCTTGGCGTTGACGGCCGGCTTCCGCGTCTTGGCGTCCATCGGCTGGTAGGTATACTGGTTTTCCCCCTTGACCGGCTCCCACGCCGCCGCTTCCCCACCGCCGCCGTCCGGCTCAGGTTCCTCTTGCGGGCCGGCGGCAACCCAATCCGCGATGTCCTGCCAGGTCACCGAGGATTCGTCCATCTGCTCATCCGTGAACCCCAGCTCTGAGGCCCGCCGCCGCAGTTCCACACCGGCCTCATCGTCGCCCTGCACGTCGGGCTCCTCCGGGACGACCATCGCTACCAGCTGCTCCAGTTCGGCGGTCGCGTAGTCGAACGCTTCCCCTTCCGGCTCGGGATCGGGCTCAGGCTCCGGAACCTTGGCGGCCGGTACCGGCTTGCGTGTGGGTGGTGCAGCCTGCGTAGCCGGCGGCTTGGCACCGTTCGGCTTGGGTGCCGTTGAACCACGCGGGGCGGGTGCCGGCGTCGCCGCTGGTGCCTCCTCCTCGACCTTGCCGCTCTGCGACTCGGGCGGCACGTAATCATCCTCGACGCCGCCCATCCATTCGACGAACGTGCGGGGGTTCGGGTATTCCTTGGTCACCCCGCCGGCTCGGGTGGCGAAGCGGAAGTAGGGGGCAGCCTCCTTGAGCCAGGCCGCTATATCCTCCTGGTCATCCGTGCCGCTGTCGGTTACGAGGTCGCGGTCCAGGCCGTAGAGCTTCCGCATCTCGATAAGCGACTTGCCGAGGTTATCCCCCACGCTGATCTTCTGCCCCGTATTCTTACCGCTCTTGACGGTCGTATCAGCGATAGGAATGTACTGCCGAAACTGCCGTCCCTGAAGCTTGATCTCCACGCCGTTCTCGCCGGTGTGGAACTCAGGCTCGACCACCACGCCCACCGCGAAGAACCGGGGCTTGCCCGGAGCGGTCTTGGAGTCTTTCGGAGCGATGTCGAACCCGATGTCACCGAGCTGGGCCACCCCCTCGATGCCCGGCGGAAGATCGCCGCCCCGTACCTCGATAGGGTCGTCCTTGTGGTCCTCGACCACCTTGCGTGCCAGGTCCTTCAGGGCTCCGAGTACCGACTTGCTTGCTTGCATCGCCATAATTACTACTCCTGTTAAAAAATCCTCGATGATCTGGACCTTTCGGCCCGTTAGCTTGACTCTCAACTTACCCTACTTCCTAGCCCTTGACACCGCCGAGGTGGTCCTCCCGTACTAGCAACGTCAGCTCGCCGCCGACCACCACCCGCTGGGCCAGCACCTCCTGAGCGAAGAACACCACGTCACCGGCCTTCACCTGCTTGCAGTCCGGGCCGACGGCGATCACCGTGGCCGTGTCTGCCTCCCGGACACCCTTGACGCCCCCGCCCGCCTTACTGCCGTCCGGGAACACCAGGCCGGCGGGGGTCGTCTCCTGCGGGTGCGGATGCAAGGCTACCAGGCACCCGATAGGCGTGTACGTCTTCTTCGGCAATTTCACTTTTTTATTCCTTTCTTCTTGCGGTCAGCGTCCGTATCAACGGTCACCTTGGATGATCGCCATCAGACGCTTATACATCTCGGCCGGCGTCCGTGCCTCTACGTACTCCGGCACGTTCTCGGGGTCGTCAGCACGGGTGCCGGCGGCAAAGTTGTCGGTGGGCATCAGGCGTAACCGCCTTATCATACGGCCGGTCTCGCGGATAACGATGCTCTCCTTCGGCTTCTGCCCGTTTCGGCCCGGCACCGTTCGCTTCTCTTGTACCACCTCCTTGGCGAGATAGAGTTGAAAGAAGTCGTCCGACACGTCGAAAAGCCACTTCGCCGGGCTATCACCCAGGTCGCAGTGAAAGAACGGGTCTAGACCGTCCTTGTACTTGTTGACGTCATGCTCCTGTGCTAGCACTATCGTATTGACCGGCAAGCTCAGGTACGCCTTAAGTACGGTTTTAGTCAGCTCGCTGCGATCCCGGTAGTCGTCGCGGCTTACCTGACCGTTGCCGAAAGTATACTGCACCGGGGCCGCACGGCCTAGCACCTTCTCCAGGTTTACCTCCTGAAGGGAAGTAGCCGTGTCGAGTACATGGGTTATGTATCTGGTGTCGCCGACCAATTCCCCCGCCAACTGTTCAGCGTCATCAGTCGTTCGTACCCGCACCATATCTACGCCCTCAACCTTCCGTACTGACCGTGCCCCGCCGCTATTGGACGGCTCAAAGCTAATGAGCAGCAGCGGCTTGGGAAAGCAGCACCCGAGCGTCGTCTTTCCCGTTCGGTTCTTCCCATAAATAGTTAGCTTCAGGAACTCATCCTGAACTTGCTGGACCGGAATCGCTCGGCTCAGAATCGAGCCATTCGAGGTCTCCACCAGCTTCCTTTTCGGCGGTATTTTCGGTGGCAGCTGTCGGTTTACGCTTGGCACGCTCATAGTCTCCCGGTCGGACGAATAATTCTTCCTTCGACTCACGCCATACAGTCACAGTTAGAGGGGCGACAATACCGAGGCGAACCTGACCGCGGCCGATGTCTAGTACAGTCACCACCGCCTCGACGCCACCTATCGACAAGATTATTCGCTCGCCGATTCTCCGCTTGAGGCAGAGCACTAAGTCACCTCCTCCAGTTACAGCGTACTCATGAAGACGCGGCACCCAGTCATCGGCTCCGTGCGTGCTGGCGATAGCTTCTTCGCAGACGTGCTACATCGAGCCGAATTCAAGTCTGTGGTTGAAATCGTCGGCGGGTCGCAGGCCAAGGACAGCATGGACGCGGAATCGCTCACGGCATACGAGAAATCTGGATAGCAGGGAGAAGGTGATACCGCCGTTGGGACCGGTGCCCGCCGGCCCCTCCCACAGCGGATCGGCGTTGACGTTGGCAACCTTGGCAAGCTTCTTCGGTAAAACACGGACCGGAGTACCGGTCGGCAGAACTCTTGGCATCGTAGCCTCCTAAGCAGGGTGTCAGTTACCTTTACGCGGAAATAGCGATACTACCATACTAGCCGGGCGTTTTCAAGCGTCGATAAGGCGGCGGAACCATCTCGACCTCTTCAGCCTCAACGCGGAATACCGCCGGGTTCAATACTACCTCATCGCCCTTAATAACGGTCAGGGTCATATTGCCCGGCACCTTGGACCATGCCCGGCCGCCCCAGCGGTAGACGCGGGTCGGGTACTGCTTCGCCCCCTTGTCCCGGTTCCGCAGCGTATCGCAACAGGCCGCCGCCGTTACGGTGTCGCAAGTGAAGGCGACGCCCATTTCATCCATCGCGTTGCGGTCCATCCGTATTACCCGCGACTGGTCTAGCTTACCGCCGAGCAGCATCGACAGAATAAGCGGCTCGACCCTATCGAGGTCCAGTAGATTGACCGCCAGCTCGGGTCGGAACTTCTTCACTTGGGACGGCAGCGGCGGCACCTTAGCTCTCCTGAAAGGAAGGTAGAGTAGAGAACAGGGCATCCGTGCCCTTAACGCGGCCTTACACAACTACCACAATACCACACCCCTAATTCAATTGCAAACACGATAGGCACGCCTATCCCGGTATTCCCTCGGCGGCCTTGCGAATTTGCACCACGCACTTCTGTACCATAAACGATTGCTGGGCGGTACTGGCCCGCAGAATCGCCGCCGGGTGAACAATCTCCAGACGCGGTATCGGCCGGTGGAATTTGACCGCCGCTTTCTTGCCCGGCTCCGTGTAGCCCGCCGTACACTGGCCGACCAATACCAACAGTTTCGGATCGGCTATTCGCACCATCTCCTGTAGCCTCGGGCTGCACGCCCGCACGTCCTCCGGTAGAGGCTCTCCGGTCTTCGTCCCGCCGTCATCGAGCGGAATGCACGCGACCAAATTAGTGAAGGCGGTGCGGAGGTCGGGCTTGCCGGCCTGGACGAGGGCACGCAGTATTATCTGGTCCAAAAGTTGCCCCGCAGGACCGGCAAAAGGATAGCCGAGTACATCCTCACTTCTTCCGGGTGCTTCCCCGATGAAGAGTATATCCGCCGGCAGCTTGCCCCGGGCCAGGACGACGTTGCGGCGGGTCTTGCAGAGCGTACAGCGTTGGCAGTTCGACCACTTCTGAACGTGCTGCTGGTAGGGTGAAAGTACAGGCATCAATTGCTCCTATTGCTGGAATCAGTTCCCCTTCGCCGCCGGTCCGTTCTCTTACAGATGGCCTGCTTGCAGTTCGGCGTGACGCACCGGCTGATCTTGCTATCGCCGATAAAGCAGTCTTCGCAGCGGTCGCGGTACGACGCCGCTTCCTGCGTGCTCAGCTCTCGACCGCAGCGGTGGCAAGTCACTTCATGTACTCCTTCGGGTCAACCCACTTGCCCTCTTCGCGGCACCGGCGGCACCACGGTACCACGAACGCGGGGAAGCGGCGGCACATCTCGCTCGGTACGCTGAGTGACAACGCCTCCCGAGCGTGCAGCCACAGCGTCTCCGCGATCCGCTGGGCGTCGGCCAGCTCCTTCACGAAGCAGATACGCTCGCCGACCGTGAGCGACGTAATCACCCACAGGTCGGGACCGGTATCGCTGGAAAATCCCCGGTGAACAACCAGAGCCCCAAGCCGCTGGACCTCAGTATCGCGGGTGGACGGCTTGCCGTCTGGTTTCGTGACCGGCAAGGCAATGGTCATCTCCAACCACTTTGGCGGCGGGGGCTTGCCCAGCGGCCGAGGAATCACCTTAGACGGTAGCGGTGGCATAATCAGTTCCTCCAAACTTTTGACGGCAATACCAAGCTAGGAGAAGTGCGTCTGAAACGGCCAGCGTCACCTTGAGCTGGGGAAACCGCTTGGACGCCTCTTGTCTGAGGTAATTTTTCCACTCAGTATCGGTCTCTTTTCCCCCGTTGGGAAGGCCGTCAAGTTTACTACCCTTGCGACGCTTCCGCAAACCCAACCCCCGCATCCATTCCTGAGGAGGAGTGAGGAAGAGGTTGCCGTCGCCCGTACGGAACCCAGCGGCGTAGAGAAGGCCCCGCAGGAAGCCGTACCCCTCGCCGAAGCGGAACATCGCTGACCCCGGATGACCCACACCGCCGATGTAGCCGCTGACCTGTTCCAGGCAGATGATGGTGCGGATACCCTCGACCTCTCGCCATACCTTGGGAAGCGTGAGCCAATCCCACAGGTCGGCGTCGTTCTTGGGCATGGGTCGAAAGCGTACCGAGCCGTCAGGGAGAAGTGCCGCGAGGCCGCCTGCTTTTCCCGGATCGAGACCCACGAACGCGGTCAAGGAGGTCGGGCTGGGTAGGCTTGGGTCTGGGCAAGGGCTTGGGTTTGAGTCGGTCAAATTTCTCTCCTTTGATGCGTATCTGAACAGTCTTGCCATCCGGCAATTCTCGGAACTTGAGGTGTACACCCTTCGTGTGAAGCCTCAAGCGGTTGTAGAACTGACAAATAGTACAGGCGAAGTCTACGCCCTGTACCAGCAGCCGCTCCCCCGGCTTGACCCACTCATCCCAGGCGTATACGGGACCGTCGGTCTTACGCTTCGTGTACTTACGCTTCGTTCGTTCGACCGTTTCCATATCACTCCTCCGTTCTGTTCGACCTACTTAGTCTACCCTACCTAGGCGAAAATAATCAAGGGGCCGAAATGTTTAGGGGCTTGCATCGGTCGAACAGGTGGGGTAGTATTGCCTCTGTACGAAAAATGAACGATCAGCTCAGTAAGTATCGGCTATGGTTCTCCATGCAACGAGTGGTAGGGGTGATTGGACACCTCCATTGAAGTCGTTACCACAAGCCCCGGCGTCTTGGTCCTCTGAGAGACAGGGAAGATACTTGAAGTGCGTCTCTCACCGCAAGTACACAGAGTACCTATGCTACTCTGGAAAAGTGCCTGAGGTAATAAACAGGTACTCCATAGCTGACCCTTACTGTTCTGATACGCTCTAGGTTCTAGGTAAGATACTTACTCTTATACCCTCTTCCCTAGAGAGGGACGGGGCCGGGTACGCACTATGCCAGACTCATATGAACAACGAGACCGGTACCTTTCTGAGATGGGCTACGCTACCTATACAGAGTATCTAGCGGGTGACCTATGGAAACGTATTCAGGAGAAGGTACTTCGTAGAGACTGTAAGGTGTGCCGTTTGTGCGGAAAGGAAGCGTGTCAGGTACATCACAAAGGTTATGGGCGTAGGGTACTTGTTGGAAGTGACCTGAACGCTTTGGTATCTTTGTGTTCGTCCTGTCACGGAGAGGTTGAGTTCGATGAGAACCGGCGGAAGCGTAGTTTTGCCGGTGCTCAAACAGCCTACCGACGCCTGCTGCGTACTGCGAAGCGTGCGGGTGTTCCTGGTTCAAGCGGCGGTCGGGTGTACTACTGCCTCTGTGGTCGGCTACGCAAGAAAAACCACAAGCTCTGTATGGCCTGCAAAAAGGGCAAGCCGTTACCCGCTCGTATTAGCTTTGTCATCCCTGAGAAAAGAAGGGTTGAACAGGTGAAGAGGCCGTCCGGACCACTTGGGACTTGCCGTCGGTGCGGTCAAAAGAGCCGTATCGAGCACGGCAGTAGGTCCGGCTACCGATGTGACGGCTGCGGAGGCGTTCTCGACCCCGTTGTCGTTCGCTGAAATTATTTCCTAGATTCTTTCCATTTCCCCTTGCAAACGAATTTAGACATGCTAGATTAGTATCAGTCAGGTAACGCTACCTGGCACCACGAAGGTCTGACAGAGAGGGCTAGAAGCTATGACGAAATCAGAACAGCGGCGAATCAGCAAGGTCGTACGAGCTGCCTGCGGGCAAACCGGCACACCCTATTCGATCGAGTACGTGGATGGTTTCGCCGCCCCGAAGCTGGTTGGCCAAAGCTACTATCACACCACGCTCTCAGGACGTACGGTCGTGACGTACCCGAATGCGTACGACTATCCGACTCTCTACCACGCTTCGACGCGGCGTATTGAGGTCGGTCGTGGCTGGGTGACGGCCCGTCTCCAGATCGCTGATACATCCCCACCAGGTGTCATACGTGACTATATGACAGAGCAGTGTGCTTGAGACCGTTTCCCCCGCCCCGCCGGGCACCGCAACCGGCTGGGCAGAGGCGACTGTCCCTGACCTCTTTCCAAGGAAACGACATGACCGCGACCGAACGGCAACTAAATTCCGAGCGGGCCGAAATGTTGGCCCGCTGCCGAGCCAACAACCACCGGCTCAATCAGCTGTATCCCCGCCACGATGGGCGGGCGTACGCGGAGAAATATCTCCCGGAGACGGGGGAGCTGGTGAAAGCTCACTTGGCTTGGATGCCGGACGGGAGTGAGCATTTCACTTGTTACGTTCATCCCCCACATCTTTGGGTGCAAGATATCGAGGAGGCAGTCAATCACCGCCCCCACTGCGAGCGGTGCGGGCGGACGATAGGGTTAGGCGTCCTGTGCTGGTGGCAAGGTGGCCATCGACTGACATGTCTCGGGTGTCTGCCGCCGCCGCCGACCTGTCCGCCGCCGAGTTCTGCACGCTGACCGGCCTCGACCCCGCCCTGACGAGCCGGGAGGACGCCATCACTGGCGTCCTGCTCCCGGCTATGGGGATGGCCGGAAACGAGTAACGCTTTGATCGCGTAAGACCGTTTCCCCCGCCCCGCCGGGCACCGCAACCGGCTGGGCAGAGGCGACTGTCCCTGACCTCTTTCCAAGGAGCGTATCATGAGTGCGAAATTCCGCTTCGACAACGAGAAGAAGCCCGGCAAGCTTATCATCGAGCTGGACCTGGAGGCCCCCAAGCCCAGCAGCAGCGGCAAGACGCTGGTGGTCGCCAGCACCCACGGCAACGTCAGCACCGGCCTGGAGCTGCACGGGCAGGCCCTCAAGATCGGCATCAACGCCTACGTACCGAAGAGCTGACCCCAACCGTTCGCCCTCCTGAAAGGAAATGAGTCCTATGAACGAGACAGCGTGTAAGCAGTCCTTCCCCTCATGGTGTGCTCAGGTCGATAAGCGTATCAGCGATCTGTGCGGGCTCGGCCTCGACGACCTGCCCGACTGTCTGTACCGCGACTGGTACGACGCGGGGGTAAGCCCTGCCAGTGCAGCACGGCGAGCTGTAAAGCAGGCTCAGGCTGACTACGGCGGGTGACCTCCCTTACCCCGCTCGGCCAAGAAACCAGCGGGGACAGGGCGGCCCATCGCCGTCAACGTGCCGGCGGAAACCGGCTAGAGGAGCTAGTAATGAGACTCAGGCTCAAGGTTCGACCCGTACCCATCGGCATGGGGTTCAGCTTCGACTCGGAGCGTCGGTCATCCCACGCTCGCACGGTCGAGGCAGAGGTCCGCGACCGTCGGGACTACCAGCGGTGCGGCGGAGGCAGAAGGGTACTCAGGAAGCGTATTGAGGGGGGTGCGTAATGGCTGAGGTCAAGCGTTGGTGCGGCGACCCCCCAACCGCCTGTGACCTGTGCGGGCGGAAGATTACTGACGTCTTCGTTGACGGCAAGACGCTGCGAGGTCCGTGGGGAAACCTCTGCCTACTCTGTCACTGTCAATACGGTATAGGTCTGGGTACTGGGCGAGGTCAGAAGTACGAACGCCAGCCGGACGGTAGCTGGCAGAAAGTAGGTGGATAGTGTGCTGGAAGTGCTCAATCTGTGACGCCGTGTCTGCACCGGGTAGGCCCCGGAAGACGTGGCCCTTGAAGCGTGCTGACGGCACCATAGCGTCGGAACCGGCGGTGTGTGATGACTGCTTATCCTGCTTGATGATGCTAGGCATGTCTTGGAGCGAGGTGGTCCGACAGCGTGGCAAGCCGCAGCGGATGGTTGCCCTACCGTCGCCCGCCGAACCGGAGCCCGCCGCCCCGGTTCCCCTGCCGTACCGAAGGGTGGCAGTGAAGCCGCCGAACATTACTATCGCCCAACTGCGGGCCAAACAGAGTCCGATCTGACGCACATGCAACAAGGAGCAAGCCGTGACTGCGAAAGAGTGGGAAGTCTTCTTCCGCCTGATAGATAGGGTGGTACACGACCTGCCAGGTAGTGCCTCAGAAAAGGCGGAGACAGTCAGGGTACACGCTGGCGAGGAAAACTGCGGTTCCGAGCTGGAAGAATTCGCCTCCTGGTTCAGCTCTGAGTAGCCCCTCTTACCGCCGTCGGCCAATGAAACCACGGCGGACAGAGCGGCAGAACGACCGCTGAACCCTAACCCAAGGAGCTATACCGTGGCCAAGAAACCGATCCCCAAGCCCGCGAAGGCGTCCAAGCCGGCCCCGAATGATACGGGCGACCTCGACCCGATAGAGGAGGGTGTCAAGACGATACTTCCTCAGGGCGAGCGGCCCATTCAGTACCCTGAAGAAGCGGCGACATACCGAGATACGCGACATCCACAGAACGGTGGACCGTTGAGCTGCCAAGAGATGAAAGACTTGCTCGGCTGGGAGACAGAGGCGGAATGGAGGCTCCGCGAGAACAAACCGAACGGCAAATTCAAGGATGAGTGGGTCTTGCTCAAGGACGAGGCCGGGGAGCGGGTAGTCTGCTGGAACAACTTCGGCAACCGACCCTTCCGCGAACGGGAGGCAAGGGGCTATGGGCAGGACATCCTCAACCGCGTCTGGGCCGGGCCGCACAACTATCCGGGAGAGACCGTCAACGGGGAGAGCGTGATTATCGGGCGGACCGGCCGCTGTATCAGTGTGCAGCACCGAGGGGTCGGATTCGTGCTCGCCTGCCAGCAATGGGCCGGTATCGGTGCGACCGCCGGCAAGCCCTCCCAGGCCGCGTACTGGGCCGGTAAATGGCCGGAAGAGCCCTTCTTCGAGTGCCTCCTTGTCACCGGGGTCAGCGAGGCCCCCGAGATCGTCGCTACCATCGACAACGTGATACCCCGCTCCGAGGCGGACATGATTGAGACCTCGCCTATGTTCGCCAGCCTCAAGCCCCGTGACAAACATGAGTGCTCACGAATGCTCGCCAAAGCGTTCGATCTGCTATGGTCCCGTACCCGGGCTGACGAAAATGATACCGGCAAGCGATCCCAGCGGCACGGTATCAGGACGCAAGGCACTGCGATGAGCTGGATCAACAACCATGCGACCCACTTGAAGCCGTCGGTGAAGCATATCTTCGCCCAGAACCTGGAGACCAAAGACCCGGATGATCCCGACCGCAAGGTGCGTGCCCTGAGCCTGTTGAACCTGAGCCCCGGTGAGTGTGCCGGTATGCTCTACCTGATGGGCAGCGGCAGTACGGACGAGGTAGACGCGAACAAGTACCGGGGCCTCGACCCCCGCGAGGAGAAGGGTCTCGACTGGGACAGCTTCGCCAAAGCCAAGCAGTTCTGGTCGGAGCTAGCCCGCGACTCCAAGCCGCTCAAGGCCGTCCGCCTCGCCTTGACTGACCTGGCCAAGGGGGAAGACGGCGTTGAGCCCGCGAGGGCGACCCACAAGCACCAGGTGATCGCCAGGGCGTGGCAGATGTACCTGGACGGGGAGGCCATTACCAAGGAAGCGTTGCAGCTCGTCTACCAGAAGGATACGGAGGGCATTGAGCGGCTGGCGGATGAGACGACCTTCGGCGGTATTGACCGCGGACCCAAGATCGGGCGGGCGAGCGGCGGTGACGATACGCCGGCCCCCGAAATCGTCGAGGCGGTCGAGGGCGAGAAGACCAAGACCGTCGCTCAGAAGCTCTTGGACAAGGCCGAGGCGAGCAAGGCCGCGAAGGAGGCCGCCGCCAAGGGTCCGTCGGGTTCGGTCGCGGAGGCCGGGGCACCCGGCGGCAAGCCGCCCTCGCCGAAGCTGCTGCCGGTGCCGGCCAACAAGCGGCTGACGCAGAAGGAGGTCAACGCTCAGCAGACCGCTCGGGCCGCTGCGGATGATGCTCAGGATGCTGCCGCCAACGGTACGCCGGCAACACCCGCCGCCAAGAAACCACCGCAGACCGCACACAAGCCCGCAAAGGTGTGATTCCTCGCACCGCCCCCGGCCAAAGAAACCGGGGCGGACCGAGTAGTCAACCAGTTCCCAACCAAGGAGTCAGAGACAATGGATGCCGCGAAAGTCCGCACGGGCGGTAAGTACCGGATCAAGGTTGGCGACAAAATTGTCGTCTGCGTCGTGGATCGCCAGTGGGATACCGAGACTCCCAGCGGTGACCAGCGTCGCCTCGTCGTCGTAGAAGTGGCGACGAAGCGGAAGCACAAGCTGTACGGCACTGAGGCCATTATTGACGAGGTACCGTCGTCAGCCAACAATCTCGCTCCCAAGCGGCCGATCAACGTCGCACCGCCCCCCCGCAAGGCTGGGTACTTCCCGGAGGGTGACAATCGCCCTGATTTTACTGCCCCATCTGCGGCAGTCTCGTCAACCCTTCCGGGTGGTACCCCTGTTACCGCTAAACCCCGGAAGCTCGGTATCATGTCGCTGGGAAAGCCCCAAATTGACACTACCCCGACCGCTACCGTAGGGGGCCGAACCCCGACCGCCGAGCAAATCCTTATCATCGAAGCGGCTCAGCAGCTGCGGGGTCAGCTGGTGATTGAAGCAGGTGCGGGGTGCCTTGCCGCTGATACGGTCATCCACACCAATCGAGCCGGCAAGGGTCGTGAGATGAGTATCGCTCATGTGGCCGCTCAGTTTAACGGGGAGCAGCCTATGTTCTCCAGAAGATACGTCATGGGGGGTAAAATGGTCGAGTCAACACAGCGTCACAAACCCTGGGACTTGACCATCCCTACCTATGTCGGGAGGGCGGTTGGTGGCGTTGTCCGACTGGCTTTACTAAAGACAGCATGGTACTCCGGTGTCAAGGAAACTTTCACA
>Ga0302325_10022125_pt1 | contig 13313 bp, 14 predicted proteins | sample Palsa_T0_2_FD_201948 | JGI IMG/M metagenome (GOLD analysis project Ga0302325, IMG submission 201948) | Peat permafrost microbial communities from Stordalen Mire near Abisko, Sweden - Palsa_T0_2 | ecosystem: Environmental > Terrestrial > Soil > Palsa > Peat permafrost | place: Sweden: Abisko... | reverse complement strand
CACCTGCTTCACCCGCGGAAACAGGGCCAGGATCTGCTCACTCGTCCGTTGAGCATGCTCGAGATAATCCTCCTTTCGCCCCCTCCCCGTCAGCTCATTGTCAACGGGGATACCCAGCATCTTTTCCACCGCCCACAAATTGCCCATCACCAGGTCGCAATGCTGCACCAGCCCCGGCATGATTTCCGTCGGCGCAACGCCATACTGCCACAGCTTAGCCCGGTAATTGAGGTCTACAGAAATCGTCAGCTCCTTCCTGCCCGCAGCCACCTCCAGCAGCTCTCCGCAAACTTTCGCCACCCGCGCATTCAACGCGGGAGAAATGGCGCTGAAATGCAGCCAACCTACATCGCTGAGCACGGTGTCCCAATCGATCGTACCCGGTTGCAGCGCCGAAAAAGAAGAATGATCCCGGTCGTATATAACGCCCGCATTCTTCAGATCCTTTCCCTTTGGAAGAAAATACAGCCCCAGCCGCTCGCCCTGGTATAAGACCCGCGAAGCATCGATACCCTTGTCTTCCAGGTAAGCCGTCAACTGCCGGGCCAGCATATTCTCCGGCAACACCGTGAAATAGGCCGAAGGAATATCCCACAGCGCCAGCGCCGTCGCTACATTCGCCTCCGCGCCGCCTACATAAAAAGGCAAAACATTCTCCTTCAGCCAATCCCCGCCGCCATCCGGACAGATCCGCAATAATAATTCCCCAAAAGACAAAACTTTTTTGCTCACGATATAACTCTGTTTTATTCTTTTTCTACCATCGCCTTGATCACCCCCGTCGCCGGGTCCAGCCAGCCGGCAAACTCCGCCTTCACCCGATCGAATCCCACCCGATGCGTGATATAAGTAGTCGGATCGATCGCAGCCTTCTCCATCGCCTTCATCACTGCCTCAAAATCCTGCCGCGTTGCATTACGGCTGCTCATCAACGTTCCCTCCCGCCGATGGAATTCCGGCTGGCTAAACCGGATCTCGCCCTTCTGCAACCCCACCAGCACATAACGAGCACCATGCGCCATATACTGAAAGCCGTCATTGATCGCCCGCCGGCTGCCCGTCGCATCGATCACCACCGTCGGCATCTCCCCACGCGTAATATGCCGCAGCTGCTCCATCGGCTCCGCCCCAGCGCCCGGCGTCCCGCCCGAACCACTACCCGCCGCATTCACCGTATGCAAAACCTGCAATTTCTCCCGGCAAAACCGCAGCCTGTCCTCATTGATATCCATCGCAATCACCTGCCCTCCCGCAATCCGCGCCGATTCCATCGTACCCAGACCAATCGGCCCCGCGCCAATCACCAGCACAAACTCCCCGGGTTGTATGCCCGCACGCCGGACAGCATGCGCGCCGATAGCCAGCGGCTCCACCAGCGCCAACTGGTCATAACCAAGCCCCATCCCATGCACCAGCGAGGCCGAAGGGACAGCCAGATAATCCACCATCGCGCCATCGATATGCACCCCGCAAACCTTGAGCGTCGTACAACAATTCGGTTTGCCCGTCCGACAGGCGATACAGGCCCCGCAATTAAAATAAGGGATCACCGTGACAGCTTCACCGGGAATAAAACCCGGCGCCTTGTCAACATCAACCAGATCGCCGGCCAATTCGTGACCCAGGATGCGCGGGTATTCAAAAAAGGGCTGTTCACCTTCAAAAGCATGCAGGTCCGTCCCACAGATGCCGATACGCCTGATCTTTATGATCGCCTGCCCCGGCCGGGCAATCGGCGCATCGATCTCCCGATACTCCAACTCCCCCGGTTGTATACAAATTAATGCCTTCATATCCAACTTCTAATTACGGCGAATTCGCCGCAATTAACTCTCTCACCAAAAACACACACCCACCCAGCGGCCGCCGGCCACCCCCCTCGGATCCACCGGCCCGCCCCCTACGCATTCGCCAGCGCCCTGTCCAGATGCACATAACCCCCATCCACATGGATCAGCTGACCCGTCGTATGACTCGACCGCTGCGATAGCAGGAAGGCCGTCATATTCGCAATCTCTTCCGCCGTCGTCATCCGGTTCTCCAACGGGATCTTCTTCACGATCGATTCCAGCTTCGTCTTCGGATCCGGCAGCGTATTGATCCAACGTTCATAAAGCGGCGTCCAGCATTCCGCCACGACGATGGCGTTGACCCGGATGCCATATTTCAGCAATTCCACCGCCCATTCCCTGGTCAGCGCATTGCGGCCGCCGTTTGCCGCCGCATAGGCCGAAGTCCCGCCCTGACCAGTCTCGGCCGTCTTGGAACTTATATTGACAATGACCCCGCGCGAAGCCTTCAACGCAGGCAAAGCATGGTGCGCCAGCAAATAATAATGGACAAGATTCTTATGCAGTGAAGCCATAAAACTTTCATAGCTACCAAGCTCCAACCCCACCCCATCGTTAACCCCCGCATTGTTCACCAGCCCGTCGATCCGCCCGCATCGGTCCAACACCGTCTTCACCGCCGCCGCACAGGCTTCCGGCTCCGTCAATTCAGCCACCACCTGATAAACCTTCCCCCCCGAGCCCGCCGAAACCGCAACCGCCGCAGCCACCGCCGCCTCATTATCCTTCTTGTTGCGCCCGACGATAAAAGGAATAGCCCCTTCCCGCGCCAGTACCTGCACAATCCCCTCGCCAATGCCCTTGGCGCCACCCGATACAATGATCACCTTATCCTGTAAATTCAAATCCATACAACAGCTTTATAAATGATAAAATTCAACGGCATTCCCGCCAAAGAATGCGGCCTGCTCATCAGCCGACAACCTGGAAAAATAATCGCGCACGATCTGCAGCACCTGCGGGTAAGTCGCAGCCACCAGACACACCGGCCAGTCTGAGCCATACAACACCCGCGCTGGCCCAAAAGCCTCGAGTACCGTATCCAGATAAGGTTCGAAATGCTCCGGCTTCCAATGCTTCCAGTCCGCCTCCGTCACCATCCCCGAGATCTTGCACCAGGTATTCCCATATGCAGCGACAGCCCGGATCGCATCCTTCCACTCTTCGGTGATATACCGGTCCTTGATATGCGGCTTGGCGATATGATCGATGATAAAAGGCTGGTCGGGGAAGGCGGCGACAAATTCGCTTGCATAGCCCAGCTGATCGGGATAGATCAGGATATCGTATGTATAGCCGAATTTTCCCAGCAATCCGATGCCCCGCTTAAAAGCCGGTTTCAGCATCAGCGCCCTGTCCCTTTCGCCCTGGAGGATATGCCGGACACCTTTCATTTTCGGCTTGGACCGGTACTCCGCGAGCCGATCTTCCACCCCGGGATGCTGCAGATCGACCCATCCAACCACTCCCTTGATAAAATCGTTCGCCGCAGCATATTCCAACAGGACCTCATTCTCCTCCTCCGTTTGATCGACCTGCACGGTCACACAACCATCGATACCCGCCTCCCGCAGAATCCCGCCCAGCTCAGCCGGCAAAAAATCCTTCCGGATCGACCACATCTCATCGCTGATCCAGCCATGCCGGACCGGATCGTATTTCCAGAAATGCTGATGAGCGTCGATCTTAATTGCCATATGCTTTTACATTTTGCCGGGCCTTGCCCAAATGATCTATGCCCAGTTCGACAATATCCCCCGGCTTCAGATACACATTAGGTTTCATCCCCAACCCCACCCCCGCCGGCGTCCCGGTGGAAAGGATGTCCCCCGGCAACAGCGTCATAAACTGACTGGTATAGGCGATCAGAAACGGTATCCTGAAAATAAAATCCGCCGTCGTCCCATCCTGCATCTTCTTTCCATTCACCGTCAACCACAAACTCAGCCGGTCTATATCACCCATCTCGTCCGCGGTAGCCAGCCAGGGACCAAGCGGGGCAAACGTATCACAACCCTTCCCCTTGTCCCAGGTACCGCTCCGCTCGATCTGGAATTCCCGTTCGGAAACATCGTTGTGCAGACAATAACCTGCTATATAATCCAACGCCTCCGCTTCGGTGACATAGCTTGCTTTTTTCCCCATCACAACAGCCAGTTCCACCTCCCAATCCGTTTTAACGGAGTTTCTGGGAATGACGATATCATCACCCGGTCCGCAAAGAGCCGTCGTCGATTTTAAAAAGATCACCGGCTCCGGTGGCGGCGTAGCGCCCGTTTCCCGCGCATGATCAGCATAGTTGAGCCCGATACAGACGATCTTGGAAGGTCTCGCTACCGGCGACCCCAACCGAACCCCAGCCGGCAAGGGCTTCAAAGCCCCCTCATTCCCCTGCATAAATAACCGCAGCCTATCCAACCCGCCCGTCTCAAAAAACTCCTCATTATAATCCTCGCCAAACCCCGCCAGGTCATAAAACCGATCATCGATCACCACGCCCGGCTTTTCCCTGTTCAGCACGCCATACCTGATTAATTTCATATCGAATAATTAATTGTTGAGTTTGGTAAACCCACCGTCGATCGGGTAATCACAACCAGTAATAAAGGAGGCCTCATCGCTGACCAGGTACAGCACAAGCCCCGCAATCTCTTCCGGTTTCGCCATCCGGCCGATGGGCTGCGTCTTCGAAAGCTTTTCAAACATCTCCTGCTCTTTACCCGGATAATTTTTTTGCAAAAACCCGTCTACAAATGGCGTATGAACCCGGGCCGGAGAAATACAATTGCAGCGGATCCCTTCCTTCAGGTAGTCCTTCGCCACCGACAAGGTCATGGCATACACCGCTCCCTTCGTCATCGAATAGGCGAAGCGATCCGGTATGCCCACCGTCGCCGCAATCGAACACATATTGACAATGACACCCCCTTTCCCGCCGCCCGTTCCACCATCTTTCCCGCCGCCCGCTCCGCTATCTTTCCTATCCCCCTGCACCCCACCGCCTTTCTTCATCACCGGAATTCCCGCATACAAACAATTATAAACCCCCTTTACATTCACTTTATACAATCGGTCAAAATCCGCCTCCGACGTCGACTCAGCCGTCCCGATATGCGATACCCCCGCGCTGTTGACCAGGATATCCAGCGACGGGAACCCGGCAAACAACGCCGCTACCTCCTGTTGACTGGAGACATCCGCCTGCTTCATATCCGCCTTACCCCCCGCTGCTTCTATCTCCTCCACGACGCCCCTCGCCTGGTCTTCGTTGATGTCTATGATCGTGACATGCGCACCCTGCCGCGCCAGCAGCAAAGCTACCGCCCTGCCAATCCCGCTCCCCGCCCCGGTTATAGCTGCCCGTTTGTTAGTCAAGCCAAACATCATTCTGTCTGTTTTGTTAATAAAAAGATCCTTTCCATGATCCGCCATTTTTCACCCGGCCTTCCGCCGGGTATCGCGGCCTGGTATTTCCACATCAGCTCCTCCCAGCGCCGGACAGCCGGGTTGGCGGCATCCATCGCCGCCTTCTGCTCAAAACTAAAATCCGGGCCCGTCTCCATGATCATAAACAACCGGTCTTCCAGCCGGTAGATCTCCATGCCCTCGATCCCGCTGTCAAGAATGCTCCGGCGGATCTCCGGCCACACTGCCCGATGCCAGGATTCATATTCGGCGATCAACACCGGGTCTTTCTGCAAATCGAGGGCCAAACAGTATCTCATGCGACAACCGGTTGAATGTTTTTAATCCGATGCCCCCGCAGCCCGAAATATAAAATAAAGGCCATACCGACCACCGGCATGATATAGGCTACCTGGATGCTGCCTGTCTTATCGGAAATCATTCCCATGATCAGCGGCGTAACAGCCCCGCCAATGATCGACATCACCAGGAAGGAAGAAGCCAGCTTCGTTTCTTCACCAAGATCCTTGATCCCCAGCGCAAAAATGGTCGGGAACATGATCGACAGGAAAAAAGGAACAGCCATCATCGCACCCACCGCAATCCACCCATGAGCGGATAAAGCGATCAGCAGCAGCCCCACGTTGATCATCGCATATAACGAAAGCAGCTTTGCAGGCTGGATATAGCGCATAAAAAAAGTGCCCAGGAACCTTCCCGCCATAAAGCCGCCCATCGCCCCATAAGCCAGCAGATCGCCGGCCTCTTTCTCCGGAATACCGGCCGTATAGCGGGAGAACCGGACAAAAAAGCTGGTCACCCCCACCTGTGCCCCCACATAAAAAAATTCCGCGATCACCGCCCACCGCACATGCGAAAGACGGAATATCCGCAATGAGAACTCCGTTCCATGAGCCCCATCCGCTTCCTTTACTTCCGGTAATTTGGTAAAGATAAAGACGATCGCTACCAGGATCAACACCGCCGCCATGATAAAATAGACCGGCTTCAGCGAATTCGCTTCCTGCTGAAGATAAGGCTCCAACTCCCCATGCGCTCTCATAACTGCCAGTTCCGCAGGCGTATGCTCGATCCCCGACAGGATAAAATGCGTACCGATAAGCGGAGCCACCACCGCACCCAGCCCGTTAAAAGACTGCGCAAAATTCAACCGCTGCTCCGAATTCTCCGGCGCCCCCATATTGGTAGCATAAGGATTGGCCACCGTCTCCAAAAAAGTAGCCCCGCTCGCCGCCACAAAAAGCGCTACCAAAAACAGCAGGAAATTCCGCCCATCTGCCGCCGGCAAAAAAAGAAGCGCCCCTAATGCAAAAAGGAACAGCCCGCACAAAATGCCCTTCTTATACCCAAACCGATGCGAAAACAATCCCGCCGGGATCGCAATAACAAAATACCCGAAATAGACCGCAAAATCGATCAGCGAAGACTGCGTATCGCTCAGGTGACAAACCTTCTTGAGATGAGGGATCAATATCCCGTTGATATTATGCAGGAAGGCCCACAAAAAGAATAGCGTGCAGATCAGGATAAAAGGGAATAACAATTTGTTCTTTGGCATGTGCGATGTCGTATGGTTAAGCAATACTTATCAAAGAAAGCACATTTCCCGGGAGGAAAGTCGCCGAATGTTATCCGAGTATTAAGCTATTTTAACATTCTGAAAGCCAATTTAGGCTAAAAGGAGGAATATATCAGAAGAAACCTAACTCCAGCCTGGCCTCTTCCGTCATCATTTCTTTATTCCAGGGCGGGTCGAAGGTGAGCTGGACATGACAATCCATGACCCCCTGGATCTCTTCTACTTTTTGCTGAACATCGTGGACGATTTCGCCCGCGGCAGGACAAGCGGGTGCGGTAAGCGTCATCGTGATCTTGACATTCCCGCCGTCTTCCATCTTAACCTCGTAAACCAGACCCAGATCATAAATATTAACCGGGATCTCCGGATCAAAAACGGTCCGCAATGCCGCCTCTATCTGATCGCGCAACATCACGCCCGTCGCATTGGCCGCTTCCCCGGCACCCGCCGGCTCCACCCCACCGGCCGCCGACTCATTTATTTCACTCATGGCTGAAGAGATTTTGCCTGGTAAGCCAGGGCATATACTTTAATTTGTTTCAGCATCGACAACAACCCGTTTGACCGCGTAGAGGACAGATGACTCCGAAGACCGATAGCGTCTATAAAGTAGATCTCCGCCCCCGCAATCTCCACCGGGGTATGTCCCGACAACACCCGGATGATCATGCTCACCAGTCCCTTCGTGATAGCCGCATCGCTGTCAGCGGTAAACAACAATTGACCATCCCGGTAGTCAGCATGCAGCCATACCCTGGACTGACAGCCCTTGATCAGGTTGTCCTCCGTCTTGTATTGCTCTTCGATAAGCGGCAATTCCCTGCCCAGCTGGATGATATATTCATATTTCTCCATCCAATCACCGAATAGTTCGAAGTCCGCAATAATCTCATCCTGTGCTTCCTTGATAGTCATGATAGCAAAGTTACCGCCTTTCTTATCCCGGTAGCCAGCCGGTCCATTTCCGCCGGCGTATTGTAGACGGCCATAGACGCCCTGACGGTCCCGGGGATGCAATACCGGTCCATGATCGGCTGCGCACAATGGTGACCCGTGCGGACGGCAATCCCCTGCTGATCCAGGATCTCACCCAGATCGAAAGGATGAATATCTCCCACCAGGAAAGAAATCACACCTGCACGATGCCGGACATCCAAAGGACCGAAAAGCCGAAATCCCCCGATTTCCCGGAGCGTATCGAGCGCATAAACCATCAGCTCCTGTTCCGCCTCCTGAATATTGCGCAAACCCAGCCCCTGTACATACCGGATGGCAGCGCCAAGGCCAATCATCCCGGCCATATCGGGAGTACCCGCTTCGAACTTGAAGGGGAGATCGTTATAAGTCGTTTTTTCAAAAGTTACCGTCTTGATCATTTCCCCACCGCCCTGGTAAGGAGGCAGCTTATTCAACCACTCTTCCTTCCCATAAAGGATGCCGATACCGGTAGGCCCGTATAATTTGTGACTGGAAAACGCCAGAAAGTCGACATCCAGATCCCTGACATCTACTTCCATATGCTGTACCGCCTGGGCCGCATCCAACAAAACGGGAATCCCATGACGATGCGCCGCCGCGATAATTTCTTTTACCGGGTTGATACTGCCCAGCGCATTGGAGACATAGTTAAAGGCAACCAATTTGACCCCATCCGCCAGCATCCTGTCCAACCCGTCCAGCTCCAGCTGCCCATGCTCATCGATCGGGATCACCTGCAACCGGGCCTTCTTTTCTTCACAGATCATCTGCCAGGGCACGATATTGGAATGGTGTTCCAACCCCGATACCAGGATACTGTCGCCTTCCTTCAAAAACCGCTTCCCGAAGCAGGCAGCCACAAGGTTGATACTTTCCGTCGTACCCCGCGTAAAGATGACCTCATGCGCATACCGGGCATTGATAAACTCCGCCACCAACCCCCGCGCTGACTCGCACGCTTCCGTAGCCAGCTGGCTGAGATGATGGACACCGCGATGTACATTGCTGTTAATGGTCCGGTAATACTCATCCATGGCATTCAGCACAGCCAGCGGCTTTTGTGTAGTCGCCGCATTGTCCAGGTAGACGAGGGGATAACCATGCACCGTCGTCTCCAGGATAGGAAAATCCATCCGGATCTTTTCAACATCCAGCCGGTGATCTTCACCGATGGTCATTATTTCGGTCATTGTATCAGGCATGAGCCACCCTCCTTAAAGCCAGCCCTCAACCCTGCACAGGAATATGCTGACTGATAAGCTGATTAATATAATTTTCTACCGCCCGGATCTTGATCTTCTCCGTCACGTCGAAAGCAAACGCCGCGATCAGCAAAGCCTTTGCCGTTTCTTCCCCGATCCCACGCGCCCGCAGGTAAAACACTGCGTCTTCGCTAAACTGCCCCACCGTAGAACCATGGCTGCACTTGACATCATCGGCAAAAATTTCCAACTCGGGTTTCGAATCGATCGTCGCCTTTTTGCTGATGACCAGGTTGTTATTCTGCTGAAAGGCATTCGTTTTCTGCGCATCCTTATGCACATAGACCTTTCCGTTAAAGACGCCGGTGGATTGCTCCAGCAGCACGCCCTTATACAGCTCGTTGCTAAAGCACGATGGCTTCTGATGGTCCACCAGCGTGTGATTGTCCACCAGCTGCTGACCGGCCGCGAGGTACAGCCCGTATAAATGCGTCTCCGTATGATCTTCTTCCAGCCGGGCCTGCAAATCGTTTCGGACAAGATCTGCGCCGGGCAGCGTAAACGTATAGTTATTGTAAAGGCTTTGCTTTTTCTGCCGGACTGTCGTATGATTGACCAGCCTCGCGCCGGCAGCGGCAGCCTGGATCACCGTATGATCGACCCGGGAATCGGTATGGGCAATGATCTCGGTCAGGCTATTCACCCAAATCTTGACCTCTCCCGTCTTCACCTCTCCCCGCTTCCCCTCCGCTTCCACGGAAAAAACAGATTCAACGACGGTCAGCTCCGCATTGGCATTGACCACCCAAACATGACGGGGCTGGATCATCAGGTTGCGCTCCGCTGAATAAAGATGAATGATCTGCAGCGGCTTGTCCACAGCGCCATTCACCCGGATAAATAATCCATCGGTGAACAAAGCCGTATTCAAATGGACAAAAGCCAGATTACCCCACTTTCCGTTTTCAAAATAACCCGCTAATGCCGGATCCTGTATTGCTTCCGCTACACGTTTGATCTCCACTCCCTTGGGCAGCGGACCGCCGCTTACCTCCCCATTCCAGACCCCATTGACCAAAACGATCCGATATCCATCCAGACCCGGGATAATCGCCGCTTCCGGCAACACCACTGATGGCGCCCCCGCAGAAACACCAAGCGCAAATTCATCCTTCAGGAAACGGCCGATATTCGTGTATTTCCAATCTTCATTTTTGATGGAGGGAAACCCTAATAGCCGGAATTTATCAAAAGCCGATTGCCGGGCCCGGCGCAGATCGCCATCGGAGGCCACCAGGCTATTATATCCATTGACGATTTCCTCGTATAAAGGGATCGTCCGTTCTTGAATCGTGCTCATAATTAGACGGTAGTTACTTCTTTTTCACGGGATTCTTCCTTCAGCCAGTCATATCCTTTTTCTTCCAACTCGAGCGCGAGCTCCTTGGTACCGGATTTTACGATCCGGCCGTTATACAGGACATGGACGAAATCCGGAACGATATATTCCAGTAATCGCTGATAGTGCGTGATAATGATAAAAGCATTCTTTTCGGACCTTAACTTATTGACACCCTTCGACACGATCCGGAGCGCATCTATATCCAGCCCCGAATCCGTTTCGTCCAGGATAGACAACGAAGGCTCCAGCATGGCCAACTGAAAGATCTCATTCCTTTTTTTCTCACCGCCGGAGAAGCCTTCATTCAGCGACCGGTTGACCAGTTTGGCGTCGAACTCCACCAGCTTCTGCTTTTCCCGCGATAGTTGAAGAAATTCCTTTGCATCGAGCGGCGGCAAATTTTTATAAGCGCGTATTTCCGCCAGGGCCGTTTTCAAAAAATTGATATTGGAAACACCCGGAATCTCGATCGGGTATTGAAAAGCCAGAAAAATACCTTCCCTCGCCCTCACCTCGGGAGCCATGTCCAGCAAATCCTTCCCCTCGAAAAGAACCTCGCCTTCCGTAACGGCATAATTTTCCTTACCCGCCAGCACAGACGCCAGCGAGCTCTTACCGGAACCGTTGGGGCCCATGATCGCATGCACTTCACCCGCATTGACAGTCAGATTGATCCCTTTCAGGATCTGTTTATCTTCTACTTCAGCATGTAAATTTCTAATGATCAGCATTATATTATTCTATTATTAATCGTAATTGACCTTATCCTACACTTCCTTCCAAAGTGATAGATAATAATTTCTGCGCTTCCACCGCAAACTCCATCGGCAACTGATTCAACACCTCGCGGACATACCCGTTGATGATCAGCGCTACCGCTTTTTCCGAATCGATCCCGCGTTGGTTGAGATAGAAGATCTGATCCTCCCCGATCTTTGAAGTCGTCGCCTCGTGCTCCACCGTCGCCGTATTGTTTTTTGATTCGATATACGGGAAAGTATGAGCGCCGCACCGGTCCCCGATCAGCAGGGAGTCACACTGCGTGAAATTCCGGGCATCATCGGCTTTTGGCCCGATCTGCACCAATCCGCGATAGCTGTTCTGACCCTGACCTGCGGAGATCCCCTTGGAAATGATCCGGCTCCGGGTATTACGGCCGATATGATACATCTTCGTGCCGGTATCAGCAATCTGTTTGTTACGGGTAACCGCAACCGAATAGAACTCTCCGCTGGAATTATCCCCTTGCAGTATCACACTGGGATATTTCCAGGTGATGGCGGAACCCGTCTCAACCTGGGTCCAGGAGATCTTGGCATTGGCGCCTTTACAGATACCCCTTTTCGTGACAAAATTGAAAATCCCCCCTTTCCCGTCCTTATCGCCGGGATACCAGTTCTGGACCGTGGAATATTTTATCTCTGCATTTTCCAGCGCAATCAACTCCACCACGGCCGCATGCAGCTGATTTTCATCCCGCATCGGCGCCGTACATCCCTCCAGGTAGCTGACATAGCTACCCGCGTCGGCAATGATCAGCGTCCTTTCGAATTGGCCGGTATTTTCCGTATTGATCCGGAAATAGGTGGACAACTCCATCGGACAGCGTACCCCTTTTGGAATATAAACAAAAGATCCATCCGAAAAGGCCGCCGCATTCAGGGCAGCAAAAATGTTATCGGAATAGGGAACGACCGAGCCGACATATTTTTTTACCAGATCGGGATGCTCCCGGACCGCTTCACCAAAGGAACAAAAGATGATCCCCAGCTCCTTCAGCTTTTCCTTATAGGTCGTTGTGACAGAAACACTATCGAATACGACATCCACCGCGACCCCGGCAAGCACCTTTTGCTCGGACATGGGAATGCCCAATTTCTCGAACGTCGCCAGCAGTTCCGGATCCACCTGATCGAGACTATCGTACTTCTTTTTACTCTTGGGGGCGGCATAATAAGATATCTTCTGGAAGTCTATAGCCGGAAGGGGAAAGTTTTGCCACTCAGGCAGTTTCTGCCTGCCAAAAGCCTGCAGCCCTTTCAGTCGCCAATCCAGCAGCCACTCCGGCTCATTCTTCTTAGCCGAAATATAGCGTATCGTCTCCTCATTCAGCCCGGCCGGTGCAATGTCCATTTCGATATCCGTCACGAATCCGAACTCATACTCCTTATTGGCGATGCTGTCAATTATTTCGTTGTCGTTGGCCATGTTGGTTAACTCCCTATTAAAGCAATTTATACTTAAGCTCTTTATCTATATCCAGTGCTTAAACCGAAAAACTTTCCCCGCAGCTACAAGTCCTGGAGGCATTTGGATTGTTGAAAGTCAATCCCTTACCATTCAATCCCCCCGAATAATCCAACTCCGTCCCATAGAGATAGAGCAAGCTCTTCATATCCACGACCACCCTTATCCCCTTATCCTCGAATACCTGGTCGCCTTCCTTTTGGACGGTATCGAAGTCCAGCTTGTATTCCAGCCCCGAACAGCCGCCGCTTTTAACCCCGACACGTACAAAGGCATCAGGGCTGGCCTGTTTGTCAGTCATCAGCCTGGAAATGTAGTCCTTCGCATTTGATGATACTGTAATCATACTACAAAAGTCCGTTAATTACGCCGAACTTCCATGCGATTCCTGTCTTTTTCCGCTTTGCGACAGCCTTTGCCCGCGTTGCGCCAAAGTTCCCGCCTGCCACCCGGGTAGATTAATTTATAAAAAATTGATTTCCAAGGCAATGACCGGGATTAGCCTTGGCATCCTTCCACGTTACACCGGAACACCCGGAAAATTCATCGTCGGCTGGCATCAATACTTTAAATTTGCACCGTCTTAACCTTAATAATTAAATCACAATGGCAGATATCTTCGAAAAGCT
>Ga0302325_10022124_pt1 | contig 13314 bp, 14 predicted proteins | sample Palsa_T0_2_FD_201948 | JGI IMG/M metagenome (GOLD analysis project Ga0302325, IMG submission 201948) | Peat permafrost microbial communities from Stordalen Mire near Abisko, Sweden - Palsa_T0_2 | ecosystem: Environmental > Terrestrial > Soil > Palsa > Peat permafrost | place: Sweden: Abisko... | reverse complement strand
GGGTGGGCCCGGGGGCGGGGGCGGTGGCGCGGAGGAGGATGAGGAGGAGGAGGGGGAAGCGAGACCTGGGTTGGGGGCATTGCGGGCGCGGTTTAAGCAGTCTGAGCAGGAGAGTGAGTCTCGACAGGCGACGGAGGAGGCGGAGGAGGATGATTGGCGACCAAAGATGGGGAATGGAGCTCGTGTCCTGGGCGGTGGATCCCGCTCCATGCGGATGACAGGTCTCGGCTTCCGTCCCGCTCAGCAGGAGAACATCCCCTCGCCCATGGAAGAAGAAGAAGAGGAAGCACAGCCCCGACCATCATACAAATTCCACGAGGCCCACTCGCAGGAACCTCCTTTATCAACAAGCTTTACACAATACACCACAACCCAATTCGACTCGGATACAATGCACACCGCCCTTCCCGCCGCGCCAATCCGATCTCTCCTCGCCTCTCGAAAAGGGACCTCCACTCCCTCAGGGCGCAAGTACGGCATGGGTGCCGCGATGCTCGAAAAGATGGGTTATAAACAAGGCCAGGGTCTAGGTACCGAAGGTCAGGGAATCCTCAACCCCATCGAGACGAAGCTACGGCCTGAGCGAGTGGGTTTGGGTGCCGTAAAAGAGATGACTGCGCAAGCGAAAGAGGAAGCCCGTCGACGAGGTCAATTACTTAGTGACGATGAAGACGACAAGAAACGTCGCGGGAAGAATAAATCTGGTTCAGGGACGTCTACTCCCCGCAGTCGAGCGAAAAAAGTCGTATACCAGACGGCGGAGGAAATGGCCGGGGGGATGGAAGTACCCAAGACAATACAGAAATTGGTGGATTTACAGGGTCGGGAGGTCGAGTTGAGTAGTCTTGGAGGCGGAAAGATGGAAGATGAATTGCGGATAGCACAGATGGCTCGGCGGGATTTGAAACGGTTTGGGGATGAGTGGAAAGGGTTACAAGAGCAGCGGAAGTATGTCGAAATCGAGGTCATGCGGGCAGCAGGAGAGCTCTCGCAAAGTGAGGAACATATACGCAAGGCGGAAGTAATCCTGGAGGAGATTGAGAGTATCGCGACACTAGCCAATGGCCAAGGTCGTGAGGGGTTCGATGGCGTTTTCGAGCAGCTTTCCAATCTCCAAACACAAGCGACAGATGATGATATCAAGTTATTTGACCTTGATGAGGTTGTGGTTGGTCTACTGGCCCCGATGGTCAAACAAGCTGTCGCTGACTGGAATCCTTTGCAGGATCCAACGTTGGACGGTCTAACTGAAAATTTAAAGGCTTTAAACACGATACTTTGTATCCGGTCAAAGCATCAAGCGGAACTGGAAGCGGAAGCAGAGGTCGGCTTGTTGCATCACAAAAGAAGGTTAGCTCTATTAAATTCAAGAGATCTAATTTTCAGATCCACTCCCTACGAATCCTTACTCTTTCACGCCCTTCTCCCCAAGATTCGTTCAACAATCAATAACTCCTGGATACCCTTCGATCCACAACCTGTCATCATCCTTATAGAGACCTGGGAAACCCTTCTTCCAGGGTTCATTTACAACATGATCCTCGAGCAAGTCGTCATTCCTAAACTGCACCGAGCAATCGACCACTGGAATCCCCGCCGCACACAGGACAGCGTTCATTTATGGATATTCCCGTGGCTCCCACATCTTGGATCACATATGGACGACATGGTCAAGATAGTACAACATAAATTCAAAGTCGTCTTGGAGACGTGGGATGTATCCAAGGGGATTGTGAACGGTCTTGAGGAATGGCGGGAATTGTTTGGATCGGGAACGCTGGAGGAGTTATTGCTCAAATTCATCTTGCCGAAGTTGGCATTGGAGTTGCGCGAGAAGTTTGTGGTGGATCCCTCGGATCAGCAATTAGATGTGTTGACTGGCATTGTCATGCCATGGAGAAAATACTTCCGCGCGTCGACATGGGGACAACTTCTTGAATCTGAATTCTTCTCGAAATGGCTTGGGATGCTGCATCTGTGGCTTACAAGTGAAGGCGTAAACCTCGAAGAGGTCGGACAATGGTACGAATGGTGGAAACACCAAGTATTCGAACGCGAAGCCCTGGAACTGGAAGGCGTCAGAAGAGGTTTCAAAGCAGGTTTAGATCTCATGTCAAAGGCGGCCGATTACATGGATCAAGGAATCCCACTGACGAAACTCCCCGCACCGATAACCGGTCCACAACGTCCAGTCAATAAACCTGTAAGACTGCCGAAGAAGGTCGTCAAACCTGCTCCGGTTACCGAAATCAAGGAGACGACGTTCAAGGATGTATTGGAAGATTTATGTGCTGAAAACAATCTGTTATTTGTACCGATGCGGACGGCTGATCAAGCGACTGGGAAGGCGTTGTTTAGGATTACTGCGAGTGCAGATGGCAAGGGGGGGACGACTGGTTATATAGGTGAGGGGGATGTATTATGGCTGCAAACTAGACGGCAGGGGCCTTATGAACCTGTAGGATTGGATAAGGTTGTGTCCCTGGCAGAACGAAGATAGATACCCAGTGTTGTAATTATAAGGGAATGCATAGGAAAGTTGACGTAGCTGAATATCATTTATCGAATTATTCCTCTTCATTCCGTACGGTATTCGAGGGACCTCTGGAGCGCGGTCCTGATCGACGACCTCACGTGGTGCAACACCTCTGATTTCCTGCCGGAAAATTTGTTTGAGGATCGACAATCGCAATGTCCCGCAAACGAAAGCACAGGGACGACAAGGACGAGCCTGCGGACTCGGCGGTCCCTCCGTCAAATATGGAGGTAGATGTATCGAAGTCATTACACCCTGAAAATCCAATCTTCGAGCCTCTCACACCGTCTCTGGACGTCCTAAACCAGATCAACAATGCTCTCACTGTGACGACCCTGACCCAGTCACCGCTCATGGATGGTAAATCATTGACTGCTCCCACTGACAGATAGCTTTTAAGCTCTTTGATCGATTTATTGTGTCTGTGGATTGGGAGTCGGCGAACTCATCTCGCGATCTCTTTGCGGAATACATCGCTTCTAATTCTGAATTCCTTTCGACAATGGTCAATCTCTGGGGAGTCGCATGGGAGGTTGGTCTCCTTTTGATTCAATGCTAACCTTCTTTTTACAGCAAAATTTCCTCTCTCTAGCTACACAGATTCCAAATACTTTGCGGCGATTGCTTATGGAACTTTCGCGCTCCTCCAATTTCAACAAAACTGTGACTTCATTGGTTCACCTGATCCTCGATCAACAACTCAAAACTATCTATCGCGTGCTCTCATCCGATAAACATGGCACAATGCTAGCCGCAATACATCTCTTAACACAACTTGCATCTGTCTCAAGATCGTCAGCACCAGATATCCTCTATCGAGTAGTCGTTTCAGGATTCAATGCGTGGCCAAAGTTGTTATCCAAGAAAGGTTCTATGCGAGAGAAGGAAATTCTCCACGCTTCAAAAACTCGGAAATCAGAGGGTCGCGAGAGTGTGCGAGCTGCAGCAGTGAGCTTTCTCCTTGCAATACTTAAGAATGGGAACACCGCGACAAAAGAGAATTTCCTGGGAAACCGTATACTTCTTGCTCCGTTGATGAAATTCTTGCCCTTGGATGCCAATCAAACGGTCTTGGACATACTCTCCTGCTTAGAAGCAAATGTACTGCGCGACAAGAAGGTCCCACGATACCTTAAATCGACGCTATTCGCTAGCGAAAACCTTCTCAACAAACTTGTGGGTTTACAAAATCAAGGGGGAACTGCGAATACAGAGCTCAACGAACGCATACGACGCTTCTTGGTTGATGCATGCACGCAAACCGGCAACGGTATTTGCTTTGAAGATCGAGGTTGGTATCCAAGAACCGACGGGCAAACGTCTGGGGAACACCAAGTGCACAATATCACCCTGCTGCGTTTTATTACACAGCTTGAACCACTGGAGGACGAATTCCAACGGCTCTTGATTCTACACATACTTGAACGGTGTCCGGAACTTAGAGGTCCTTACTTCTCAGAAACAAAACTCAGCCCTGATCCCAGTCTTACGCTCTCATTTATATGTACTACCACCTTGTGGAGGGATATAATCAATCTGCCATTACCAACAAACTTAACCGACCCTCTCCGCCTCCCCGATCAACCCCCACCATCGAACGTTGTTCTCGCAAGTATCCTGCCGTCATCGATCACAAAATTTTACCTTGTCAAAGCCCTTAACAACAACTCGATCCTTGTCCGATATAGTCTCTGTCAGCTCATTTTTGTCGTTTTAAACAAACTAAAAGAAATGGATACGATATACAAATCCGCAGGAGGAGACTGGCTCACACAGCTGGATGTTATTACGGAGAATATCTCAAGGCGTCTACCTGACTCCGCGATATTTTTAAAACTTTTGGAAAATGTTTCCAATCCACGGCTGCTAACTCACTGTACGATAAAGATCCTGGCCTTGTATAACGAACTTCTCTCCCCGATTGCAATCAATCAAAGAATCGATGGCAAAGCTGTGTCTGTTGCCTTCCAAGGGAATTGGGATTTTACCATGCCGCTAGATATTGTCGACCTTCTTCATTCTGTGAGATTAATTCAAGCCTCAGGCGAACTCAATTGGTGGGCGCGACAAGGTGTTTCCCTCATGTTCCTAGGCTTATATGGTCGTAGGCACGCAGAATTCGTTGTTTTCAATTCTTTCGCAGAAGGTCATCACCACATCTAACTCGTACGTCAAGATGGAGCTAGAAAGCGCTCTTGAAAAACTCATCGACAGTAGCGGCGTCTTCCAGACAACTACAGTAATACGTCCTCTCAGCCAGATATGTCAAACCCTTGCAACGACCAATGAATCTCAAGACGGTCTAGATATCGTGCTGGACTTCGTCGAAGAATCATTCTCCAGATTTATGAAGAACCCCCACTCTTGTGCTGACGAGGCAATGTTACTAGATCAAGATTCTATGCGCAATGACTCGTTCAGCCTTGTCCTTGTTGCACTTGCAAAGCAGTGGCTCTACGCAATCAAAAAGGAACAGAATTTGAAGAGGATAGAGCTCGTTACAAAGTGCTTATTCGATTTTATTTTACGCTTGGTGCAGATTGGTGAAAGTGCCAAGGCATTGCTTGCTTTGGTTGGATATTTGCAAGATAATGCTACGGATGCTGCTCGGGGTGGATTATACGAATTGAAGAATGTAATATTTGGATGGTTGCCTGAAAGAAGTGACCGTCTTCCTGGAACACAGTAAGACCGTGCAACTATATGACGGCTCTAACAGGTAGACTATGGTCAGATCTGTCGTCTCATTCACTCTCGACATGGTTAAGTCAGCTACAGACAGATGAACTCCTAGCTCATGTCGACGATATTCTTCTCAGAGCCAGAGAAAACACAGAACAGATTACAACCTACAATGTTGTCTTTGTTTATCGCCGCTATGCGAGCCTGCTGTGTAAGGTCGAGCCAAGCAGTATCGCAAAGACAGTGGCCCCATGCTTCGACCTGTTCATGGAGCTGATGGGCATCCTCAAAGCCCATGATCTTCGACGAATGAAGCAAGTGAAACAAGCTCTACCTCAGACCTTCTCCCAGTTCCTGCCCTATGCAGATATATCACTTCCGCTATTCCTTAAAGGTACAACCTTTTAGTTAGCAGATCTGACTAGAGATTTTTGTGGAATTTTACAGGGCTTCTACAACGATGATGACAAGGAAATGATAATGACCGCCTTGGAGAATATTATGTATATTACATCAACTCCGTTGAAACTTCCCTTATCTCACGTATTTTACTTTCTATCTATCTCTGACGCGAATAGTTTCCATCAATCCTGAAGCGACTTAAAAGATTTTGGAATGAAGAAGAATTATTTTCAGTCGCGAAAAGCATCATGGATCGGTTCTTTACAGAGGAAACTCAGGGTGTAAATGCTTCCTTCATGGTCAGCAGTATAGAGTCAGTACTGTCGCCCATTGCATCCCAGTGTTATTCACTATCCAAACAACATATCAAGCTGCTCTTCCGACTCGGCTATGAAGTGCAATCAGAATCTCTCCAAGAGATACTTCGGATCTGGTTCCAGCACACGAATGACTCTACAGATTACCTTGTGGAAATTTTACTTTCCTCAGATTCATTGTGGAAGTCAAAAGTGTTCACGACATTCGAGGCGAGTATTATTAGTATCGTAGGTTCTCGTGTGGACGAGCTGCAGCACCTTCTCGGAGTCAAATTCTCGACTTGCAATACAGATATGGCATCTCTAGAGTCCGTGGTTCTGTTCGCACAAAAAGTCCCCGATCAGTACAGAAACTCACCTTCGGATCAGAAGAGTCTCTGGAGCAGTATCCAAAAGTATCTGAGCCGTTGTCTCCCTGTCCTGGAACGGAAGATGATCGAGCATGAGCATTCTGAGCAATTTTGGTCAGTCTTGCCTGAATTTTTAAAGCTTTCCGAAGATGTCGACTTAGAAAAATGGCTCAGCTTGATCTGTACCCATGATAAGGAGAGTCTAGTTCCCGAGGGCATTCAATCGATCCACGCAATTATCAATCGAGATTCAGAGGTCTTTCATCGGGAATTGTCGGGCTGGATAACTCGGACCCTTTCGCGTTTTACTCGTCGATTCGCGGAAGATGAAACTTTGTCTGACACAACGCTGAAAGCAGTGAGAGCGTTTGGTATCTTATTTGTCAAATCTTGCTAATCTAGATGTACTATTGGATTCTCCTGGAGGGAGATATGGTTTGAAGGCTTTGGTAGAGTCAAAGGCGCGGTATCTGGAACCTTTGATGTTAGCTGCCATCTCAAATCATATTAAGACTGGCCCAGTCGCCGGATTGCTGTCAACATTACTATCAACGTTAACTCTGCCAGCGGTTAGCCCATATATTCACAGCGCTGATTCCTAGGATAAATTAAATTCGACTCATCTCCTGCACAGTATTTTCGGCCAGGCTCTTCGCTGGGACGATATAGAGAACAAGAGTCTCGATTTAATACAAATCAGATCCGATATCGCAACCATTATCCAGAAATTGTTTCTGATCGACACCGTGAAAAACAGCAACGAGTCGATTTTAAGGGGTATCCTGGAACTGTATACGGGTTCAAGACATCCGGCCGATCGAACATTACTCGATGTAATGGGGGCTATTGAAAAAGGAAGTTCACTCAATATCACGTCGACATCAATTATCTGGAATGCGTTCCGGAAAGGTTGGTCACTTCGATATGTCGATGCCATTTCCAGCTCGCCTGAATCTCCGGCCGGTTTGATTATTAAAGAGTACATGGTCTACAACATACTCAACTTTGACTGTCGCGATGACACAGCGCCAGTGGACGCTGGTCAGACACAGACGTTTACGCTGGATGAGCAGAGACGTAATCTGGGTTTATCGGATCCGCGATTCTGGCTCCCAGTTATCGCATACTGTGTAGAAAGTGTGGCACATTCTGCGGATTTGACGGTGTTGATAGAGAATTACGCGATTGGATATGCATTAGTCTGTTTATCCTCAGACTCGGAAAATACAAGGAAAATGGCATCCTCCATCCTGTTGACATGGGACCATCTCTGTGGGGTACAACTTTCATTGGGATATGTTATTAACTGCAGGTCCACAATCTCCGTGAGCGGAATCAAATAAAAGTTCTCGTGAATTACATTCGCAACACGGATTTCGACGCAACGCAAACCCAATACCCAAGGATCCCAAAATATATCACAGTGTTCTTAAGTGAAGCACTGCAAGTATTAATGGAACCACAACATATTCTCTACGAGAAAGTCAACGTCTTTTTCCTACAACGGCCGGCATTGGATTTAGACGACATCCCCATGGCTTACGCCTTATCAAATACAGGCGAATACTTCGAAAAGGAAGTAGATTGGTTATTAAATATCGTGACAGCCGGTCTAGATGATCCAAAGGCACGCTCCCCTCCTCATCAGTTCCTAACAAATAGTCTGTGTCAGTGTATAAGCGACGACATATATTGGAGTTTTTCCTCGGATTAGACCGTGCTCGAACGGGGCGGTATAAATCGGGCAGATCACGCCTGCCAAACAAAATCAGAGTATTTTTCACAAAGTTGTTTGATGTGGAATATCTTACGGAATCATTGATATCGGAGTATGGCTTAGGAGCGTGGGTTAGACAGGAATTGGCGTTAAGTGGGATACCGTCAGATGACACCGCAGAGCATTTCACGCATATATACCGAAAACAATTGTCCAAGTAGGTAGGTAATTCAAACAAACATGGCATAGCGGTCTAGATTTCTTCTCTCTTTGTAAGGTGTTCTAAATTGTACAGTCTAGTGGTCTATCGATTTCTTCGGTTTGCCTTGAACTCAGTTAGGAGGGCCCTCATTTCTTCGCCGATGTAGCCGATGTGATCTAGGACTTTTATACCCGCTTTTCTAAATGCTTTAATTTTGTCTATTGCCTCGTCATGACTGTCGCGACTGTCCTTTATTGCGCCTTTGTGTCAGCAAGTACTGACGGAGAATACGTGCCTGAATGGCCCATCGTATATCCCGGACGGGCGCATAAACCGGCGAAATATGCCAAGATGGGTCTAATGTTAGTGTATTACATGCTGGGCTATGCTTTCGCTCATCCAGTTTAGTCAGTTTGATATAATCGCAGGCCAACAGTTCGCCTTTTCCGCCGACTTCGCCAATTAAGATAATTCCTGCGGGCGTGAGATGTGTCATAGAGAGATAAACAACCTTCCGTTTGTGGATCTTCGGCAAGAAATTCCAGAGCGTCTACATAGGTCGTACCAGGGAGACGGTCGCCGCCAATGCCAATAACGGTACTTTGTCCCAGCCGAGCTTTCGTAGTTGACCCGACCGTTTCATAACACAGTGTCCCTGATCTGGAGACTATTGCAATCTTTCCAGGCATGAACTCTCTAGGAAATGAATCTCGGAAAGAGAAACGGCATACCTGAAAGGCATGAGGCCGACTCGACATGTAAAGTGAGGATTGAGGATACCCGGTGAATTGGGTCCAATCAATCTTGAGGCGGACTGAGTTTTAAGCATTTGTTGCACCTGCAGTTAGACCGATGCTCGAGGGAAGTGAGGGAGAGTACTCTTAGACAATCATGGACAGGCATGCCTTCGGCGACGCTGACAATGAGAGGAATCTCAGCCTCAATTGCCTCCTCAATGGCCTTTGCCGCCAAAGTCGCCGGAACAAAAACTGCCGAGGCCTGGGGATCAAGTTGTGCCTTTGCCTAAAAGGTAAGCTTCACAAGGCGCCGTAAGTGAAAACCTCTCGAACAGTGTCAAAGACAGGCAGCCCAAGCGTAGGATGTTTCCCTGCCTTCCCCGGGGATACGCCGCCAACGACGCTGGTCCCATACTCTATGGAATCCCTTGCATTCAGCGTGGCCTACAAGTCAGTACTGCACAGAGATCATGCTGGAAGACTTGCCTGTTTGCCTGTGAATCCCTGGTAGATCACCCTGGTACTCTCGCTCAGACGCAGCTTCGAAACGGTACTGCCTATTCTGACCGACATTGCTGCGAGTGTTGCTGTTGTTGCTGTTGTTGTTTGCCAGCAGTGCCCCTGCCCGCCGCCAGGGTGGACAAATACTTAGCTAAAACACGGGAAGCGGATGCGGTGGGGAGCCCCCCGCGCAATTTCTCGAATTTCGCGTCTTCGGGGACGCTTGCCGCCCACAAGCAGATCTGCCTTCCCGGCGAGCCGAGCCAAACAATCTGCCTTGTTGCGGGCCTATAATAAGACGCGAGTCCTCTCCCGACAGTCAGGCAAGGGTCAATGCATCGGATTGTGTTTGCGAAAAGTGCTGCGAGGACAGTTGCGCGGGCCTCGAGCCGTTTGAACGGCAGACGCTGTCTCGCGACCCTGGCAGACGACAACCCGTTCCTGCCGAATCTACTTGCAGAGGACGGCCTCTCGAAGCTACTTACTCCGGTAGAAGGCTCGTCCGCGGCCGCAGCAGCCGATACCACCAACCCCGTCTGCCAAAAAGTCTTTGCGCGCTTCACCATCGACAGAAACAATGTATGCATCAAAGGCGCTTTCAACATCAAAAAGTCCGCCGAGTCCTTCGACGCCAACCAAGCCCGCTTCGAAGTCCAGTATCCCGCCTACGATGCCAATGTCGCTCCTCCCTCGCTGCCTAAACTCGAGCAAGTGCCGTACCCGGAACGAGTCCAAGAACTAGCGAACAGCTTATGGCGATCGTTCTGTGTGAATGATTTCCTCACCTTGAAGGTCGAGGGCAGTATCCATCCGGATGGCAGTATGAGCTTTCCCAAGTGTTCTGCTGAGGTGGACGAGAGTGCTGTGCATCGCCAGGCTGAGATTTTTAAGCATGTCGCCCGGCGGGAACATGCTGATGAACTTGAGGCGGAGAAGAGTCTACTCGTTTACCGAAAGTAGGATTCACACAGCTGGAGAAGGAGCTAATGGTAGGATTCCGGGTGGTAATATCGGGACTGTTGTCAATGGAGCGGGTCTAGCAATGGCGACGAACGATACAATTGATCTTTTATACGGGAAGAATGCCAACTTCCTCGACGCCGGGGGAAAGGCCACTCCCGAAACCATCAAAGAAGCATTCCGCCTCGTTCTCAAGAACCAAAATGTAATTACCCTCAAATCTCACATTCTAATTCAGGTCAAAGTAATCCTAGTCAACATCTTTGGAGGTGAGATCGCATCCCACGATCCTAACGATAGGTGTCATCCAGGGAGATATGATAGCAAAAGGCATTCTCTTCGCAATGGAAGCTCTCCACATCCACCTCCCTGTCGTCGCGCGAATTCAAGGCACAAATGGAAAACTCGGAATGCGCATGGTTATCCTTCTATATAGTTCAGCTCATTGTTAGTTGGCCGAAAGCGACTTCAAGAATATTCACCCAGAAGAGAACTTGTATGATGCAGTACAAATGGCGGTAAAGTTGTCTAACCGGTCCAAAAAACATTTACGAGATGAGGGATTGCCAAAAGGGAGACGGCAAAGGGGTAAGATTCCGCAGTTTTGGGATTAAACTAATATGTTTCTAGTTGTCGACAGGGTCGAGTAAGTCCTATAGATACGTACGAGACAGGGGGCATGTTTAAAGAGTGATATTGACCATTCGGATGAAGGATTAGATATGAATTTCAACGAAGCGTGAGAGACATTTCATTAAGAGACCGTGAAATAGAAGAAGCACTTGTGTAAAGTTAGAAGAGGCTTGTAAAAAGTCAAATAAAATCTATTCCCAAGATATCCGCTTTCATTTAGATCATTAACCTGTTCATAAACTGTAGGACTTCTCCAGGATCATTCGCAGACATCCTCAAGCCCAATAATTATGATGCATACACTGAACAATAATCATGCTTTAATAGCTTTTGCCCCCACGACCTTCCCCTTTTCCTGCTTCGCCAACTTTCGTGCCCGCCGTTCCTCAAATGACTTCTCCATATCATCATCCCGTTCCCTCTTGCGATTCTCCTCAACATCGACTTCTTCAACCACAGGCGCTTCCTTGAGCAATTTCCTATCCGCCTTGGATTTGACTTTCTTAATCACCGGCCCGTCCAGTACATCCTCTGCAGAATACAATTCCTCGGCCATCCAAACCGGCAACGCAACACTCGATCCTCCCTTGACGAAACATCCCCTCAATCCATCCACACCGTCCTTGACCAGTTTTTTATGCGTCACACATCGTTCCCATGTGGCGATACAATTCTCTACCAACGCGGGGACGTCCATCCCTGCGTACCCGATTCTTATGGTAACACAGTTGCCGGGACTCTTCCGCACATAAGTCTTGTTAAACGCCTCTTCAACGACCTTTGTGACCGTCCCAGGAGTCAATTTGACGGCTATAGGTGTTGTCCGGGATGTTTTATAAAATGCCTTGCCCAAGATTTTCGGAAGCGATACCACGACCGATTCATCCGCCAACACCAACGCGGGTTCCTCCCCTACAATTTCCCCATCACGCAGCCGTCTCAGTTGTTCGTAGGAATTATACGTCTTGCGAATAGCGCCCATGCCAAGACATTGTTGCACTCGAGCGTTGCCCTTGCATTTCTCGGCGAAGGGGTCTTGGGGGTCTTTTGTGATGACGAGGGCGGAGGCAGTGGACGGGTACGGACTGTGTGGAAGGGGGACAGTAAGGGGTTTGAAATTTAGTGTTGATTCTGAGGCGATGATGTGTTTTGTAGTGAGTTGGAAGAAAATGGGTTGGTTTTGCGTTGTTTGTTCTGGGTCCGACAGAAGTTGTAGTTTTTCTGGAGATTCAGAGGTCGAGGAGGATGATTTGAGATGCTTTAATAAAGCATTCAGTGCTTTTGTTAACTGCATAATGTTAGCGTGGCTACATGTAGAAGGAAAGGGTACCTGAGCTTTGTCCAAGTCTGCCATGTTGCTGTTGCTATCGCCTAACTTTGATGATCGTCGCGAAATTTTCTCTTCGGCTGCCAAAAATCTCCAGGTAATTTATGCAACACGTGACCCTCACATAATTAGAAAAAGGGGCGGTAAACACCTCCGGCCAAAGTTTAATCTATAAGAAGCGAGCCAGGACGCAACGCCATGTTATTCCAAGGCGCAAGTCGGTGATCGCGTGCGCATGGCATCCAATAGCCTGTTCTTGCCTGTGTTGCTTGCGATATGGTTTGCGTGGTGGGACGGTATTTATTGTACTACGGACGGGTCGCTCTTTCAAGCGGGTTCAGCAGCTTATTCGGGCATTGCGGCTTTGGAGTCGGCGGCCAGGAATACCATTCAGAAGAACTCGTCTAATGACTTTTCAGCAGCGTATTTGACTAGTATCGGTGGATCCACCTATGCGAGTATCTATACTAACTGGCCTGTACGTCCCTCACCAAGCACATCTTAACAGTAGGATGCCATTTTCTTCGAATCAGGCATGAACATCGACTGTGACGGCCCGGACTGGCAATGTCCGTATTACATCCCCTGTCAATCCTTTTAATCCTTAGGGGCAATACCGACGGCCAGCCAATGACATCGTATGGCAATCTATCGACCTACAATGTCCCCTACATCGTCGTACCAGAATCGTACGTCGACCGCAAAAATATCCCGCCAAATGCAATTTCGGCAGTCATCTGCAACGGACAAATGTACTATGCCATCATGGGCGATACAAATGGCGACACACCCCAGGTCATGGGAGAGGCTTCCTGGTTGCTTGGACAGACTTGTTTTCCCAATGACGCATTGAGCGGGGGAAATGCTCATGACAAGATGGATGTCCTTTGTAGGACCCCACCGTCCCTTACCGACTTGGAAAGTAGCTGATGGTAGACATTGTGTTCTAT
>Ga0302325_10022121_pt1 | contig 13315 bp, 9 predicted proteins | sample Palsa_T0_2_FD_201948 | JGI IMG/M metagenome (GOLD analysis project Ga0302325, IMG submission 201948) | Peat permafrost microbial communities from Stordalen Mire near Abisko, Sweden - Palsa_T0_2 | ecosystem: Environmental > Terrestrial > Soil > Palsa > Peat permafrost | place: Sweden: Abisko... | reverse complement strand
GCCAGCGAATACGGGCGCTACGGCTACCGGCGGATCACAGCGGTGTTGCGAGATCGAGGCTGGCATGTGGGCAAGGATCGAGTGCAGCGGATCTGGCGACGGGAAGGGCTGAAAGTACCGCAAAAACAAAGGCCCCGGGGAAGGTTATGGCTGAACGACGGATCCTGCATTCGGCTGCGGCCGGAGCGAGCCAATCACGTGTGGAGCTATGACTTCGTGAGCGGCAAGACGCACGATGGTAGAACGTTGCGGATGCTGACGCTGATCGACGAGTACACGCAGGAGTGCCTGGCCATCGGCGTGGCCAGAAGACTGGGGAGATACGAGGTGATCGAAGCACTGGCGGACGTGATGTTGCTCCGGGGAATCCCGGAACACATTCGTTCTGACAATGGGCCTGAGTTCGTTGCGGTAGAACTGCGGAAGTGGTTGGCAAAGTTGGGAACCGGGACGCTGTACATCGAACCGGGAAGTCCGTGGGAGAACGGGTATTGCGAGAGCTTCAACGGGAAGTTACGGGACGAGTGCCTGAACGGAGAGATTTTTTATTCGTTGAAGGAGGCGCAGGTCGTGATCGAGAAATGGCGGGTGATATACAACACGCTGCGTCCGCACTCGGCGCTGGGCTACAGGCCGCCTGCCCCCGTGGCCTGTAGTTCTCTTGCGCCACCAAACTCGATTTCGCAGCCCATGGCTGTGATGTAAACTCTCTCACTCGAACTGGTACAAAAACTCGGGCTGGTCAAGATTTATATTTCGCAGTTCGATCCGGCTTGCGTCTCTAGAATCGTTGTAGGGCCGGATTGTACACTTAAGGATGACCTTCGGGAGCTTATTGCAACGGAGCCGCGTTATGAGCACGTTCCGATTACTGATAGACGGCTGGTGAAATGACTATACAAGGTTTTCAGGCGAGGAGCGTCACGGCGGTTCGATCCGAGCGCGTGGTTTGCGTGCTCAAGGCTGGTGGTCTGCGCTCAAAAGCATTCCAGGTGGGTTTTGAAGAGGATGGAAGCCTTTTTATCCATTTCCCGTATTTTAAGCACCGCATAGGTATTCTCTCGTCGTCAGAAATTCCAGCAAATGGCGAACGCACGGCCGATGTCAACCTTGAGGATGGCGGCAAGGTCACATCGCATCGCGTGAAGCATTCGCACCACGCGGATGGCCGGGCCCATTTTTCGCAAGACGGAAAGATATTCACTGCGGTTAAGCGGCAATCCATCGCAATCGACAAGCAGAACGGTCACATGTTCTCCCTGTATATTCAGGGATTGCACGCTCTCGACCGTGTCCTCGCTGATCGGGATCAGCAAGGGTTATCCCCTAAGCGATCCGTGGTCGATTTCCAGATTGACCTGGCAACTGAAGCCATCAAGTTCGTCGGGCGATGGTTGGATATAAACAAAATACGCGTCAACGAGCCGAACGCCACGGTAGGGCCGAGTCATGCCATGATCGACCAGGATGGTGTGCAGATGAATTCAATCCTGATTGCAAGTCCGCATGGAAATCCTACGCACATCCTTGCGATCAATTGCGTATCAATCCCGCGACTTGGTCCTGACAAGGAAGTATTTCTATTTCACGGTGGGTTCGATGCGGCAGAAACAATGACCGATCCAACTAAGCGGGCGGGCTTTCTGGCGTTTGTATATCCGCTGTCAGAGGCGGGCAAGACGCTGGAACGCATTGGCAGCGTGGATTACGCTAAGAAAACGTAGAGAACAGAATCCCGGGTGGCCCAGCCTCGAACAACAACCCTGAACATTGGCGCAATGTCCGATAATCAGCAGATGATATGGAGCGTTCGCAAAGCGCGGTTGGAGGAAATTGAGATTCTTGAGGAGTTGATCGCAAGGTCGGTGATGGCGCTTCAGGGGCTGGATTACACAATCGAGCAACGCAAAGGCGCTCTTGGCACTGTCTTTGGTGTTGACCGCCAATTGATCCATGATGGCACCTACTATGCCGTGGAAGCGGGAACCGAGATCATTGCCTGCGGAGGCTGGAGCCGGAGAAAGACTTTGTTCGGCAGCGATGCCATTGCCGGCAAAAATGACAGTGAGCTTAACCCGGAACAGGATGCCGCGCGTATCCGGGCCTTTTTTGTGGATCCAAGCTGGGCACGGCGCGGGATCGGCAGCCGCATCCTCGAGGTTTGTGAGGCAGCCGCGCGAGCCTGCGGCTTTCAAAAATTTGAACTGGTGGCGACGCTGACCGGGGAGCCTTTTTATCGCACCAAGGGATTTGAGGTGATGGAGCGCTATACAACGCCGTTGCCGAACGGCCTGCATCTACCCGTGGTGCGGATGGCCAAGCCTGGCGCCGATCTATCCAAATCCAATACAGGCCAGGCCAGCCTTACTTGATTTGCGGACGCCCGGCACTCTGATTTTCGAAGGGGGCGACGCGAAGAACGTGAAAGACCGACCCTTGCACTTCAAAGGGTCGGGCACCGGAAAAACCATACCAATCGCTCGGCCGTGAAAAATGGGTCGAGGTGTGCCGTCCGTGGTACAACTTCTCACCATCGAGTTATCATTTTGGTCGGCGGGCGGGTGGCGCGGGTCGAGTGCAGGTTTTGAATTTGCGGGTGCCCGACCCTCCGGGTTCGAGGGTCGGAGGGCTGTGCTTCTATTCTCAGCGGACCGGGTCGATGCGGATCAAGGGCTGGGTGGATTTCGCATAGAACGAGAAGCTGCTCCAGGGCCAGTCGCGCGGGTGAGCGACGAGGCCGCGCTTCGTGGGATTCAGGTGCATGTAATCGAGCTTTTCGATTCTTTTCTTCAGACTCCACACGTTGAAATCGTAGAACCGGCGTTGCCAGAAGCGCGGCAGCAACTCCGTGTGATCCTCGAAATGCACTTCCGTTTGCCGCTTGAGCGCCTGGCGGTTTTGGCTTAGCCGACGTGAGACGCTCTGCTTGAGAATCTGCAAGACGGTGGAAGGGCTTCCGCGTCGAGGCTCCCCGATCAGCAGGTGTACGTGTTCGGGCATGACGACGTAGCCGACCAGAGCGAAGCCGTGGCGGTCGCGCACCGTGTCGAGGACTTGGACGAAGATATTTCTGGCGGGAACTGAAGCGAGCAGCGCCCGGCGCTGGTAGCAACTGAACGTGACGAAATGGAGGTGGCCCCGCTCGTAGATGCGAATGGGTCCTTGGGTCATGGCACGAAGAAGCTACAAAGACCGACCCTTACAAGTCAAAGGGTCGGGCACCCGGAAAAGAGGTTGCTCAGATGTTACGTACCCTTAGTGGTGTCTTCCGCCCGAATACCCTTTAGCCTAGAAATTGTCTACGCTGACCTTGGCTTTCATCTTGCTTTGCTGGCCGGGGGGCAGCGTTACGGAATAGGCGGAGACGTTGCTGGTTTCGATGCAGATCATTCGCTTCCATTCGTCGTCGGCGAGATCTGAGAGCGCGTGGGCCTTTTCGACCCAGGGATTCCACACTACCGTGGTGCGCGAATTCTCTTTGGTGACGCCGGTGCGGCGCTTCAGGGCGGGATCTTCGATTTCGATGGCGTTGGTGGTGTCGAGGTAGACGCGATCGGTTTCCGAGACGATTGCTATTTCACCTTGCTGCTGCTTTTGGCGGTTCGCGTCGGTTTTGTCGAGATAGCGGACGCCATCCAGGCCGCGTACTCGCACCTTTTCGATTTCGCCTACACGGTGGTAGGCATGCAGGGCTTCCTCGAAGCGTACGGGGGCTTGCCCGAGATTGGTTACCTCCAGCTCGAGGCTCAGCTCGGAATCGAAGGTGACGCTGTACACCGCGCGAAATTCGGCGAGCCACCATTTCCTGGTGTCTTCGCTGCTTTCGGTAAACATGCTGACTCGGATCGCGTCCTCCACGCGCGCGATCGACTCGAGCTGCCAGGCTTTCGTGCGTACGAAACCGTGTGCGGGCGCCTTGGGGTCGTCCGCCTTGTTGCCGAACCAGGGAAAGCAGATGGGGATGCCGCCGCGGATGGCGCGGCCGTCCTCCCATCGCGATTGGGAGCTGACGAAAAATACTTCTTCTCTGCCTGCGGGCTTCCAGGAGGTTAAATGCGCGCCATGCAGGTAGATTTCCCCTTCGGCCCTGGCGGAGGTGACGCGCACCTTGGGCAGGCCGCCGTTCCCTTCCACGATTTGGGCGGCGCCGGGAATCTCCCACCGGCGATTCGACTCCTCGATTGCGACTTTCATGTGCGTTCCCTCCTCAATTTTACAAAGGCTCCGTTCTCGCAGAGACGGGTATCAGAGTCTGTGTGGCGACTGGCTCAATCACCCGTCAGCGGGTAGAAGGCTCGCGGAAACGGCACCGCGAGCGGCAGGCGCTGCGCGCCGTCGTTATATCGGAACTGGAACCGACCCCCTTAGGCCGCGACAACGATGCCGGCTTCGCGCTTGGATGCGGCAGCGCGCGTATTGCAACTTGACCCGAAGACCGACCCTTAAAACCGAAGGGTCGGGCACCCGCAAGGGCTCGCGGAAACGGCGCTGCGAGCGGCAGGCGTTGAGCGCCGTCGGTTTTGCGGCACGGATACATCCGTGCCCTGATGGAAAAGCGACTTGGCCACGCGGGATCCTCACGTTTCGGTCAGAAGCCGGGCGCTGTGGCTATGTCTCCGGCGAAGAGCACTACCATGGACCGGGGGCCGGCACGGTAGGTATCGCCTGATACTGGCGGCGCGGACGGCCATTCGACTATGTCGTCGGGAGATTCCAGCGTGGTATCGATCCAGCGGCGCCAGGAATCGCCGCTGCTTTCTCCCGGCGCGGGCAATTCGAAGTCGAGCGGCTCCCAATAGGCATTCAGGATCATGCAAAAGCGCATCTTGCGGTTGGGCGCTTCGGCGCTGAATGCCACGCTGTGCGACTGGTCGCTCCAGCCCGGCTGGTTCAGCTTTACACCGTGCCAGGCTTTCGACGCCTGCCGGAGCACCTGGTTGAGGGTTTCGTTGCGGCGTTCCGGTTCGAGGTCTCGCAGCAGGCGCCTTTCGGTGAGCAGCGATACGAACCGGTGCACATCGGCGTTCTTTTCGATCAGGGTCCAGTCGAACCAGGAGGTCTCGTCATCCTGGCAATACGCGTTGTTGTTGCCCTGCTGGGTGCGCCGGACTTCGTCGCCCATCGAAATCATCGGCAAACCGAGCGATAGCATGGTCACGGCCAGAAAATTCTTTACCAGCCGGTTGCGCACGCGCTCCACCTCGGGATCGTCGCTGGGGCCCTCGACGCCCCAATTCCAGCTCAGGTTGTCGTTCGCGCCGTCGCGATTGTCCTCGCCGTTCAGCTCGTTGTGTTTCTGGCTGTAGGAAACCAGATCATTGAGCGTAAAGCCGTCGTGACACGTGACGAAATTTACGCTGGCCTCCGCCTCGCGTTCCTTGTGGCCATAAATCTGGGGGCTTCCCAGCAGGCGGTCCGCGAGGCGCGGTACCATCCCGTCGTCTCCTCGAAAGAAGCCGCGCACGTCGTCGCGGAACCTCCCGTTCCATTCCCTCCAGCTATCTCCGATGAAATTGCCGACCTGATATAAGCCGGCGGCATCCCAGGCCTCGGCGATGAGCTTGGTGCCGGCGAGGACAGGATCGGAATCGATATCCCAGAGCACCGGCGGGTTCGGCATTAAACTGCCCGATTCGTCACGATCGAGAATGGAGGCCAGATCGAAACGGAAGCCATCCACGTGCATCTGCTCGACCCAATAGCGGAGGCTGTCCAAAATCATGCGGCGCACGATGGGATGATTGGCATTGAGCGTGTTTCCCGTGCCGCTGTAGTTCGCGTAGCGCGAACGATCGAGCTCGAGCATGTAATAGGTGCTGTTATCCAGGCCGCGGAAACTCGACGTGGGCCCGTTGTGATCGCCCTCGGCGGTGTGGTTGAAAACAACGTCGAGAATGACTTCGATGCCGGCCCGGTGCAGCGCTTTTACCATGTCTCGAAATTCGTTTACCGGGCCAAGCGGATCGCGACGGGAGCTATAGCCACGGTGCGGCGCAAAGAAGGATACCGGCGCATATCCCCAGTAGTTGGTTCGTCCGGGGGGAGCATCCTGGGTATCGAACTGGAAGACCGGAAGGAGTTCAACCGCTGTGATGCCAAGACGCTGGAGATAGGGAATCTTCTCGATGAGGCCGGCGTAGGTGCCGCGCCTTTTCTCGGAAACTCCTGAACTGGGATGCCGTGTGAAGCCTCGCACGTGCATCTCGTAAATGATGGTCCGGGAAGACGGGCGACGCAGCAGCTTGTCCCCTTCCCAATCGTAGGCGGCTGGATCGACCACGACGCTCTTCATCGCCGTGGCGGCGTTGTCGCCTTCGAGGCGCGCGGCATCGCGGCTGTAATTGCCTGGGACGGCTACGGCGCGCCCGTATGGATCAAGCAATACCTTCGAGGGATCGAATCGCATGCCGTTGACGGGATCGTACGGGCCGTGGACCCGGTAGCCGTAGAGCTGGCCCGCCTGCACGCCGGGCACAAACACATGCCAATAATGGTAGGTGCGGTTCCAGATGAGGTCGATCGTGATAGTGCGCGAGGGACGGGAATCGTCTTCCCGCTCGAACAGCAGCAACTCAACGGCGGAGGCGTTGCGCGAATACAGGCTGAAATTGGCGCCCCCGGGGACGAGGGTAGCGCCGAGCGGCGCGCTTCGCCCGTCGCCCTCGACACTTATCGCTGCGGCCGTTGCGTTTTCCGCAGCGGCTGTCTTCGAGGAGGACGGCATGGTTTATGCCCGGGACAAAACCTGCTTCGCTGCCGCGACCACGGTTTCCGGCTCGAAACCGAATTCCTTTTGGAGCTCCTTGAGCGGCGCCGAGGCGCCGAAAGTTTTCATCCCGATCACTCGCCCGGTATTGCCCACATAGCGCTCCCATCCGAACGTGGAGGCCTGCTCGATGGCGACGCGCGCCTTTACCGCGGGCGGCAGCACGGTGTCCCGATACTCCTGAGTCTGATCTTCGAAAATGTCCCAGGACGGCATCGACACCACCCGCGAACGAATGCCTCCGGCGAGAAGCACTTCATGCGCATCCACTGCGAGACTCACTTCGCTTCCCGAAGCGATCAGGATCAGTTCGGGATTGCCTCCGGGAGCATCCGCCAGGACGTAGGCGCCGCGCGCCACTCCGGATGCTGGGGCGTATTTGCTTCGGTCCAGGGTGGGCAGGGGCTGGCGCGAGAGCACCAGCACCGCGGGCTTATGCCGCAATTGCAGAATGCAGCGATAGGCCTCGACGGCTTCGTTGGCATCGCCCGGGCGCAGCGTGACAAGTCCTGGGATCGCGCGCAGCGATGCCAGATGTTCCACGGGCTGGTGCGTGGGACCGTCTTCTCCGTCGCCCATGGCGTCATGGGTGAAGACGAAAATACTGGGAATCTCCATGAGCGCCGAGAGCCGAATCGCGGGGCGCATGTAATCGCTGAAGATAAAAAATGTGGCGCCGAACGCGCGTATCTTGGAAAGAGAGAGACCGTTTACGATCGCGCCCATCGAGTGCTCACGGATTCCGAAGTGCAGGTTCCTTCCGGCAGGAGTGGCGGCCTGGAAATCTCCGGCTCCTTCAAAGGTCAAGCGAGTCTTGTTGGAGGGAGCCAGATCGGCCGAGCCGCCGAGGAACCAGGGAATATTCTGCGCCAGAACGTTGAGCACTTTGCTCGAGGCGTCTCTGCCCGCGATTCCCTTCGCGTCCGCTGGAAAGACAGGCAAGTTGCGGTCCCACGAGGCCGGAAGATCACGCCGCAGCATCTGCCCGATTTCGGTCCCAAGCTCGGGGTACTTGCCACTGTAAGCCTCGAAAAGCTCCTCCCATCCCTGCCGCGCTTTTGCGCCGCGCGCGCCCACACCTGCGGCGAAATGCTCGTAAACCCCGTCGGGCACCAGGAACTTCGCGTCTTCGGGCCATCCATAGGCGCGCTTGGTGAGGCGGATTTCCTCGTCGCCGAGCGGTTCGCCGTGCGCTTCGGCGGTGTCCTGCTTGTGCGGCGAGCCGTAGCCGATGTGGCTGTCGAGAATGATGAAGGTTGGCCGCCCCTTGGTGGTCCGGAAAGTCTCGAGGGCTTGGCCGATGCGATCGAGGTCGTTGGCATCGCCTACCCGCAGTACGTTCCATCCGTAACCCATGAACCGGGCCGCGATATCTTCCGTGAAGGTGATGCGCGTATCGCCTTCGATGCTGATGTGATTGTTGTCGTAAATCCAGCAGAGGTTGTCGAGGCCCAGATGGCCGGCGAGCGAGGCCGCTTCCGACGCGATGCCCTCCATCATGCAGCCGTCTCCGCAAACGGCATAGATTCTGTAATTGAAGATCTCAAAATCAGGCCGGTTGTAACGAGCCGCCAGCCACTTTTCTCCGATGGCCATCCCCACGCTGGTGGCGACTCCCTGCCCCAGCGGGCCGGTGGTGGTTTCGACCCCCGAGACCCAGTGATACTCGGCGTGACCCGGAGCTTTGGAGCCCAGCTGGCGGAATCGGCGGATGTCGTCCAGGGTTACCGACGGCTTCCCCAGCGTCTCGTACTCGGCGTTCACTGCCTGGGTCCTGGTCAAATGGAGGATGGACCACTGCAGCATGGAGGCATGGCCGTTGGAGAGGACGAAGCGGTCGCGATTGGGCCAGATGGGATCCGCCGGGTCAAAGTGCATCACCTGATTCCAGATGGTGTAGACCAGCGGAGCGAGCGCCATCGGCGTGCCGGGATGGCCGGACTTGGCCTGCTGCACGGCGTCCATCGAGAGAGTGCGGATCGTGTTGATGCAGAGCTGGTCGAGTTGCGCCTCGGTGATGGGTGGGGCGGCTTGCGTCGTCGTATTCATATTCTTCTCCTCAGTGGTGGAATTGTTTTCGGCGCGGTTTGACTCCGGGCCACACCGGCTGTGACGGATCCCGACTGAGAGGGTTCGGGTTCCGCCGGTATCATCCTGCCTGCTTGAATCCGATGGTCCGCTCGCCCGCCGCAGCGCGGTCCGCCAGCACCAGCGCCTGGCCGGGGCTGACCCGCCCGGCGGGAATCGAGGTATCGCCTTTGCGCAAGCGACGAAGCATTTCGAGCTTTTCGCCGCCGGTCACGACCCAAAGAATGCGCTGGGCGCGATTGAGCACCGGGTAGGTGAGCGTCATGCGACGCCTGCCCTGATAGACGCCGGTCAGAGCCACATCCTTGTCGGTCACATCGAGCCCGGGATCACCGGGCAGGAGAGAAGCCGTGTGCCCGTCGGGCCCGAGGCCGAGATGGACCAGATCGAGCACGGCTGGAGATCCAGTGATCGCTTCAAGCTCCCGGGAGTATGCGGCCGCCGCCGCTGGCAGGTCGGTAGCTTCCACGGGCATCGCGTGGATTTGCTCCGGGCGCAGCGGAACATGCTGCAGAAAACTTTCGCGCAGGTGGGCGAGGTTCCGGTCCGGATCTCCGGCGGGAGCGATTCGCTCGTCGACCTGAAACAAGTGCACACCGGCCCATGGAACGTCTTCATCTGCCAGCGCGCGCAACATGACCCAGGGAGTGTGACCGCCGCTGACAGCCAGGCTGAAGCGCTTTCGGGAGGCAATCGCAGCCCGAGCCTCCGCGGCTATGGTCTTGGCCGCGGCTCGCGCTACGGAATCGGCATCGTCGAACACTTCCAACTTCATCGGCCTTCCCCCTTACAGCGATAGCGTTATCGATTCGCCTGATAGCCTTATCGGGCGTCCTTGTCGGGCAGCCTTAACGGGCGGCCTGCGCCGCGACGCGGAAATCTTCCTTTTCGCAAGCGGCCGGGCTGTACCAGCCTCCCGGGGGCGAGACTCGCTGGTCGACCTCGCCTGGCCCCCACGAACCCTTGTCGTACGGATACACGGGCGTATCGGCGCTGAGCGCGGGGTCGACGATTCTCCACGCCTCTTCCACGTAGTCCTCGCGCGCAAAAAGCGTGGGGTCTCCGGCCATGGCGTCTCCGAGAACGCGTTCGTAGGCTTCCATGTCTTCCGGACGGGGATGGCGGCTGGCGACCATCTCCACGTTTTCGCCTTTCATTTCATCGCCCTGGGCCAGCACCGTGGCACCGATGGCGATCGACATTTCGGGGCTGATCCGGAAGCGCAGATGATTCTGGGACAGCGCGCTATCCGGCACGACCGAGGGCGGCTTTCGAAAACGGCCCAGGGCTTCCGTCGCGGTCACCGGCAGATTTTTCCCTGCCCGGATATAGAACGGCACGCGCTTCCAGCGCCACGAATCGATCTCGAGGCGCAGGGCCGCAAAGGTTTCCGTCTTCGAATCCGGGCGGACTCCCTTCTCCTGGAGGTAGCCGCGGAATTGTCCCCGGACCAGATTGTTGGGATCGATCGGCTTAATCGCCTTGAGCACCTTCACCTTCTCGTCGCGAATGGTTTCGCTGTCGGTGCGGACGGGAGGTTCCATCGCGAGGTTGCAGAGGATCTGGAACAGATGATTCTGCATTACGTCGCGAATGGTTCCGGTCTGATCGTAGAAGCCGCCGCGGCCCTCGACGCCGAAGTCTTCCGCCATGGTGATCTGCACGCTTTCGATATAGTTGCGATTCCAGAAGGGCTCCATGAAGGCGTTGGCGAAGCGGAAAACGACAATGTTGTTGACCGGCCGCTTGCCGAGATAATGGTCGATGCGAAAAATGGCCGGCTCGGGGAAAACGGAATGGAGCGTCCTGTTGAGCTCCTGGGCGGAAGCCAGGCTGTGGCCGAACGGCTTTTCCACAATGACGCGAGCTCCGTGGGAACAGCCCGCTTTCCCCAATTGCTCGACAACTGTTCCGAACAGCAGCGGCGGAATCGCCAGGTAATGCGCCGGACATTGCGCCCCGCCGAGTTCTTTGCGGATGGCCTCAAACGTCGCCTGGTCCGCATAGTCGCCGTCGACGTAATGCAACAGGCGGCTGAGCTTGTCGAACGCCGCGGCATCGATGCCGCCGTGTTTCTCCAGGCTGTCCTTCGCGCGCGCTCGAAACTGTTCGAGGTTCCAGCCCGCTTTGGCGACGCCGATCACCGGCACGTCCAGGTGGCCGCGCTTGATCATCGATTGCAACGCCGGGAAGATCTTCTTGTAGGCGAGGTCGCCGGTGGCGCCGAAGAAAACCAGCGCGTCGGAGTGCGAATCGCTCATCGGGAATCTCCTTTTTCAGACCCTACTTGCCGGCTGCCTTCTCCAGGTGCCCGCCGAAGCCGAACCGCATCGCCGAGAGCAACTTGTCCTGGTAGTCCGCCTCGCCGCGCGAGGTGAAACGCTGGTAAAGCGCGGTGGAGAGAACCGGCACCGGCACGGCCTCGTCGATGGCGGCCTTGATCGTCCAACGTCCCTCGCCGGAATCGGAGACGCGGCCTTCGAATTGGGCGAGGCTCGGATCCTTCACCAGGCTTGCCGCCGTAAGATCGAGCAGCCAGGATGCGATTACGCTGCCGCGCCGCCACACCTCCGAGATGTCGCGCAAATCGAGGTCGTATTGGTAATGTTCGGGATCGCGGAGGGGCGTGGTTTCCGCGTCAATCGCGTGCTGCTGCTTGCCCACGTTCGCCGCGCGCAGAATGCTTAGCCCCTCCGCGTAAGCGGCCATGAGACCGTACTCGATGCCATTGTGGACCATCTTGACGAAGTGGCCGGCGCCGTTGGGGCCGCAGTGGAGGTAACCCTGCTCGGCGGTTCCACCCAGCTTCTCGCGGCCCGCGGTTCGTGGCGCATCGCCCGCACCGGGCGCCAGCGTCGCAAAAATCGGATCGAGATGCGCGACGATGTCCTTCTCGCCGCCAATCATCATGCAGTAGCCGCGTTCGAGTCCCCAGACTCCGCCGCTTGTCCCCACATCTACATAATGGATGCCCTTGGCTTTGAGTTCCTTGGCCCGCCGGATGTCATCGATGTAGTAGGAATTGCCGCCGTCGATGAGTATGTCTCCGGACTCGAGGGCCGGCAGAATGTCGGAGATGGTCTCATCCACGGCGGCCGCCGGGACCATCAGCCACAGCGCCCGGGGCTTTTGAAGCTTGGCCACGAGATCCGGAAGAGAGGAGCTTCCCGCCGCCTTCTCCTTCACCAGCTCGTCCACCGCTTTTGGCGACCTGTCGAACACGACGCACTGATGGCCTCCCTTGAGGAGACGCCGCACCATGTTCGCTCCCATTCTTCCAAGACCAATCATTCCAAGTTGCATAGTCGCTCCTTTAGCGGCGTCGTGCTGCGATCGAGAAGTTGATTTCCAGTCTCCGTCAAGAAAAGCAAAGCGAAAGGCTCAGGACGCTTGCTTGAGCTTCCTGTAGCGGCGGATCAGGCTGTTCGTGGAACTATCATGAGTGAGTTTGGTTTCGCTCGGACTTTCCAGTTCCGGGATGATGCGCTGCGCCAGGACCTTGCCCAATTCCACGCCCCACTGATCGAACGAGTTGATCTGCCAGATCGTCCCCTGCGTGAACACGCTGTGTTCGTAGAGCGCCACCAGCTTGCCCAGGACTTCCGGCGTGAGCCGGGTGGCGAGAATCGTGTTGGACGGGCGGTTGCCCTCGAAGACCCGGTGCGGCACCAGCCAATCCGGCGTGCCTTCCGCTTTCACTTCTTCGGCGGTCTTGCCGAACGCGAGGGCCTCCGCCTGGGCAAAGACGTTCGCCATCAGAATGTCGTGATGGCGCCCGAGCGGGTTGAGCGGCTCGCCGAAGGCGATGAAGTCGCACGGGATGAGCCGGGTGCCCTGGTGAATCAATTGGTAGAAGGAGTGCTGGCCGTTGGTTCCGGGCTCGCCCCAGTAGACAGGGCCGGTGGCATAGGTGACTTCTTTTCCGTCGAGGGTGACGTGTTTGCCGTTGCTCTCCATCGTCAACTGCTGAAGGTAGGCGGGAAATCGCTTCAAATATTGCTCGTAGGGCAGCACGGCCACGGTGGCGGCGCCGAAAAAATCGCTGTACCAGACGCCGAACAGTCCCATCAGCACCGGAAGGTTCTGTGCAAACGGGGCGGTGCGGAAGTGCTCGTCCATCTCATGGAAACCATCGAGCATCGCCTGGAAATTCTGCGGCCCGATCGCCAGCATCGTCGAAAGGCCGATGGCCGAGTCCATCGAATAGCGCCCGCCAACCCAGTCCCAGAACACAAACATGTTGTCGGTATCGATGCCGAACTTTTCTACCGCGGCTGCGTTTGTGGATACCGCGACAAAGTGCTTGGCGATGGACTTTTCGTCGCCGCCCAGGGCCTTGAGCAGCCAGGCGCGCGCCGTGTGGGCATTGGTCATGGTCTCGAGCGTGGTGAAGGTTTTCGACGAGATGATAAAAAGAGTCTCGGCCGGGTCGAGACCCTCCACAGCTTCCGCGAAATCGGT
>Ga0302325_10022117_pt1 | contig 13315 bp, 7 predicted proteins | sample Palsa_T0_2_FD_201948 | JGI IMG/M metagenome (GOLD analysis project Ga0302325, IMG submission 201948) | Peat permafrost microbial communities from Stordalen Mire near Abisko, Sweden - Palsa_T0_2 | ecosystem: Environmental > Terrestrial > Soil > Palsa > Peat permafrost | place: Sweden: Abisko... | reverse complement strand
CAGTTCGCCGATCGATAAGGTTGGCTTGAACCAGTGGAAGCCGTCGGGCATTCAAACGATTGCGCGACAAATTCGCAGGCGCAATCCGATGAACCAAGAACTTCCATCGACGCAGACCGACGCTCCAACGCGGGACAAGGCGTTGATACGCCGCCTGATGCTGTTTTTCGCCCTCGTCTATATCGTGGAAGGCGCCGGCCAGATCGTCGGCCTCCTCGCCCAGCCGCTTAGTTTTTATTTGAAAGAAGTGCATGGTTGGACGGCGCTGCAAGTCACCGCCTATTTCACCATTTTCAACTTTCCCTGGATCATTAAGCCGCTCTACGGCGCCTTTTCCGATTTCGTGCCGATCTTCGGCTACCGCCGGAAGCCTTATCTGCTGGCGGCCAATATCGCCGCGGCTGGCGGCTTCGTCTGGGCCGCGCAACTTGCCGCGCCCGACCAGCTGGTGTGGGCGTTGCAATTCACGGCTTATGGCATGGCGATATCGAGCACGATCTGCGGCGCCGTGCTGGTCGAGAATGGGCAGCGGCTGCGCGAGAGCGGACGGTTCGTCAATCAGCAATGGCTCTGGTTCAACGCCGCCACGATGGTCGCCTCGATCGTGGGGGGCGAGCTCGTGCAATGGCTCTCGCCGATATCGGCGCTGCATGTTGCCGCTTCGATCGTTGCCGTTGCGCCTATAGCTGTCCTGTTCGGGACGATCTTCCTCATCTCCGATAACAAGACGCGCATCGATCTCCCGGCGTTACACGCTACCTTCGGCGGGCTGGTCGCGACTTTCCAAAGACGCGAGCTTTGGGTACTCGGGTTTTTTCTCTTCCTCTATTACTTCAGTCCCGGCCTGGGGACACCGCTTTACTATTACATGACCGATGGCCTTAAATTCTCGCAGGGTTACATCGGCATTCTGGGATCGATCAGCGCGGCCGGCTGGGTGGTCGGGGCGCTACTCTATCGGCGGCTATTCGATGATTTGTCCTCAAAACACCTTCTATATTTGAGCATCGCGCTCGGCACGGTGACGACAGCGGCATACATCTTTCTTTACAATGAGACCTCTGCCGCGATCCTGAGCTTTTGCAGCGGATTTGCCGCGATGGCCGCGACCGTGGCGACGGTCACGCTCGCGGCGGATTTTTGTCCGCCGCGATCGGAGGGTTTCAGCTTCGCGGTCATGATGTCGGTCATCAACCTCGCGACATCGTCGGCCAATAATGTCGGGTCGTATCTGTTCGACGATCTCTTCCACAACAATCTCACGCCGCTGATTCTGCTGTCGGCGGCGTTCACAGCCTTTGCGTTCGTGCTCGTGCCGCTCTTGCGTCTTGGCGATAAACGGCAGGGACAGCCGGTCACGGCCTGATCAAAGTCAGCCCGCTTTCGGAATCCTTGACCTTTTGCAGATAAGTCGGCGGCGCGAATACCGCGGCAACCGCGCCGCCTTTTATTGCGATGGCGTGTTATGCTGATCGCGGTAACGTCAAGCCATTGACGGCGGCCCGGAAATTGCATGGAAATTGCGAGTTTCCTGGCCAAAAATCGATTGGTACCGCGTCACAGCATGTCCATTCTTGTCGGGCTTCACCACGCAACGCGCTACGATTACGCCCGGCCGATCGGTCTCGGGCCGCAAATCGTAAGGCTGCGGCCGGCACCGCATTGCCGCACCCGCATTGCCAGCTATTCGCTGACGGTGAAGCCCGCCCAGCACTTCGTGAACTGGCAGCAGGACCCGCACGGTAATTGGCTCGCGCGTTTCGTCTTCCCGGAGAGGACCAAAGAATTTTCCGTCACGGTCGATCTCATCGCCGACCTGGAAGTGATCAATCCCTTCGATTTTTTCGTCGAGCCGTATGCGGAGACGTGGCCGTTTGCGTTCCCCTCCGAGCTGCGTGAAGACCTTTCCGCCTTCGTCGATCCGGAGCCCGCGGGTCCGCGACTGATGGAATTGGTCCATTCGATTTCGCGCGAGCAGCGCAACACCGTCGATTTTCTGGTCGAGCTCAATCAGCGGCTTCAGCACATGATCCGCTATCTCATCCGCATGGAGCCCGGCGTGCAGACTCCGGAAGAGACGCTGACGTCCGGCGCCGGCTCCTGCCGCGACACCGCCTGGCTCCTGGTGCAGATTCTGCGCCACATCGGCCTGCCGGCGCGTTTCGTCTCCGGCTACCTCATCCAATTGCGGCCAGACATCAAACCGCTCGAAGGCGCCGCCGGCACCGAGCGGGACTTCACCGATCTGCATGCCTGGACCGAAGTCTATCTGCCGGGCGCGGGCTGGATCGGATTCGATCCGACATCCGGACTGCTCTGCGGCGAGGGCCACCTGCCGGTCGCCGCCACGCCGCACTACCGCTCCGCAGCGCCGATCAGTGGGTTGGTCGAACCATCCGACGCCCGCTTCTCGTTCGACATGAGCGTAAAGCGGATTGCCGAACAACCGCGCGTGACCGCGCCGTTTTCCGAAGAAGCCTGGACCGCGCTTGATGCGCTCGGCGACAAGGTCGACGTCGATCTTGTTGGGCACGACGTGCGCCTGACCATGGGCGGCGAGCCGACCTTCGTATCGATCGACGATTATCAGTCGGCGGAGTGGAATACCGCCGCGGTCGGTCCGATGAAGCGCGTGCGCGCCGACGATCTGATACGGCGCTTGCGCAAACGCTTCGCGCCGGGCGGGCTCCTGCATTACGGCCAGGGCAAGTGGTATCCCGGCGAGTCGTTGCCGCGCTGGGCCTTCTCGCTCTACTGGCGCCGCGACGGCGTGCCGACCTGGCGCGATGTGAGCCTAATCGCGCGCGAAGCCGCCGATCACAAGCCGACGGTCGACGATTCACTGCGTCTCGCCGAAGGGATTGCCGCGCGCATTGGAGTCATGGCGGATTACGTGCAACCGGCTTATGAGGATCCGACCGACCGGATGCTGAAGCAAGGTTTGATCCCGGAGAACGTCGATCCAAGCGATCCCAAGATCGACGATCCCCGCGAGCGAGCGCGCATCCTGAGCTTGTTCGACAGCCATCTCAGCGAGCCGGCGGGTTTCGTGCTGCCGCTGCATCCCTGGACGGCGCAGGCGAAACCGGGCTGGCTGAGCGAGATCTGGCAAACCCGCCGCGGCCGGTTGTTCCTGGTTCCAGGCGATTCGCCGCTCGGCTTCCGGCTGCCGCTGCAATCCCTCCCCAAGATAGATCCCCTCGATTACCCGCATCTGACGCCGGCCGACCCATTTGCCGACCGGCGGCCGTTGTCCGATCCGCGCGTCACCCATCCGATCAACGCGAGCGTCTTGCATGCCGCGACCAGCGATGAGACCGCGCCGCCGCTCGCGCCGGAGACATTGGTGATGCAGCGGCGGGTTACCGCCGCGCCGGCCGTCTCCGCGATGCCGGTGCGCACGGCGCTCTCCGTCCAAGTGCGTGACGGACGCTTGTGCGTGTTCATGCCGCCGGTGGAGACGCTTGCCGACTACCTCGAACTGCTCGCCGTGGTCGAGACGACGGCGGCCGATCTTGGCCTGCCGGTGCACGTCGAAGGCTATGAGCCGCCACCCGACCCGCGGCTCAACCTCATCAAGGTGACACCGGACCCCGGCGTCATCGAGGTCAATATCCATCCGGCGGAATCATGGCGCGAAGCCGTGACCGTCACCCGCGGCCTTTACGAAGAAGCGCATCAGTCGCGGCTTGGCACCGATAAGTTCATGATCGACGGCCGGCACAGCGGAACCGGCGGCGGCAATCACGTCGTGCTCGGCGGCCGCAATGCCGCCGACAGCCCGTTCCTGCGCCGCCCCGATCTGCTCAAAAGTCTGGTGCTCTATTGGCAGCGGCGGCCTTCCCTCTCCTATTTCTTTTCCGGATTGTTCATCGGGCCGACCAGTCAGGCGCCGCGCATCGACGAAGCGCGCCAGGACATGCTCTATGAGCTGGAAATCGCGCTCGGCGGCGTGCCGGCGCCGGATGCAGCCGCGCCCGCGCCGCCGCCATGGCTGGTCGACCGGCTGTTCCGCAACATCCTGGTCGACGTGACCGGCAACACGCATCGCACCGAAATCTGCATCGACAAGCTGTTTTCGCCCGACGGCCCGACCGGTCGGCTCGGGTTGGTCGAATTCCGCTCATTTGAAATGCCGCCCGACGCGCGCATGAGTCTCGCCCAACAATTGTTGCTGCGCGCGCTGGTCGCCTGGTTCTGGCGGGCGCCGATCGAGGGCAGGCCGGCGCGCTGGGGCACAGCCTTGCACGACCGCTACATGCTCGAACATTTCATCTGGAACGATTTCCTCGAAGTCTTGGACGATCTCAAGCACGCCGGTTACCACTTCGACCCGGCCTGGTTCGAAGCGCAGCGGCAATTCCGCTTCCCGCTCTGCGGCACGGTGCAGCACGGCGCCGTGCGGCTCGAACTGCGGCAGGCGATCGAGCCCTGGTACGTGCTCGGCGAAGAGGGCGTTGCCGGCAGCACCGTGCGGCTCGTCGACTCTTCGGTCGAGCGGCTCCAGGTCAAGGTCGACGGCTTGACCGAGGGCCGTCACGTCATCACCTGCAACGGCCGCCGCATGCCGCTTACCTCCACCGGCCGCTCCGGTGAATTCGTCGCCGGCGTGCGTTTCAAGGCGTGGAGTCTGGCGTCGGGCTTGCAGCCGACCGTGGGCGTCCACGCGCCGCTCACGTTCGACATTGTCGACGCCTGGAGCCGGCGCTCGCTGGGCGGTTGCGTCTATCACGTCGCGCATCCCGGCGGACGCAATTACGAAACCTATCCGATCAATTCCTATGAGGCGGAAGCGCGCCGCCGCGCACGCTTCCAGGATCACGGCCACACCGCCGGGCCAATCGACGTTCCGCCGCTCGAAATCTCCCTCGAATATCCGACAACGCTCGATCTGCGGCGCGCGAACTAAAAATATGGCAGCCCATCTCGACACGATTGTCGAACGAGAAGCCGCCGGCCTCGACCAGTTTGTTGCAAGTTACCGGCCGCTGCCCGGCATTTTCGACGAGATGATAGATGGCGACGGCCGCGTGCGCGCGCACTGGCGGCCGTTCCTCTCCATGCTGGCGGGCCTCGGCGCCGAGGAGATCAATCGGCGATTCGCCGCTGCCGACCGCTATCTGCGCGGCTCTGGAGTCTTTTATCGCGTGTACGAGGATGCGGCCGGCAGCGAGCGGCCGTGGCCGCTCAGTCACGTGCCGCTGATCATCGAGCCTGCCGAATGGAAGCAGTACGCAACAGGCCTCATCCAGCGCGCCGAACTTCTCGAAGCGATTCTCGCCGACGCCTACGGCCCGGCCTGGCTCAGCCGCGATGGCCGCCTGCCCGCGGCGCTGATCGCCGGCAATCCTGAGTTCTTGCGTCCGCTGGTCGGCGTGCCGCCGCCTGGCGGCGCGCATCTGCGCTTCTATGCGGTTGACATCGGGCGCGGCGCCGACGGCCGCTGGTGGGTCCTCGCCGACCGCGCGCAGGCGCCCTCGGGCGCCGGTTACGCCATCGAGAACCGGCTGGCGCTGTCACGCGCCATCCCCGACATCTATCGCACCACGCGCGTTGAGCGGGTCGCGCCGTTCTTCCAGGCCTTGCAGGCCGAGCTCCATGCGCTGAGCCGCCAGGATGACGCCCACATCTGCCTGCTCACGCCCGGCGCGATGAACGAAACCTATTTCGAGCACGCTTATCTCGCGCGCTATCTCGGCCTGCTCTTGGTCGAGGGTGAGGATTTGTGCGTGCGCGACGACGGCGTCTTCATCCGCACGGTTTCCGGCTTGCAGCGCACCGAGGTGCTGCTGCGCCGGATCGACGCCGACTTCGCCGACCCGCTCGAACTCAATGCCGCCTCGCGGCTTGGCGCGCCGGGACTTTTGCAAGCCGTGCGCGACGGCAAGATCGTCATCATCAATGCGCTTGGCGCCGGCCTGGTCGAGGCGCGCGCGATGCTGGCCTTCTTGCCGGCGCTGGCGCCGATCGTGCTTGGGGCCGATCTCGCCGTACCGAACGTGGCGACCTGGTGGCTCGGCCGCGACGACATGCGCGAGGAGATGATCGAAAAACTCGACCGCATGGTCATCGCTTCGGCCTTCGAATCGCCGACCGACGGCCGCAGCGCCAGCGAGGTTTTGCCCGCAAAGCTCGACGACGCGCAGCACCAGGCGCTGATCGCGTCGATCCGGGATCGCGGCGTCGATTATGTCGCGCAGGAAGCGGTGACGCTGTCGAGCATGCCGGTGTGGCGCGACGGCCGCTTGCAGCCGCGGCCCTTCACCTTGCGGCTGTTCCTGGCCAAGGTCGGTGAGCGCTGGCAGGTCATGCCCGGCGGCTTCGTGCGCATCGCCGAGAACGCCGACGCGCGTGCGGTGAGCTTGCAGCGCGGCGCCGCGACCGCCGACGCCTGGGTGCTGGCGCGCGGTCCGGTCGCGGAGACGACTTTGTTGCCGACCGCGGAGCGCATCCAGGTCCAGCGCGCTACCGGCCTTCTCCCCAGCCGCGCCGCCGACAATCTGTTTTGGGTCGGGCGCTACGTCGAGCGCGCGGAAGCGACGCTGCGTCTCGTTCGCGCCATGATCAACCGCGCCGCCGAGGCAGACGAGACCGCCGCGCCGGTCATCGCCGGCATTGGTTTGCTGCTCGAAGCCTGGGACGCCGTTCCAGCCGAGACCGGCGGCGCGATGGCCGCTTTCATCGCGCGCGCGGCACTCTCGCGTGCCGACTTGCCGGGGTCGCTGCCCTATCTTGCCGGCGCCGCGCGCTCGGCGGCTTCAGTCATCCGCGATCGCTTCTCGCCGGACGCCTGGCGGGCGATCAACGATCTGGCCACCATGATCGCCATGCCGTTCGCGCTCGGCCCCCCGGAAAGCGTGATCATCGAGCGCGTCGAGGCGTCGCTGCGGATCATTTCCTCGCTCTCCGGGTTGGCGCAGGAAAACATGACGCAGCTCGCGGGCTGGCGCTTTCTCGAACTCGGCCGCCGCATCGAGCGTGCCATCCTGACCGGACGCTTGGTGCACTGCTTCGCCCAGGCCGACGGGCCCGAAGGCAGCCTCGAAGTGCTGCTCGAACTCGCCGACAGCCAGATCACCTACCGGCAGCGCTACGTCATGGTTGCGGCACGCGCGCCGGTGATCGATCTGGTCATGCTCGATCCCAATAATCCGCGCTCGGTGGCGTTTCAGCTCGACCGCATCGAGACTCATCTTTCCGCGTTGCCGGGACGCAACGGCACCGGCCGGCTTTCGCCGGTGCAGCAGATCGCCGCCTCGATCGCGACGCGCTTGCGCACCGTCGAAGCCGCCGCCATCGATGAGGCATTGGTCATCGATGTCGAGCAATCGCTGATGAAACTCTCGGACGCGATTACCGCGACCTATCTCACCAACAACGAACGCTCCGAATCCGCGTGGGAGGCGCTGGCGTGATCTACGACGTGCGGCAGACGACGACCTGCGCGTATGCCTCGCCCGTGGCGCATGCGCGCCACGTTTTGCGCCTGACACCGATCCATCGCAACGGTCAGCGCGTGCACGTCGCCGCCTTGCAGATCATGCCCGAACCTTTGCACCGCCGGGAAGGCCAGGATTTTTTCGGCAACCGCCTGACCTGGATCGAGATCGAGGAGCCGCACAAGATGCTCACGGTCAAGTTGGCGGCGCGCGTCACCGTCGATGCAGCCGTCGAACCCACCCCCTTGACCACGCCGGCCTGGGAGGCGGTTCGCGACGAGGCATTCGCGACCAGAGACATCGGCCCGCTGTCGCCGGCGCACTTCTTGTTTCCGAGCCGCATGGTCTCGCTTGATCCGGAGATCCGCGATTACACGCGGGAGAGCTTCGCCGCCGGCCGACCGGTGCTCGACGCCGCCGTCGAGCTGATGAAGCGCCTCAAATCCGATATCGTCTACGAGATCGGTGCGACCACCGTCACCACCATGCCGCCGATGTCGTTCGCGCTGCGCCGCGGCGTCTGCCAGGACTTCGCGCATATCATGATTTCCGGGCTGCGCGGCATCGGCTTGCCGGCCGCCTATGTCAGCGGCTACCTGCGTTCGGCGCCGCGGACCGATGCCACCCGATTGCAGGGCGCCGACGCCATGCACGCCTGGGTGCTGGTGTGGTGCGGTTCGCAAGCCGGCTGGATCGGCCTCGACCCAACCAACGCGATCGTCGCTTCCGACGAACACGTCGTACTGGCGGTTGGACGCGACTATACCGATGTGGCACCAATGGATGGCGTGATTTTCGGCTCGGGCGAGCAGCGCATCGACGTCGCCGTCAGCGTCACGCCGGCTGGCTGAGCGAATTACAATTCCGGGAGTATCAGGATGCGTGCGTATCAACTGCCCAAGGGCGGCGCCGGTATCGACGCGCTCGCCGTCGTCGATCGGCCGGTGCCGAAGCCTCAGTACCGGCAGGTGCTGGTCAAGGTCGCCGCCTGTTCGCTCAATTACCGCGACCTCGGCATTACGCGCGGCACTTACCGCATGCCGGTGCGCGAAAATGTCGTTCCGCTTTCCGACGGCGCCGGCGAAGTGATCGAAGTCGGCCCTGGCGTCACCCGCGTCAAGACAGGCGACAAGGTAGCGGGCTGCTTTTTCCAGCGCTGGGTGGGCGGCGAACCCAGTCCGACCCTGCAAGCCTCTGCACTCGGCGGCGCCCTTGACGGCATGCTCGCCGAATTCGCCGTGCTGGAAGAAGACGGCGTCGTCAAGATTCCGGCTCACCTTTCCTTGGAGGAGGGCGCGACTTTGCCCTGCGCCGGCGTCACTGCGTGGGACGCCATCATGAACCACGCCAAACTGATCGCCGGGCAATCGGTGCTGCTGCTGGGCACCGGCGGCGTCTCGATCTTCGGGCTGCAATTGGCGCATGCGATGGGAATTATTGCCATCGTCACCTCGTCGAGCGACGCGAAACTTGCACGCGCCAAAGCGCTCGGCGCGGCTTGCGGCATCAACTACAAAACGACGCCGGATTGGGACAAAGCGGCGGTCGAGTTCACCGGCGGCCGCGGCGTCGATCACGTGCTCGAGGTCGGCGGCGGGGCGACGCTCACCCGCTCATTCGGCGCCATCCGCCACGGCGGCAAGATCAGCATCATCGGCAGCGTCAGCGGCGGTGCGACCGAGATCAATCCGGGACTGATCTTTTCCAAGCGCGCCAACGTGCAGGGCATTTCGGTCGGCTCGATGCAGATGTTCGAGGCGATGAACGCGGCGATCGCGGCGAACAAGATCAAGCCGGCGATCGATCGCGTCTTCGGCTTCGATGAGGTGAAGGCGGCCTTCAATCACATGGCCGCCGGCGCGCATTTCGGCAAAATCGTCGTCCGTGTGGCGTGAAGCAACCGCGCCGCGCTATCGCGCAACGACGCGCGTCGGCGGGAACGCGACCTCGATCAGCGTGCCGGCGTTCGGCGCGCTCTTGATGGAAAAATGCGCGCGATTGGCCTCGGCCAGCGCCTTGGTCAGCGGCAGGCCGAGGCCGGTGCCGCCCGAGCCCCAGCTTCCGGTAATCGCCGTCTGCCGGAACGGTTCGAGCGCCGCCTCGACATCCTTCTCGCTCATGCCAGCGCCGGTATCGCGCACGCGCAGCACCGCCTCGCCATTGTCGGCAAAGGCGGTCGATACGATCACCTGGCCGCCCGGCCCGGTGAACCGAATCGAGTTTGAAAGCAGGTTGAGGACGATCTGGCGCAGCGACCGCTCGTCGGCGACGACCTGCGGCAGGCCGGGCGTGAGCGAAGTGCGAATGATGATGCGCGCACGGCTGGCCTGCGGCTGCATGATGCCGACGCATTGCTGCGTCAACTCGTTGAGGCTGACATTGGCGAAGGTGAGATCAAGCTGGCCGGTCTCGATCTTGGACAGATCGAGCAGATCGTTGAGCAACGAGACGAGGTGCATGCCGGCGGCGTGGATGTCCTTGACATATTCGCGATAGCGCTCGTTACCGATCGCCCCGAAGCGCTCCGCCACGATCACCTCGGCGAAGCCGGTGATGGCGTTAAGCGGGGTGCGGATCTCGTGGCTGACCTTGGCGACAAACTCCGCCTTTGCCGCCGACGTTTTTTGCGCTTCGCGCGTGGCGGCACGCAGCTCCTCCTCGCTCTTTTTGAAGGATTCGAGCCGCGTCCGCAATTCGCGGATTTCGTTCTCCGCGGCCGAGAGCGAAAGCGCGGCCGCCCGGCGATGTTCCGCCGCTTCGCCGTTGCTCAGGATGAGCGCCAGCGCGGACCCCTCGCCCCACGGGACGGTGAACAGCCGGCCATCGATCGGACGGCGTTCGCCGCCGCTGGTCATGACCGAGAGCGACTGCGCGCTGCCGCTCTGGGCCAGGGCATCGGCCGCAGGATCGGCGAACAGCGCATGGAGGCCGCCCGCCGCCGTAAGCACCTCGAGGCTCTGATAGCCGCTGAGTTCGAGGAAGTGGCGGTTAGCGTAAAAGAGCGCCTCGTGGCGGTAAATCAGCACGCCTAGCGGAATGCGGTCGAGCAGCGCCGGCGCGAAGGCGGGCAAGCTTTGGCCGCCTTCATTATGCGCAGCGAGCGTAGCCTCGGTCGACTCGACCGCGCCATTCCCGGCAACGGGAGCCTCATGTCCGCCTTGCAGCCGCGCCGTCAATTCTTGCGCGAGGTCGCGAAAAGCCTTGCGCTCCACCGGGCTCAAGCTGGGCGCCTTCGGCTCGGGCGGCGTTGGGCGAAACGGCACGACGTTGGCGGCGGCAGGCGCGACGTCCGGTGTGGCACGGGGCGCCGTCTCGGCGGCTTCGGCGACGGCCTGCGGAGCGACCGCGAGTTTGGCATCGGCGACAATTGCGTCTTCGCTCTCGGGATGCGGCTGGGGCGGCGCCATGAAGCCGATCGGGCGCTCGCGACGCGCCCGCGCCAACTGATTGATGCGGGTAATGTCGCGGCAAACGCCGAAGCCGCGATAGCCGCGAAACTCGCGCTCGCGATCGAACACCGGAAGGCCGGACAACTCGACCGGAAGCCGCTCGCCGCCCTCGTCCACCGGCCAGGACAGGGTGATGCCGCTCCAGGTTTCCCGCGTTGCGACCGCGCGAGCGACCTGATTTTGCGGATCGAGCTTCAGCTCGGCGGCGATCTCGCTCCACAACCGGCCGAACGCGGCCGTGGTTCGCGGTCCGACCAATTCGATGAATTCGTCGGACCCGACGGCGAAGCGGCCGTCCGCATCCATTTGCCAGACGAACCGCAAGGGATGACGGCGCTCGGTCATCGATTCTTCGGACATGGCAGGCGGCGCCGGCTGGTCTGGCGGCGCGGCAGGCGTTGCGGCCGCCGCGAGCGCAGCTTCGTCCCCGGCTGCGCCAAACGTGACGGCGAGTACGGTCGATGCTTCACTGCCGAGACGTTCGATCGTGACCGGGCCATGGCCCGGTGTCGCCCCGCTGGCGCTGCCGGCGGCAATAGCCCGTGACGCGATGTCGGCAAGGCCGAGCATCGACAACGTCGGTGTCGCGCCTATTCGCGTTTGCGCCGCTTCGGTGGCGTAGAGGAGCGTGCCGTCCGGCGCAAACACCGTGACCATGCGTTCGCGACCGGCGAACAGGCGGCTCACCCGTTCGCGCAGTGTCAGCGCCGATCCGGCCGGTTCTGTTGCGACGACGAGAATTGCCGGGCCGTCATTGCGAGCAACACGCGAGCAGATGCAGGTGAGCGCGCCGCCGAAGCTTGCGCCGAAGCCGCGAAGGCGCTCGAGCCGCGCCTGCCCCGCCGCCGGCAGCGTCGCCGCGAGCCGCGCAATCTCCAGCGCGGTCGGATGCCTCAGGTCGAAGCGGCGCGTTGCGCATTCGCTCGTATTGGCGGCGCCGAAGATCGCGGCACCGACTGCGTTCGCCCACAAAATCCGCGACCCGTCCGTGCTCCACAGCCACGAAGGCGCTGCGCTGGTCGCGTGATCGGCGAGCTGGGCCGCAAGTCGCGGATCGCGCGCGGCGGCGAACTCTGACTCCACGATCGGCATGCACCGGAACTCATTGGCTAAGGAATTCTTAATAGTGCGGGCCGCCACCGGCGTCCATGCCGAGGCCTCGTCTCGCCCCGGGCAAGGCGGGATAACCTTAATTGTGCCAATGACTTGACGCGGCGCGAAGATCGGGGTGCGCGTCGACTGTGAATTCGCGCTAGGATGGCGGCCGGCAGGGGTATGAGGAGTTGACGATGTCCAAGGAACCGTTCGAGCAATTCGCAATGCCCAACGAGGTGCGCGCGTTCGTCGAACAGAGCGTGGCGCAGGCCCGAACCGCCTTTGACGGCATCGCCCAGGCGGCAACTACCGCGGTGGCACAGTGGCAAGGCCACGCCCAGGCGGCGCGCGCAGGCGCGAGCGAGATCGCCCACAAATCGATGGCCTATGCCGAGCAGAACATGACGGCAAGTTTCGAATTCGCGCAGAAGCTGATGCAGGCCAAGGATCCGGCCGAGGTCATGCGGCTGCAATCGGAGTATCTCAACCACCAGATGAAAATGCTCTCGACGCAGGCGCAGGAGCTCGGACAAAGTGCTGCCAAAATAGTCACCGATATTGCCAAGCCGAAGTCGTGATAGCGCATGGCTGCCAGGCGAGAGTCGCAAAAACGTAAAATAATCAAGACTTTAACCTATAGTGTGCATTTATATTGTGCATTGCAATAAACTCTATTGCAATGCACCAAAATCCTTGCTATATAAAGTTGCGGAAGGCCCGGGCTTGCAGTGTGTTGCGTTCGGCTTCGGGACCAATGAAATGTGATGCCTCGTGTGACGGGCGGCGAGGCAGATTGACAATTCGACGGTGAAACAGCCCGAGAGCACGACAGCAAGGACGAGTGTCATGGCGGAAGCCGCAACAGCCCCGAAAGCAAAGACGACCAAGCCGGCGACAGCCGCGTTTGAAATGCCGAAATTCGAGATACCCAAATTCGACATGCCGAAGGTGGAGATGCCGGCCGCCTTCCGCGAGTTCGCGGAGCGTGGCGTCGCCCAGGCCAAGGACACCTACGAGAAGATGAAGGCCGCCGCCGAAGAGGCGACGGACGTGCTGGAGACCACCTATTCGACCGCCACCAAAGGCGCCTCCGATTACGGCCTCAAGGTGATCGAGGTGGCCCGCACCAACACCAATGCCGCGTTCGATTTTGCCGGCCAGATCATGGCGGCGAAGACGCTGTCGGAAGTCGTCGAGCTCACGAGCGCCCATGCACGCAAGCAATTCGAGGCGCTGACGGCCCAGAGCAAGGAACTCGGCACGATGGCGCAGAAGGTTGCCACCGAGGCGGCCGAGCCGATCAAGAGCGGCATGAACAAGGCGTTCACCAAG
>Ga0302325_10022116_pt1 | contig 13316 bp, 6 predicted proteins | sample Palsa_T0_2_FD_201948 | JGI IMG/M metagenome (GOLD analysis project Ga0302325, IMG submission 201948) | Peat permafrost microbial communities from Stordalen Mire near Abisko, Sweden - Palsa_T0_2 | ecosystem: Environmental > Terrestrial > Soil > Palsa > Peat permafrost | place: Sweden: Abisko... | reverse complement strand
TTCAGCTCTCAAGCCCTATCCGTTCAGCTGCGAGCCAGAACACACTGGCCCGTGCGCATCTAGACCCCTGATTCGGTATAATTTGGCGGTATAATTGATCATGGTAAGTGTGTTCTGGCTCGCAGCTACACGGATAATCCCTTCACTTTATGCCGCGTTCTCCGTACTCGGGTCGTTAAACCAAGACTGAGAGATCTGAACTGTTTTGTAAATCTCATTTCTCCTTTCTTTGTGCGCACTTCTGGGAAGTTTCCCGAGTTCTATGTCCTCTGAGCTTTTCCAGTGCTCGATTTGTGTATGTTGAGAAGCTATAGTATGGCTTGAAGCAAACATCGAATTTTGGCTTCGGTTGGTTCAACTCAAATATTCGACAAACTCCCCTTAAAAAGTTCGACGAATTACGAACTTATAAAAAGGAAGGTTCGATTCGAACCTATTCGACAAATATTCGACGAATCGAACTAATTCGCAAGTTCGATCAGAGCCCTACTAGGAGAAGTCCTGGGAAGATGGTACTCAAATATGGAGCGTGGAACTAGAACTAGCCTACGACCCTAAGATGTCAGTTGGTTGAGCAGTTGTTCCAATTCATGAAGGTAAAAATGATTGAGGTTGTCTAAAGTTCTAACTATTAGGGAGTTCCTCTAGCTATATACTAAAGGAACAAGAATTCAAGAAAGCCCATTCTAGGCAGGCTTGTAGGCAACTGCTATAATGAGTCACTAGGACTGAAACAATTCCTAGTATAGTGAGTCATTAGGACTGAAGCCATTCCTACTAGGCAATACAGTATAAACCCCTGTAGAGCTGAATCCTTTGCCTAAAACACGTGATTTACAACTGACAAAAGATGACAGCAGCCGGCTCTGCGCCAGTGCTATTTCAAGCTCGAAGGGCCCCTCACCCAAAGTTTCCTCACCATTTCAGTCCCATTTTCTGATTCTGAAATTCAATCTGACGTGATCTATACTGATACGAAGAGTAGTACGACTTTCACACTTTCGGCATAGAGGAGTGATATGGGGTTGCTCGAACTGCAGGAATAGCCGTTGCGAGAACAGCGTGGAAAGAAAGTGGAATAGGCGGTGACGTAGGTGGAACTGAAATTGACCTGATCTCTCAATTCGTTTCGTCTTGATTTTCGTATTTTGGTCTTGAGTTGGTACTGGTTCTGGTGATATTATCATATCGAAGTATTCGTAGTCTAGATTGAGATCTGCAGCAGACACAGCGACGGCACCGGACCGATCCGCAGCACTGCACCGGGACCCCCCAAAAAGTTACTAGCGCTCAGTCAAGATCTGAGCAGCTTTTTGCCGATCCTAGGATTGTGAAAAATTCAATTGTGGGAAAGAGGTCATTTTTACTAATGAAGAAGCCAAGTCGGCGTTCAGATCAGTGTGTCAAATGATTTGATTTGATTTGATTAACAGGTGTTAATCATAATCAAATCAACCCTCGAAGGTGCTAATCATAATCAAATCATTAGCCATGAATAACTAGTTAATTAAATTGAGTAAATTGGTCACGTGAGTGTATAAATGGTTCTTAAGCACGCTAAGCCTTAAATAAGACTATATCTTGAGCTTGGTTGTGATAATTTATTATAATTAAACTTAATATTAATCAAACACTACCCATTAGCTTAAATTAAACTACTTTAGCAAAGGTTATTTATATATTATAAGTCATATGCTAAATGCCACGTAATTAGCTTGAAATTTTCTATTATTTTTAAAGCATTACTCTATTTTAAATAAAGGACAAGCATAAATATACACGAGTAAGAGATAATACTATATAATAAAGGAAGATATAATAGTAAATAAAAGAGTTATAAGAAAGAATATAACACGTGATAATTGATTCAATTAATCAAAATAATTGAGCATATTTTGTTATTTTTAATTAGTGATTAATCGAGGACTACTAATCATAATCTTCTCATTATTCATGAATAATTAGTTAATTAAATTAATTAAGTTGAGTATTCTTTTGACACACTAGGCGTTCTGAGAACTTTATGTCTTCGCAGTTCGCATTGTGGTTTTATATCTCGAACGAACATCTTGCATGACTTCCCAGTCAACATCACGGAATCCGAACAAAATGATGCAAAAGGCAACAGCGGGAAGGGACAGGAACCTAGGATATGATTACTCGAACCCCGCTCTCGCCGACTGCTAAAATGTTCCCGGGATCAGTGTAGGGTGTGGTGAGTTGGGAGAATAGGGATCGAAGATTTATATAATCCAAGGGGGCGGCGTTATATAATAATATAATATAATGGTATTTGGGCGTTATAATTATTATTATAGATCTGACCAATCAGAGGCCTCCATTTTGGCTAGCGTGATTTTTAGTCGTCGCGTTCAAGTGATAGTAGATTTGGACGATAAATAGCTTCATTATTTATACATAAATTATACTCAAATATCCCTTATTTATACAGGGAGCTATGCATGTAAAATCACCAATTGGGCGTTATATAATAATTATACGGAAGGGCGTTATTATATAATATAATAATTACGTTTTTGCGAACCCTATGGGAGAGGGACTTGGTGCGGTTATATTCAGTGTCGTAGCAGGCAAGGGCTGTGAGAGAGGTTGGTGTTGAATAGCAGGGCAAGGTACACAGAAGATGAAAGGTAGAGGTAGAAGTAGAAGCACATTTAAGATTTGTCCTAGACGTGATAATACAATGATGTATTTGGATTTGATTCCACGGCTCTTCTTCCTTTCGAAAATGCCAGTCAGCAAGCTGACAACGTATACTGTATGTAAAGTACTGTACAAATCGCTCGCGCGCGCGAAAAGCAACAGAGATCTATCCGCCCATCTCTTTTTCGTGTTTTCGTAATAAAAGCAACGCTAAAAATCCCTCCATGGTATCAAAAAATAGTAAAGTCATGTGATCCGCTAAAAATCAATCCTCATCTCCTCACCACCCATCCAAATGCCCCCACGGATCAGCCCTCCGTCTCCTCTCTTCCCTATCCCTCTTCTCTTTTCTCTCACGTTCTCTCTCGTTCTGCCACTCCCTTTCCCTCTCCAATTCTTTCTCCCATGTCGACCTTCGCTTCGGCTTTTCAACCTTCGGAAGAAGCTTCACGAACCCATCTTTCGGCCGCTCCCACTGCCTTTTCTTTTCGTCGAAAGCATTAACGTAGAAGATTTCTCCATCAACGCATGTTTCTAACCAAGAGTTCTTCATGTGATCCATATAAGCATCCAATTTCTTGATACCGATCACCACCTCCTCCGTCTTCGTTTTCTTAAGAATTGGCTTCGGCTTCTCTTGCTCCTTTGGCGTGAACTCCAACCTGTATTTTAAACCTGAGAATATGGAGAGGATATCGGTCTCGAGGTTTTGTAGTTGGTAAAGCAGGGATTGGAAGCCCGCGCTCCGCTCATGGCCGTATGCGACAGATGAGAGCTTTGATTGGATAGCTTGCAGGGTGTTTAGGCTTGTGGAGAGCGCGGTGCGCGATGTGGTGTCGCCGAGATCGAAGCGTGAGCCGAGGATTGAGCGGAGAGTGGAGAATTGGTAAGAAAGGTTTTGGCGGACGGTTAGGAGGGAGGATTGGAAAGCGTCGAGGTGGGGGGTGGTGGAGCCGACGCGCCGTGAAGTGCGGATTATTTGGCAGAGGTCGTAGGTGGAATTAAGTGTTGTGAGGATGGAAGTGTGTTGGTCGTGGAAGGCGCTGGGAGACATTGCTGCCGTTGTTGCAGCGTATGGGTAGGAGGAATAGTAGTAGGAAGACAGTTTGGTGGTTGTTGGTGGTTGTTGGTGGTAAACTTTAGATCTGGGCTTGGTGGTGAAGAATAACTGATAGTATTCTTTGTTTGTTTCAATGAATGTATGAGGGAAAGAAAGAAGGGAGCAATTGATCAATAGCGGACAAGCAGATTCTTATACCAAGCGCAATTGGAAAAGGTGGTGTTGGGAGTCCGATGGGGTCCTGCAAGTCTCAGCCACAACCAACAGGCTGCCTGTAGCCCCTGAAACTTTGGGGGCCGCTCTCACGGCCGTGACTCAAAGAAACGTCCAATTGTCTTGCTGCAGAGTCCTGCGATGACTGGATGGAGGTCGAAGTGGCAGTGGCCAGATCAATCTCCACACTTGTGAGCAATGCGCACTCTGGCTTCATGCTCTGCAGGTCATCCGGGTCTTGTCCGTGAAGGCAACCAGATTCAAAACACATCGTGCCTCGCTCACTGGAGCGATGCCTGGTGATCGCAAATTCTCACCAGCCAAGATGACAGAAGTGTGCAGGAGGGCTGAAACTTCCGCAGGTCAATGGTGAGCACTTTCGGGATGGCGCACAGGTGGTGAGGCTCCGCCTCGAGCTGATGGGCAAGGCAGAATCGATGTTTGGTGGTTGTGGAGATGAGGGTTGGTAAGAGAGGGAGGCTGTGCTGCTGCGCGCTTACGGGCGCAGGCACATTATGGAGGGATACTACACGGCGCGGCCAACCATAGCTGTTCATTGTGGAAAATTTGCTCCCACACTCTTGCACATGCGTCGTCATGCATTCAAATTTTGGTATCGATAGAAGGCGCATTTCATGCTAATCTCACCATTTTTGACAAATACGAGATCGAGACTATGTGGATTTGCTATCTATCGCGAGCTTTGGCTGCGCGCGCTTTCAATCGAGAAGTGCCACCCACCAGCTTGCATCTATTGGCTCTTTCAGTTCCGATATGCATCTAGGGGGCATCTAGGAGCACGTTTAGCCTGCCTGTTAGAGACAACTTGGAGGGTGTATGGATTTTGCTTTTCAGCACGGCACGTGACGATGGCACGACCACACTGCAATACATCACGGTGGTCAGCAGATCTCCGACCTCTCCCATCAGATGCACTCCAGTTGTTTCAGTTAGGCAGCAGCTAGTGGACTGTGACCAAGATCTCGAGGTGCTCAAGTTCTCCAGCCTCCTGCTTATGTTGCTTTGCTTCAGCCTCCAGTGCTTGACGAGCAATGGGAGGAGATTTTCCTTCGGCCATCCGTCTTAAAGCCCACGATCTGTAAAATTCACGAGTCAGGGATCATGTCAACCCCAGCAGCCACAATATCAGCCTTGTATCAGCCCCTGAGCAAGGAAAAGCGAGAAATTCGTCTCGTGACAATCATATCAAAGCCTTCCTCCACTAGGAAAATCGAATGCAAGTTGGAAGCGTTTGCCTTGAGAGATGCCCCGTCTTACGAAACTCTATCTTATGTTTGGGGAGGCATCGACGAGACAGTGCCAGTAACTCTGAACGGGAGCGAAATTCAGGTGACAACAAATTTATTCGCAGCCTTGCAAAGACTTTGTCAGAGGGCCTATGGTAATCTTACCTACTTCTGGATCGACGCTCTCTGTATTAACCAGAGTAGTACGGCAGAGAAAAATCAGCAAGTCCCTTTGATGCGCAATATCTATCAACAAGCTAAACTGGTCGTGATGTGGCTTGGGAGGGAGGAGAACGATAGTAGCCTCGCAATAGCCATGATAGAGGAATGGGCTCAAGGGTGCCGTCTGGGATTGGAATTGTATACAAAATTCGACTCGAAATTCCAAGAAAAAATAGCGCTAGGTCTGATCGAGGATCCTTTCAATGAGCCAAGTTGGACCGCTGCGAGGTTTCTTTTCAACAGGCCATATTGGCAAAGGATTTGGATTGTCCAAGAAGTTGTTCTCTCTCGCGTCGGCGTCATGATATGTGGCGATGCGGAAGTTAGCTTTGATCATCTTTGGTTTGCTATTGGCGCGTGGTCGCAGCTCAGTAGTCCGGAAGGTCTTGCGCTGATAACTGTGGACCAGCAGTGGACCATCATATCCTCTATTCCTCAACGTGTGAATCACTTGATGGTTATGTTTCGCGAGCAAATGCTTAAGGGACAAACGGAACCTTCGAAATTGCACCCCCTTCACAATCTATTACGGCGTACATGCAGCTGCCTGGCTTCCAATCCTCGAGATAAAGTATATGGTGTGCTGGGACTTATCGAGGAAGACGAGGCAGATCTTGCACCAGACTACAACCGGAGTGTTGTTCAAGTTTTCACCGATGTCGTTGTGATGCACACCCGCGCTACCATGAAACTATCCATCATCGGTTTCCGTACCAACACGTTTTCACATGGCATAAGAACACCAGGACTGCCATCTTGGGTACCCGACCTTTCAAGCACACAAGATGCGGCACGACCCTTTGTTAACTGGAACTTTCACTCGGCGGAGGCCACAGCCGCGCAATACCAGTTCTCGGACGATTTCAAGGTTCTTACTGCTCGTGGCATCATTGCCGACGAGATAGACGCAATCGAGCCGAACAGAGATTTTGCCCAGCACTCGGAAATCCTCAACTGCTGGTTAAAGTTCGCTGCTGTCTGCTCTCGGCAACTTCATCCTACTGGGATACCTTGGCGTCAGGCCTTTTTCCGTGCCATAGTGGGGGATGAAAGCGGCTATGCATACGGCCGATCAGGTTTCAGGAACAATGAACATAGAAAGGTTTTCTATGAGCATGCTGTTGCCTTCATCTTGCTTATTGGCAAGGAGCTGTTTGGTAAGAGTAAAGTTCGGAACAATGGTGAACGAGAGACAGACGGCGAAGAAGGCATGAAAAGCATCGAGCACATGTTCCGAGATCAAGGGCTCGATTCTCTGGCTAAACCATTCTTTCTCTTGAGCACAGAGGTGCCGGATACAAAATCCCAGGTCTACACCGCAACCCTTCTCAAAGAATTTTTGGGTCAGCCGGGAATGAAGGGCCACATGGATTCATCTCTGATCAATATTCCGGAAATAAACAAACCTAAATCAAAGGGGGCTTCTTTTCTCGTTTTGTTTCGAGAAGTCATTGTCCAGCGCAATTTTTTCTTCACGAAGAGGGGGTATATGGGACTTGCACCGATAGGAGCGAAGGAAGGAGACCGCGTGTGTGTTCTTCATGGGTTGGAATCTCCTCTCCTCGTACGGCCACAAGACGACTACTACTTGGTCGTTGGGGGCTCTTACATCTATGGAATGATGAATGGCGAAGTCATGCAAGATGTTCGAGATGGAAAACTACAGTGCGAAGACTTGAATTTCAGATAGCAACTACTCGAAAGAGGGAGTGGAGAGACTGGCAAAATTGATGCTCGAGGGTGCTTATCAGGGACCGGCAAGCCGATGAGATCGTACTGTCCGGAGACAAGTCGGCTTCAGCCTCCGGCTGCTTCCTTTAGCGTGGTACTTAGTCCTTGTTTGACTCTATTTTGGAGTTCTACGGAGCTCGGCTTCAATGTTAGCTCTCGCATTATGCACTCTATAACAGGCAATCCCACATCGGGAATGTTTGACATAAACGTTTTCCGTTTCCATCTTTAGATCTGAGCAGTTGCTACTATAACCTGAGTTGTGTCCTAAGCCCCTAAGCATGCCGCTGTGTCAGCTGGATTATGCTTAGGGGGGTCCTCTTCTGGCCTCCTCGCGAATCGTTTATAGTTTTTATATTGTCTAAATATAAATCTTGCTAAGGCTTATTTGTTTAGAACGCAGCCACCTCTTTAAGCCTATTAAGATGTCGTAATGGCATCCGTTCTCGCTTCCCTGTCAAACTTATCAAGGGTCACTGCCAGAGCCGATTTGGATCCCCTCTAGTCAAGTCGTATGTAACTGAGTTAGCTTAATCTATAGCCTAGCAAATTGAAGGAGGCTATATTAAAGTATTGCTTATAATTGATACATAGGTGGTAGCTTTAACCAATGAGAGTGCTTGTGTCTAGGCAAGGTTAAGAGCAAAGGGACTAAAAAGCTAGTGGTAGCGTTAGTTAATTAGTTGAAGTTATTAAATAATATAAGTCAATTAGCTAATATATATATATATATATATATTCTAATTTATAAGCAGCTAATAAGCTTATAAAACCATAAATATTTTTAGCGCTAATATTCCTAAAGTTTAAGGTTAATATGCTAAAATAAGGCACCAAAAAGGCTTATAAGAGCTCAGTTTTAAGGTGATTTGCTTCTATTGCAACAGTTTTGGCTGCCACGCTGCTATGCGGCCATGCGGCCACGATACTATTATATGACTATGTTATATAATACTTATTGTATATATAGCTCACCTTCCCATTTCCCCTCTTCTTCTTCTTTCCTTACCTTTAGATCCTCCTCAATTTAAGGCCCCTTCTTACAAGATCTAATACAAATCGCTTCTCTAGTGAAGTGTATTTTGACTTTGCTTGTATGGGCTCGTCACATTATCTAAAGCTCTCTCCTAGTCCTACTAAAAGGCCTCTTATAATAACCCTCTTACCCGTGGTCTTTTAAGAAGTTATAAATAAAAACTCTTTTATTGCTTAACCGCAAAGCTTTTCTAAAGGAATCAAAAGGTTTTTATCGTATAATACAAATTCGGATACTTAAAGGATGTGGAATGGTTTTTCCGATGAGGATTGATTGGTGTTTTTCTAAGAAAACTCCAGCCCTATAAAAGCCCCCTAAATTGCGTCTCCACTTAAAAGTGGGGCATAGTCCCGATTTTCAATAAAGGACACAATTACTGTAGGGGGGCGAACCTCAGCCAGAAGAAAACCCTATAGGAACGTCTCTCCTAGGAACCCAACAAACAAAACAACAAGTAGAACGCATATGTAGATATAAAGCAATAACAAAAGAAAAGAACCAAAGCATGCGAGAATTGAAGTGTATACATGTAATTATAAAGCAAAAGCAAGACTGCAAAACTCGCAACGAATGTGTACGATTATTATGAAGAAAGAAGGTGATGTGTAGAATACATGCAAAAACCTAGAATATATATCCCTTTTGCAGTCACGTGCAACGCTAGCTAGAACCCCCAAAATCGGCAGAATGTAGCAGTCTCCTTGGCGCCCCGCCACATTAAGCAATAAATTTAAAGGATGCTTGTAATAAATAAGGCTTCTTTATTATAATATAAGTAATTATTTATTATATAAACTTGCAAGAGTTTTTTGTAGATTAATATTTTGGCTATAAGTGTGACGGTTTAGGTTGCATGCACCTGCCGAACGTACATGCCGGATGTACGAGTCATAGGTTGCATCATAGCTGTATACTAATTGCATACTAAATTAGTATAGCTCCACGCTAGGGAACAACATCGGCATATATGAAGGTCCTCCTGTACATACTTGCTCCTGCTTCTTCTTCTATATCTATTGTTCTAAGAAATAGAGTGTTGTTTGGTATATGTCCTCCTGAGCACTCTGTCACAATAAGAGCATTAATTTTTATTAAGCGCGTTTTAAAAAAGAACAAAATCCTTAGGGATTAATATAAAGGTTGGTATAATAGGCTGTAATATATACGACGAGGTTATTAGAAACCGAATTAGGCATATATAATAAGAGCTATATATATATATACCCTCCTTTCCCCCTTCTCCTCCCTTCTCAACCATTAGAGGGGCCAGAGTTGCACGAATTTTAAGCATCAGTTTTATAAGTATTAATTTTGTGTGTTTGTTTCCCTCTTCGGTGCTTCTTTTACAAGTATATTCGACAGTACTACTCGACTCAGCTTTATTATTCAAAAAAGTCGTCGCGCCTGGTGTTACAAACAAACAAAGAACAACAACGTTCCATCTCCTCATTAACATTCTCTTATCCCCACCTTCATTCGCTTCACACTACACATTACCCCCAAAAAATCACAGACCATCGATTTCTGAATATGGTTTTCATTCTATCAAAGTGCACTACAAAGCAAAGCCATTCTTATTCGCGTCCCGTTCCCCCAACCCCCACCAACAACTTTCCGTCCAATTTCTATAACTACAACAATTAAAATCTCCTCTGACTATTGTACACCGCCAAACGCAAGAAATGATAATACAGGTGATGGTGGTACAGGGAGATATATTGTACAAGCCACAAACGAAAAGGATATACACACCTTCCATGACTTCCTGTCGTCTCGAAACAACCAAACACCAAGCCTATCGCTCCTGTCGGGACCTAAAACGTCCAAGTTTTCCTCTGGTCTGTTAGTGCTTCCTCTATAGATATCGACTGCAGAGCGCATGGGTGCCTCCGGTGTTTCCCTGGTGTTGAAGTTTGTGGTTCTGCTTGCCATGAGGGGATTCTCCGATCAAATCCATAACTTCAACCTCTCGCTCCTGCTCTGCTGCATCTGCTTCGGAGGCACCATGTAGTAGAGAAGTCCGTTCAATAGTCGTCTGATTGACAGATTTCGGTTTCGCCGCCGCTTGGAATTTTCGCGCAGCTAGGGTACTGGTCTTCGCATTCGAAAGTTGGCGAGCAACCGGTCAATTGTCGACCTCATCATCACCTGACCCACTATTATCAGAAATTAAACGATCGGATAGTAATGAGTCTTGGGTTTGAGGAGCTGATGGTAAGGAATTAGAATGTACGTCTGGAGGCGAGTATGGCCCTATGATGGTCAGAAATTGGAAGAGTTGATGACGAGGAGTTGTGGAATTAGGGACTGGAAGACGGGAGTTAGACGTACTTGGGAGTTTTCCTGCTCGTTAGGTTGCTTCTTAGATACAAAGCCTCCGCTAAGATCTTGCGAGGTACCCGCTCATTCTTCTTCTTGATTTCCCTTTTGACCAGCCCTCCCCCCTGAGAGGGAAGGCTAATAGATATCAGCTGCAAATGGCAGGGGATACCGGGAAGTTGGTGATATTCCCGACCAAGATTTCCTGGTTCGGTGACAACGGCCTCCCAGTCATCTTGGTCATCTCCTGCACTCGTCTCTGTCTCTTTAGATGCTCTAAGGTCTTGTTGCTTCTAACTATCTTGTCGAAGCACTTTTTTAATTGGCACAAAAGACCATTAGCGTTGGTACGCCATTCGAGACCAATCAATTTATTTTCAGAGAACAAGACTGATTGGGCGAGTCGCCGACTCTCCTCATCAACACTGACTTTTGAGGCCGAAAGCACTGTTTTCAGAAGTTAGCTATATTAGAATCCAAGGAATGATCTGTTATACCTCTCCGTCCACTTTTCTCCCTAGTTGGATGGGCGTTTTGAAAAGGATTTTCTCCTTCTGGATATGAGTCTAGATCAGTTGACTCACATGGAAAGTAAAATTCAATCCAGCGTTGAGTAAAAGCATGGCTGGCTCGACATACTTTCCGAGCTGTAGCTGGCTGTGTGTTTCTCTTGTGCTGCTGCTCGAGAGGAAGACGCTCTATAGAAGATAAAAAGCGGACAATTTGGTGCTTGCTCGTGACCGAGCGAGATTCTAGTCTCTTAAATACAAGTCAGAATGCACCCAAAGTAAATAGAACTTCGGATATTAATTTACCTAGGTGGTGCGCGCTCTTCTATATTTTCAAGCACTAAATCGCGAATTAAATTCCGAATAGTGTTATCTTACAAAATGTTGGGCTTTCCCAAAGTGGAGGGATCGGGTGTCCTTCGAGGGCAAGAATATCTCTTATCTTATTCAAGTGCTATATGGAAGATGGGCCTCGTGATCCTGGTTGTAAACGATGGACGATCTATCCCAAGGAATCACAATTTTATCTCGGCGAAATTGTTGTCTAGATAAGTTGGCTTTCATGGAAAGCAAAATGACTTTGGAGTAGTATCGATGGGATCGAGGAGGCTCTGATATGAGACATGTTGTTTTCGGTGCGCTCCCCAAAGATGCCTTCGTCCAGCGGCTTCTTCTCGCCAGCCTCAGCGAGGTCATTTGGGAATCGACTCAAAGGTGCTGATTTCCAGATTGATCCATGGATGAGCCTTGCGCTGCTTAGCTGCATAATCGATCAGCGAAACGATTTGATCGCAAAATAGCAAAGAAAAACTTACTATCGAGACTTACCAAAGCACCCAACATTCTAGGCAAGCCTGGACAGCCGAGTTAAACGGCTGGTTGAGATGGAGAATAGGATGAAAGACCTCGAGCAAAAGATTAAAAAATGCCCAATCCAAAAGCTCCTCAAAACCTGGTTCCGAGAATTAACAAAGTGAGAGGGTCGTCGATCTCCAGCGAGGCGCGTAGGTTTGTGCTACGTATTTGAAATTCGATCTGTAAATCAAGAACCTTAGTTCTTCAGATCTATGGAGAGGGAAAGTACGTCTCGCACCAGTTTTTTTTTTTTTTTTTGTTGACGTTGCTCCTCCGAGAGGATGGCAAGCATGATATCTCTCTCCTAGTCTTTGCGATCGCGTCTGGTATTAGAACTAATTAACTTGACTGCTATGAAGAAGGCCTACCTGGCCTGCGACCATTAGCGACTAAAAGTATCCTCCAACCAGCCTCAATTATAGTGATAGATTAAAATTCGACACACTCGAGGGTAGATCGGCCCTGGCTATCGCAATCAGCCCAAGAATCTTTCTCCTACCTCGAGAAGGTCTTCTCTCGATCGAATAATAGGCTTACCTCGAGTGCGATGCCGGAAAGGAGTACTCCTCTTAAGTGATGCATCAGAACTGTATGTCGTGGAAGGTTGATGGATGTAGTCATGAATTGAAGATAGTCAAAGAGAAAGGTGAAAGCAAAAATGTTTTGGGGGAGCTTACTTGTGGGAGTGCGGCTGCTTTAGTGAGCGGTTGTGCAGGGCAGGGAAGATGGGGGGGTGTGCTAGGGCTTGACATTTCAGAATCATGTGACTACCCACTTTGCTTTGTGGTTTCGAACTCTGAAAACACTTCACTTAGTGAAACAGCTGAATTTTTCCTACCCTATTTGATTCCCTTAGAACTGCCATTGACACCTTTTGTCTATTATCAAGACTTTAGAGTCTGCGAAGTAAGAAAGTTGATCAGGTAAGGCCAAATGGGGTCTGGACCATAAGAACACTTCGACAAAATCGACAACTGGCAAATGACAGTTCTAAAAAGTCATCCCAAATCTTTGAGAAGGCATTTAGGCAAGATTCTTTGCTTACTGGTGCACAGACAAAGCTTTTTGATGCTTTTGACTACTTTCGACAGTCTTCCAATCCGACGTCGTCTTGCCTTGTTCGACATGCTGCTACTGGGATTATTGCATTTCTAGTTGCTTGATGTCTAAAATAGCACACAATAGGCAGCAGTAATACTGTGTATGATTCCAGCAGAAACTGGTCTCCTGCTGGAAATGGGCCCTCTTCTCAAGTCACATGACCATGACTCCGGGTATAGGTACCCTTCAAAAGCCCCAATTAAGGTTCCATCATAATGAAAAGATTATGATTTATTTTGCGGGCAATCTATTTCTTTTCAAGAATTGGAAACTTCATTGGAGCTGTGCTTGATGCTGGAGGCTCACGTGAATAGCACGCTAAGAAATTCCAATATCGCTTACGAAGCACTTGCCTTCCA
>Ga0302325_10022115_pt1 | contig 13316 bp, 15 predicted proteins | sample Palsa_T0_2_FD_201948 | JGI IMG/M metagenome (GOLD analysis project Ga0302325, IMG submission 201948) | Peat permafrost microbial communities from Stordalen Mire near Abisko, Sweden - Palsa_T0_2 | ecosystem: Environmental > Terrestrial > Soil > Palsa > Peat permafrost | place: Sweden: Abisko... | reverse complement strand
AATGGGCGCGCGCTTCAACTCGCGGGCGACGGCGTCGATCTGACCACCGTGCAGCTCGCCCCCAGCGCTCGCCAAAATCAGCTCAGCCACGCGATCGCAGGCAAGGGAAGTGATGCCGTAGTCGGCGCCGCGCTCGAAGCGATGCGACGCGTCAGTATGCATCCCATGTCGCTTGGCCATGCTGCGGACGGTCGCCGGATCGAACCATGCCGACTCAATCAGCACGTGCTTCGTCTTCTCGGTGATCATCGTGTCGAAGCCGCCCATTACGCCGGCCAGCGCGACTGGCTTCTTGGCGTCGGCGATGATGAGGTCTTCGGTTGTGAGCTTGCGGTCAACGCCGTCCAGTGTCTTCAGCACTTCGCCATTGCGCGCGCGGCGCACGATGATCGCGCCGCCTTCCAGCAGGTCGAGATCGAACGCGTGGGTAGGATGTCCAAGCTCGTTGATCGCATAGTTGGTTGCATCGGCGGCGTTGTTGATGGAGCGCGATCCCAGAAGTTCAAGGCGCGTGACGACGTGCTCGGACGACGGGCCAATCGTCACATTGCTGACGATGCGGGCAGTGTACCGCGCGCACCCTTGCGCGTCTTCAATCACGATAGGGAAGTGTGCGTCGCCCTTGCTTGCAGGCAGCTTCGGCGCAACCTTCTTCAGCTCGAGATCGTAGATGGCCGACGCCTCACGCGCCACACCGTAGTGGTTCATGGCGTCGACACGGTTGGTGGTCAGGTCCATCTCGTACACGGTCGAGCCGTTCTCTTCCTGGACAGACTCCACCGCGATCCCGGCCGAGGTCAGGTCTTCGGCGAGTTGGCGGTCGTCCGCTGCGATGTCAACGAACTCACGCAACCAGGCGGGAATGATCCTCACGCGAACTGCTCCAGGAAGCGCACATCGCCCTCGTAGAACAACTGGATTCCCTCCACCTCGTACTTCAACATCGCGATGCGCTCGACGCCCATGCCGAAGGCGAAGCCTGAAATCTTCGACGAGTCGTAGCCGTTGTCTTTCACGAAGTCGAAGACCTTGGGGTCGACCATTCCGCAGCCCAGTAGCTCGATCCAGCCGCTGAATTTGCACTTGCGGCAGCCCTTGCCGCCGCAGAAGATGCAGCTCACCTGCATGTCGGCGCTGGGCTCGGTGAACGGGAAGAACGAGGGATAGAAGCGCGTCTTTACCGCCGAGCCGAACAGCGCCTTCATGGCGTGATCGAGCGTGCCCTTCAGATCGCAGAAGGTGATGTTTGTGTCGACCGCCAGGCCCTCTACCTGGTGGAACATGGGCGAGTGCGTTGCGTCCAGTGGATCGTTGCGATGCACCTTGCCGGGAATGACGATGCGCAGCGGTGAAGGCTGCTTCTCCATGGTGCGAATCTGCACCGGCGAAGTGTGCGTGCGCAGCAGCAGACGATCGCGGGAGGGTTTGTGCTCCTGCCCGGCGATCAGCAGCGTGTCCTGCGTGTCACGGGCGGGATGGTTCGGCGGAAAGTTGAGCGACTCGAAGTTGTAATAGTCGGTCTCGACCTCGGGACCTTCGCCAACGGAGTAGCCCATGGCCTTGAAGACGGCGACGATTTCGTCCATCACGCGCAGCACGGGATGCTTCACGCCGATGGGGCGCTGGATGCCGGGGAGGGTGATGTCGAGGCGCTGGGCGGCGAGTTTCGCAGATTGAGCGTATCGTTCTAATTCCTCGGACGGAACTTCAATTGGCGTTCCCACGATTTCGGTCGCGGGCATCAACACCCAGCGCCGTTGATTTTCGACCCTCTGTTCAACAAATGGCTTGAGAGCATTTATGCGTCGACCAGTCTCCTTTTTTGCGACTAGGGGAGCGTTCTTAAGCCAAAGTTCATTTATTTGAGTGAGGATGCCATTCTTACGAGCCAGCCATCTATCACGAAAAGCCTTCCATTCGCTTTCTGTGGTGACTGTTTGAATCTCAGCTTGTAAGGCCTCCTCAATTTGCGCGACGGCGCGGTCCAGCGATTCGGGCAAGTAATCCTCGAGTTTGGGGACGGTGTACATGAGCTATCTTGCCAAATTGTCATCCCGCCCGACGACTTCAGCCGGAGCGGAGGGCCCTGCGGTTTCTCGCTGCGATTAGAAGTCTGTGCCGCCCCTGAAGGGGCTCGGGTTTCCAAACTACGCCTACCCAGCGCTGAAGCGCTGGGCTATGATTTTCCGTCCCGCAGAGCGGGACTCTTTCGTCGCCGCGCGAACTTCATTGATCGCTCAGGCGAAACTTATTCATCGACAAGGCAAACTTCAACGACCCTCGAAAAACCTTACTGAATTTCTTCGCTTTTCTCCGTGGGCTCCGTGCCTCTGTGGTGAAACCTCCGCTGTTATCGCAAAACGCAACGGGCGGCCTTTCGGGCCGCCCATTCCTGACCACGATTTCCCGGGACGAGCGGCTATGCCGTGGCGGCTTGCGCCTGCTTGCACAGCGCCGTAAACCCGGCGGCATCGTTGACCGCCAGATCGGCCAGGATCTTGCGATCCAGATCAATGCCGGCCTTCTTCAGGCCGTTGATGAACACGCTGTAGCTGAGTCCGTTCAGCTTGGCGGCGGCGCCGATGCGCACAATCCAGATAGAGCGGTATTGCCGCTTCTTCTGCTTGCGGCCGCTGTAGGCGAACTTCAGGCCGCGCTCCACCGACTCTTTTGCCGAACGGTAGAGCTTCGATTTTGTAAGGTAATAGCCGCTTGCACGCTCCAGTATCTTTTTGCGGCGGGCGCGGCGCTTGGTACCACGTTTTACGCGAGGCATTGCTTCTCCTTTTTTACTTCGTCAAGCGGCTGGAGGTAAGAAGGTGACCACGCTCTCCCAATCCCAAATTCCTGGGCAAGGTCGAGGGGCCGATGTACCTCTTCACACGCTGTTGGCCGTCGTCGCCTGGGGGCCGACGCCGGCTGCCGCACCATGCGGCTAGTATGGAATCATGCGCTTGATCTTGGGCACGTCGGCCTTATCAAGCATCACGTCTTTATCGAGCTGGCGTTTGCGCTTCGTACCTTTCGAAGTCAGGATGTGGCGCTTATACGCGTGACCGCGCTTGATCTTGCCCGTACCTGTCTTCTTGAAGCGCTTCGCCGCTCCGCTATGTGTCTTCAGCTTTGGCATAGTTATCCCTCCATTACAACATAAACCGGGCCATTCCAGCTACAGGCGATAATCGGAGGGAGTGTTTGGCGTCTGTTAAGCTGCGTTGCGTGGCTATTAGCTTAAGACCTGCCCGACCGAAGGGATTGTTTGTTGGCCTGGCGACGGTCGATCTTACCTACACGGTTGACGCGATTCCACGGCGTAATCAGAAGATCTCGGTTCCGGGCCAGCAGATCACAGCCGGAGGGCCGGCGACGAACGCTGCCGTGACGTTTGCTTTTCTCGGCGGGCGTGCGGCGCTGGTCACCGCTGTGGGCTCACACCCATTGGGAACGATAATCCGAACCGAATTGGAGAAATTCGATGTAGCGCTGCACGACGTCGCACGCCGACGCAAGGAATCACCGCCAGTCTCGTCAATCATGGTTTTGAATGGTACGGGCGAGCGGACTGTGGTCTCGGCCAATGCCGCGGTTTTTTCTCCGATTCATGAAGAATTCAACCCGCGATGGCTCAGTGGAGTTCAGATTCTGCAAGTGGATGGGCATTACATGCCGCTGTGCGTCGCTGCGGCGCGGCTCGCGCACAAGCGCGGCATTCCTGTCGTTCTCGATAGCGGAAGCTGGAAAGCGGGCATGGCCGAGCTCTTGTCTTTCATCGACATTGCAATTTGCTCAGACGACTACCGCCCGCCAGGCTGCCGCGACATTGACGATGTCCTGGAATTGTTCGCGGCACGAGGAATCCGCCAGGCCGCGATCACCCGAGGCGCCTCTGGCGTACGCTTCGTCGATGGCGGTAAGCGCGGCACGATCGCGATCGAGAAAATCCACGCAGGCGATACCCTCGGGGCCGGCGACATCTTCCACGGAGCGTTCTGTTATTACGCAGGTCAGCCGGGCTACAGCTTTCGCGATGCGCTAGGCGTGGCGGCGTGCACCGCGACGTTCTCCTGCCGGTATTCGGGGACGCGGTTATGGATGGAGAAGGTTTCCCGTTGAGAAGGATGAGGTGTCCGCGGTTGACAGTTTGCTGGAAAACCCGGACCAGCGGGTCCCTCGCGGGCTGAAGCCCGCTCGTGATGACAAAAATAAAGGGCAGGGAACGGCGCAGCTGAAGCTACGCCCCTTCAAAGCAACTCGAGATCGAGTTGTTTTGCAAATTGCGCAGCCAGACGCGGAGCAAGATGCCGAGGCGCAGGCGCAGTAGCAGTAGCAGTAGAGGCTTTTCGCCTTCCTATTTCTTCTCTTCTGCTGCTTTGCAAGGGGATATCTCGGGATCCGGGGTTTTGCCGTCCTTGGCCGCCGGCCAGGTTGCGGTGTAGCAGCCAGCGTCAACATACTTGCCATCGCCGTAGTTGTATAGAGTCAGGCGACCCTCGCTGGCGGAGACGTGGTGCACAATCACAAGATCGGAGAATCCATTTGTACTGGTCGGCTGAATCGTATAGCTGGAGGCCACCGTATCAAGCAGCGAGACGTAGCCGTCTTCGCCGTGACGGAAGATCCAGAACGGACAATTCACCAGCGCATCGCAGCCGCCTTCCAGACCAAGCGATGTGGCGAATACCAGCGGCTTGCCTTCTCCTCCCAGGTCAACGAAGCGAATCCGCGTAGTGGAGGCGACCTCGTGAATGCGGTCGTCGCTGTACCCCTGCTCGCTCATTGGCTTCTGCAGGCGCATCACGATGGCCGCGATCAGCGCGGCGCGGTCGGGCTCGGTCAGCTTCGAGGTGTTGCCCACGCTGGAGTCGTTGCGGCCGATGACTTCCTGGTTGTGCCAGCTCCATTCAAAATCCGCCGCGACCACGATGGCACAAGCGGCGATCGCGACAAGCCAGACTACGGCGATCTTGTGCGAAAACCCCATAGCCCGCTTGTACGCCATTACGATGGCCGGTGTCCAGAGTTTGGAGTAAGGTGCGAGTCCTGTGATCGTCCAACGGCATCCTTTAAGTGGAAGACCAAGCTGACGCCAGGCAATCAAGTCTGGTACTCTCGCCCCACAGGAAGAGTGGACCATGCCACCACCCGCCCAAGGCGGCTCACGACCTACTCGCAAGCGAGCCCCGGTTTCGACGGCCAAGCCTGCTGTGCTTCCGCGCGGGCGTGACCAGCACGAGTTGGTCATCATCTCCGGCATGAGCGGCGCGGGCAAGGCTTCGGCGCTGAATGCCTTCGAAGACCTTGGCTATTACTGTGTGGACAACCTTCCCGTTGGCCTGATCTCCAACTTCGCCGAGTTGGTACTGGACAGCCTGGAGATCGAGCGTGCCGCGCTGGTGGTCGATATTCGCGAGGGCGCCCGGCTGGACAAGCTGCCGCACATTCTGGGCTCTCTGCGGAGAATGCTGAAGACAACGGTGCTTTACCTCGAGGCCGACGAGGAGGCGCTATTGCGCCGCTACAGCGAGACGCGGCGGCCGCATCCACTGGGACGCAATGCGTCGGTGCGGGCCTCGCTGGCATCGGAACGCAGAAGGCTGCAGCCGGTAAGAGCGCTGGCCGATCTGGTGGTGGACACCACAAAGTTCAACGTCCACGAGCTGCGCGCGATGCTGACTGAACGCTTCCAGGGCGGCAAGAGCGAGAAGAACATTCTGATCTCGTGCGTGAGCTTCGGCTATCGCGAAGGCGTGCCGGAAGACGCGGACCTGGTCTTCGATGTGCGCTTCCTGCCCAACCCGCACTTCATTCCGAAATTCCGCCCGTTCACCGGACGTCACCCGGCGGTGGCGAAATACATCCGATCATTTCCCCAGACGAAAGAATTCATCCGGCGTATCTCGGAGCTGCTGATTTACCTGATCCCCCACTACATCCGCGAGGGCAAAAGCTATCTGACCATCGCGTTCGGATGCACCGGCGGCAAGCACCGCTCGGTGATGATCGCCGAAGATGTGCGGAAGCGGCTGCGCAAGGCGGGATACAACGTGAAGGTCGTGCATCGGGACTCGCCGGCAGAAAGTTAACGTACATCGCAGCAACGGTTTCACTTCCTTTGCTAAACTAAGAGGGCTGGCAACTCCGGCCAGTGGCAACCGCGCGCGGAGAGGTGCGTGAGTGGTTGAAACGAGCCGCCTCGAAAGCGGCCATACCTTGACGGGTATCGGGGGTTCGAATCCCTCCCTCTCCGCCATGCAGTCTGAACTGCAGAGAAACTCTGCTACATTGCTCTTGAAACATGCGAAAAAGGCCGGCTTTTCGCGGTATTTCCTCCACCGACCGGACCAGAGAAAATTGGGCCCTGAGCCGCTTCGCTCCTGTTGCGGCGGTTTTTCTCCGGAACCTGCATTGGTAGTCCGGTTTCAAGAATTCGCTCGGTGAATGCTTCGCGATCACAAACCGAACACAAAACAAATCCGACTTGGCTTCTGGCGCCTGAATGCGACCTCTTCTGACATCCTCCGAATATCGGGGTAATTGGGTCTCCAGACAGCACAGCGGCTTCGTTCAAGCCGGTTTGGGGCCAATGTGACAAGCGAATGTTGCGGGAACATTATGTCCGGTTCAGTTAGGTTACGACATCTGATTACAACAATTATTGTTTCTAGTGGAAGTCCGCAACGACCCGGGTATAAAGTTCCAACATCCAAATCGCAACCATCAACGGTCACATTCAGTAAAGGAGACCAGTATGACGAACCCGGCACAAGCTTCCGCTTTGGTTCTACGCAACAGGCTCGGGCCACCAGCCTTCGCACTGGCGCTGGTTTGTGCGCTGGCGATGATTACGACGCCATGGGCGCAGGCGCAGACATTCACTGTGCTGCATAGCTTTACCGGCGGAGCCGACGGCAAGCTTCCGTGGGACTTGGCACTGGATCGGGCAGGAAATCTCTACGGAACAACCGAATCTGGAGGAGCCGGTTACGGAGTGATTTACAAACTGACCCACGCGGGCTCGGGGTGGCTTATTAGCCCTATTTACACCTTTCAGGGCGGCAGTGATGGAGATGACCCTATTGGAGTCACTATAGCCCCGGATGGCAGCCTCTACGGTACTACGGTCTACGGAGGCAGTTCTACTTGTACTCCCAATGGTTGTGGCACCGTTTTTCATCTGGCGCCTCCGGCTACAGCTTGCAAGAGTGCTCTGTGTCCTTGGGCGGAGAATGTACTCTATCGCTTTGACTATTACTCCGGCGGAGCGTATCCGCCTAACGAAGTCGTTTTGGATGCGGAAGGCGATGCCTATGGCACAACTGTGGCAGGCGATCCCAGCGGAGATGGCGTGGTTTACGAACTATCGCGCCCCGGCTCCAGTTGGACGGAGACGGTTCTTTACCAGTTTACCGGCGATACGGGGGACTACGCCCTTGGCTGGGTTGGTCTTTGACCACGCGGGAAACCTCTACGGAGCAACAGCCCTCGGCGGCGGAGTGGGGTGTGGAATGATTTACGAACTGTCGCCCTCAGGCTCTGGCTGGAGAGAACAAACCGTGCACGATTTTCAGTGTGGCAGCGATGGGGGCTATAGTGCTAGTCCGCTACTTCTTGCTTCATCCGGCGACCTCTATGGCGCCAGCCTTGGAGAGAATGGAGGCAATGGCACGGTCTTCGGTTTGACACCTTCTGGTGGAGGCTGGCTGTATGCGCTGCCCTTCAATCTCCCCACGGGAGGGCCGGACAACTCAGGTCTCGTGATGGACGCGGCCGGCAATCTTTACGGAACGGCAACTAATGCCAATGGTGGGCCGGGTTCAGTGTTTGAGCTGACTCCCTCCGACGGTGCTTGGATCTATACCGACCTGCACGACTTCAACGGCGGAAGCATTCCAACTAAGATCCTCATCGATTCGCATGGAGATCTCTTTGGCGCAGCCTCGCCAGGCGGAGCCCACAATGAGGGCATAGTCTGGGAGATCACGCCGTAGCTGAGATTTCTTGTGGGCACTGAACGTTTTGCCTGGCGATCTGAAGCTGGTTGTCAGGAACCAAACCGGTCTTAGCGACTTGTAAGATACTGATAATAAAAGCAGTTATATGGTGCGAAAGGGGGGACTCGAACCCCCACGGTTTTACCCGCCAGATCCTAAGTCTGGTGCGTCTGCCAATTCCGCCACTTTCGCAATCCTGTTCAACGCTATAATATTAAGCTACTTAGATAACATTCTCCCTTCTACAACTGGGACTGGTAAGCGCTTGGTGGCAGTTTTGGTGGCACTTAGAGCCTTTGATTTGGCTTTCTTCTGAGCCGGAACCAGGAGATCCACGGCGCGCTGTTGGTGACTGGGAGCTAGATGTGAGTAGCGCCACGTCATACTGGGCGTCCGATGGCCAAGAAGCTCTCCTACTGTGTGCGGAGATCCACCCCAGCCATCACAAGTCTAGACGCAAAAGTGTGGCCGTTGCAATGCCAAGAATAGTCGTGGACGCCTGAGGCCTAAACCTGCTAATGGGCGACGCGCACCAGCGCAAGTTATCAGCACACTTCCTCGAAGAGGACCTCGGGACAACCTTCGGGGCCAGTTTCCGGTGCGTGTCGTTGTTCAACGGCCGATGAGTCGCACTCCGAGCCGCATGCACCGATATCTGCCAGTGTGCTCGTGAGTCGGGTACGGTGGCCGCGAGGCGCTCGCCTATTTTCAAAGCTTCTTCCGCACGTCTGCCGTCGGTGACATCAGAAACCACGAATATGTTTCCCCGAGGGCATTCCGTCCTGATCGACAATCTGGTCTGTCGAAGCCCAGCCCTAGGCCCAGCAAAGAACCAATAGTGCGCTGGAATCCCTTGATGGATAATATAGTGCCGGGCTGTGGGGGAGCTAAAAGGCCACTGCATTTCCCTCATGAAGCTCTTGAATTCGCGCGTAATCCGCATCTCCACTGCCAGTATCCTCGCTGGAGTTTTTATCGGCTTGGTCGGCGGCTCTTTCCGCTACCTTCTGATTGCCGCCGATAGCCGGCGTGACGCGTACATCGTTTGGGCGCACGGCTGGCCTCATGTTGGCTGCCTGGCACCCGTCGCACTTGGGCTTGCGGGCGCTGGTTTGGCCCGCTTCCTGGTGGTTCGCTTCGCGCCCACGGCCGAGGGCAGCGGCCTCCAGCGCGTAGAAGCTGCCTTCAGCGGCGAGGTGAAGCTAGGCTGACCGTACAGAATTTCCGTGCATTTAGAAGGCGCATGTTCTGACGATACTACTTCGCTTCGATTAAAAGCGTTATACGATTTCTGATCGCGGCCCTTAGAATCAATATGTGCCTTGAGGGTCGCTGCGCTAGTAACCAGCAGGGAATGTTTACGGAACGACATACTTCGGCGGCTACGGGGATAGTGGCGGCTACGGTACTGTTTTCCAATTGACCCCTTCAGGGATGGGTTGGAGCCTGAACAGTCTTTACGCTTTTCAATCGAGCGGTGGATCAAATCCCGTGGCTGGAGTAATCCTTGACCAAGCGGGCAACTTGTACGGGTCTACCTGCGACGGAGACCCGGGCTCGGTTATTCTCGAACTGAGCCGGTCCAACGGAAGCTGGACGTACAACAACCTCTACACCTTTGGGTCTGGCCTCGACTGCTCATGGACCAACCTCGCCATGGATGCAGCCGGCAATCTCTATGGCACTACGACGGAAGGCGCCTCGCATAGCTTTGGCAATGTCTTCAAACTGACGCCTTCCAACGGTGGTTGGATCTACACCGATCTGTACGACTTCACCGGCAGCAGCGACGGCGGATATCCCTACAGCAGCGTTGTGATGGATGCGAACGGCAATGTCTATGGGACGGCGTCCATAGGCGGAGCGGGCAATGGGGTGATCTGGGAGATCACCCCGTAACCTTTCGAGTCATCGCCCGATCACCTCCGTGAACAGGCCATCTCACAACCAATTCTGACGGCAGGGATTACGTACGACATGGGGATTTCTCACTTGCTATCCGCCAACCCCGCAGTCACCGGAAAAGGATGAATCCGGGCTGGCACCCCCCTCATAAAGGTAATAAATCACAAGACTCACCAAGCCCTATCGGTGCGAGTCTATTTGGTGGTGGGCCGAGAGCGTGTTGTTGCCTTTTCCTGCTTATGCCTCGCTGGCAGTTTAGGGTTAGGGCAGAGTGAGGAGGACGGGAGAATTACCCTCGTAGGTTGTGACCGTTCCGTTCCCGTTCTTGGGGAGAGCTATGACAGTGAGCGGGAATCCAACATAGCGTGGATCGTATTTCGTTTCGATCGCAAGCATCGTTCTCGCTACCTTGGAGAGCTGTTCCGAGGTCAGGCAGTGCCCGGAGTGAGTCAGATCAAGCTCGGCTTTGAGTTTGTCATTAAATTCCCGTTGGGGCTCGGTGTTTGCGGTACTGATAAGGTTCAGTCCAGTTCCACGGCCACGCCATCCCCACTCGAGAGCGGTGTTCCTGGGCCCTCCTTTCTTGAGGACCACCTCAAACGGGCCGTTGACAGTCTTCGCATCCCAGTCTGGCATCAGGGCGAGGGAGTAAACGAGTGGGACTCCATTCTCATATCCAGCGACTACATACTGGACGATGTATCCTTCCACTCCCCAGTCCTGTCCTTTTTTCAGCTTTCCGTTCTTGATCGCCTCACTGGCGAAGCTGAAGGTCGAGGCCATCTGTTTCTTTATGACCTCGACCAATCCAGAAAGCGAGATATCGGCGTCCGTGCTGTCGTCAAGCTGTCTGACCCAAGTTGGAAAGTCATAGAGAAGAGCGCTGCCGCCAGGCGCTTTCGCCGACTCATAGTAAAGATCAGCCACGACCAGGCGTTGCTTCAAAAGAGCTATCTTGACCGCTGTACCGGCGGGGACGATCCTCCCGTCAGCACCGACGGCCATACCGCAGGAACTGGTGACATATACGACAGTGGTAGCCCGAGCGCCGTTGGTCGCCACAACGACAACAGCGACAATGATTGCGAGATATCGTTTATGCATTAGCTGATATGGATAGTTTACGACAATGCACGGCGATATCAAGCTGTTGGAGGTACGCACAGAGATACCAAGATCCCCGAAACTGGTCCGGCGTCCGGGTTGGCACTTCCTGAATCAAAAGCCGCAAGAGATAAAGGAGACCGGCAATGAAAAAGAGTAGCACTGCGGCGAGACCGCGCAACAAGAATTTCGATCAGAAGCTGACCATCGGTTTGGAACTGGGCGATCGGTCGAGCTGGTACTGCGTGCTGGACGGAGCTGGCGAAGTGGTTGGGGAGCAGAAGCTGGGCACGACTCCGAAAGCAATGAAGGAAGTCTTCGCGGCCATGCCACGCAGTCGGGTGGCTTTAGAGACCGGGATGCATTCGCCTGAGTGAGCCGGCTTTTGAACGAGCTGGGTCATGAGTACAACCAGCGCACGAAAGCCATCGCGCAGCAGAGCTATCCGCAAACCGCGTTGCTGAAGCAGGTGAAGGGAGTGGGCACGCTGATCGCATTGACCTACATGCTGACGCCGGAAGATCCGCATCGTTTTCGCAAGGGTCGCGACGTGGGTTGCTATGCCGGACTGCAACCGGGGCGCAGAAACTCAGGGCAGAACGAACCGCGGATGCATATTAGCAAGGAGGGAGATCCCTATCTGCGAGCGTTGCTGGTGCAGGCGGCGCACCACATACTCGGTCCGTTTGGAGCTGATAGCGATCTGCGACGATGGGGTCTGAAATTGGCCGAGCGCGGTGGCAGGAACGGAAAGAAAAGGGCCATTATTGCTACCGCCCGCAAGCTGGCGGTCCTACTGCATCGGCTGTGGGTTAGTGGAGAAGTCTACGAACCGCTGTGCAATACGAAGCGGACGATGGTGGTAGCAGAATAGTTGACCGAAGTGCAGCCGAAGACCAAAGCCGGGTTCCAGTGACTGCGTCAATGGCGTGGCCCAACTTCTATCCTTGAGGATGGAAGACAGGTCGCCAAACAGGTGGCAGCACCGGCTGAAACGAGAACACCCAACTTGCACCGAGCGACAATCGCTCACCAAGAGTGCGGATGGAAGGATGGCGACAGTGGCAACTCGGCGGAGAAAAACCTTTTCTAATGAAATGGGAAGAGAACCTACTTGACTCCGACCGGCCTTCTCATGGAAGGCCATTTAACAAGTAATCCGTGTTGCGTCTGCGAGTTCCGCTATTCGTCGGTCCCGACCCGAACCGCCAGCGGCTGGCTCGGACACGTTTGGGGGGCGAGTCGACGCCGGGTCTTTCCCTCGCGTCCTTCTCGACGCGATTGAGAGCATTGCTTAGACCGGCGTTCCGCGGCTTGCCCAATTACCCTACGGAGTATGTCCCGCTAAGTGCCTGATATTATAAGCCGAGAAATTGGCAGATTCACTTGCCTAGTCGCTGCTGTCCTTGCGCGCTGCCGCTCCCTTCCCGCAGCACAGGAAGAAGGAGCCGCGATGAGCAGCTTCCAGCTGCGTTCCGGCGAAATAACTGATCCCGATCATGCCGATATCGCCGTTCGACCAGGGTTGCTGCGCAGCCCACTCGACGAGGTCGTACATATCACGACGTTCCCGCCCATCAAAAAAACCAAGAGTGCCGCCAGACCCACTGGTGCCCCTACAGTTAGCAGTGACGTGGACGTAACCACGGGGGACGAAGAAATCGCTGGCACCGGCTTCAATGAAGCCAGCGGGCGCACCAAGGTTTTGAATCTGTCGCGGATAGGGGGAGGCGGCAACCAGTACGGGATACTGACCGGGTTCGGTCGGACGATGCAGATCCGCCAGCAACATAGCTCCATCACGCATTGGCACCGCAACATCGTCATCGTGTGCCATCGCACGGGTAGGCTGCGACAGGTTGCGATACTCACGTCCGGTCTGCGGACCGTTGAGCCGACGTTGACCGGAGTCCGTCCCGGACGGTTGAACGTTGTTCATGCTTTACCCTGCAGGCGCGTGAGAGGATGCCGCGTTTACCGATCCCGGGAGACGTACAGATACGAGTCCGAATGAACCTCGAACCACGATTGCGCGGCTCTTATACCGTAAAACCGCTGAACTGTACTCTGCGGGTGTGCCCCTAGTGCTATGACCGCATAGATAGGTAATCAAGATATACACTTGGCGTGCCATGGTGTCAGGCTTTATAGCTATGGCATGGGTAGAGGCAAAGCACTCCGGGTGCAACTTTCCAGGCGGGATCGGCAGCACTTGGATCGGTTGTTGAGCGGCGGGTTGCAGCCGGTACGGACGGTGCTGCGAGCCTTGGCCCTGCGCCAGATGGATAGCGGGCAGGCAACCCCTGCGGTGGCTGT
>Ga0302325_10022114_pt1 | contig 13316 bp, 12 predicted proteins | sample Palsa_T0_2_FD_201948 | JGI IMG/M metagenome (GOLD analysis project Ga0302325, IMG submission 201948) | Peat permafrost microbial communities from Stordalen Mire near Abisko, Sweden - Palsa_T0_2 | ecosystem: Environmental > Terrestrial > Soil > Palsa > Peat permafrost | place: Sweden: Abisko... | reverse complement strand
CACCGTCGTGGCCGGTCATCCGGCCAAGCCCCTCAAGGTCATCGACCATTCCGAACAACCGTGAACCTCGAGATTGGTTGTGGCGAATACCCCGACGCTGGCTACGACATCCATGTAGACATCCTGGCCCTGCCCGGGGTCACCGTGGTGTGTGCCATGGACCGACTCCCGTTCCGCGATGCCTCCTTCGTTGGGCTGCGGGCCAATCACATCCTGGAACATCAAAGCTACGAGTTGGTCGCTGAGACCTTGTTCGAATGGCTGCGGGTCCTGCAACGCGGTGCCCTCGTCGACATCGGGGTACCCGACGCACGGTGCCGGGCCGCGTCGTGGGTGCGGGGCGAGATCAGCACCGCCGAGGCCAACTACTGGCTGCTGGGCGGCCATTCCGACCGGGCCGCCCACAAAGGCAAGAAGGCGTCGAGCGGCGCCCCTCTGTGGATCTACAACGCCCACCACACATTCTTCGACCCGGCATCACTGCACTATCTGCTCACGCGTAGCGGCCTCGTCGACATCGTCGTCGGAGCCGAGGACACCTGCAATATGCGCGCCGTCGCCCGCGTGCCTCCCGACGGTACGGCAATCGGCGCGATCGACCCGGAGGCGCCATCATGACGCACCCGGGCACCACGGGCCACCGTCCTACGCCCGGGAGACCTTCAACGGCGTGCGCCGCCGAGGAATATCATCCATCCATCGTCGCCAGATGGCCTGAGCCGAGATGTCACGCGTTTCCCCAGAGATCAGGTGATGGCTGTCCACGTGGTCGATCGAGTGGAGGCACCGGTCGGAAGCACGTCTCGGCCATGAAGACAGGTTCCCGGGCCAGCGCCAAGGGCTTCGAACGTGTCACCGGCTCCTGGCCGGCCGACTGAGCATCGGACAACGAGCGGTGAAATGGGTGAAGGGCCTCGCACAGGCGGCCGATCGCTGGCAGCGTCGCCACCGAGTCACAGCCGTCAGCTACGCCGTGATCAAGAAGTTCGGCGATGACCAGGCCAACCTGCTGGTGGTCGCCTTGGGCTGGTACGGGTTCACGGCCATCTATCCGCTGTTGCTCGTGGTGGTCACGATCTTCGGATACATCGGCGTCGGCGGCCTGGGCACCGGGATCGTCAACACATTGCACCAGTTCCCGGTGATCGGCAGCGAGTTCAACCACACCAACGGCGGTTCCGATCTGCACGGCAGTGTCCCTGGGCTCGTCATCGGCGTGGTCGGCCTGCTCTACGGTGCCCAGGGCGTGACCCAAACCGCACAACAGGCCATGGCCGAAGTGTGGAACGTGCCTCGGAACCGACGGCCCGGCTTCCTTCCCCGACTCGGGAGAAGCCTGCTCGGGCTCACAATTATCGGTGGCACCTTTCTGCTCAACGCCTTCCTCGGATCCGTTGCCGCCGGATACGGTCTGACTGCGCTAGCCCGAGTGGCCTTGGTCGCAGTACTGCTTGCGGTCAACTTCGCGTGTTACCTCGCAGCGTTCGCTGTCCTGACCCCGCCGAAAGTTGCGACGCCGCGCCAACTGGTGCCGGGAGCCGTCCTTGGCGCGGTCGGGTTCACGCTGCTGACCACGGTAGGCACGGGACTGGTCGAGCACCAGTTGCGCAACACGCAGGCCACCTATGGCGCATTCGCTTCGATTATCGGCGTCGTCGCCTACCTGCTCCTCCTCGCCAAGCTCACCGTGTATGCCGCCGAGCTCAACCCGGTAGTAACGCGACGCTTGTGGCCCCGCGGGCTCACCAGTACTGACCCCACCGATGCTGACAAGATCGCACTACGGAACCTGGCCCACCAGGAACAGCAACGACCAGAGGAGCGCATCGGCGTCGGCTTCGCCCCCGATGCCAGCGGCGAAGCCGCCCGCGACGCCCGGGCTCCCAAATCCGGGGCTCCCGAGTCCGAGGAACCCAAAGACCGTGCCCCCGACCCATCGAAGCCCGCCATGCCCGCGACACCAATCCGGCGCCGCTACTGATCTGCTCCGGCTCCCGTTACCCTTCGTCGGCCGGAGGTGCGGTGGATCTTCGGTGTCTACACCCCGAAGATCCGTTGGAGCATTCCGGCGCCCGTCCTTGGCGGCTGCGGCTCACCGCCGCCCTTGTTGTCTGGCTCGTGCTCGCGGGGTGCGGCGCGCTGAGGCGGCATATCTCCGGGGTCACACCGTCGAACGGCGATTCCGTCGTCAGCATCCCGGTCGGATCGTCGAGCCAGACCATCTCGGTAAATGGCACCGTGCGGACATTCCATCTTTACCGACCTGCCGACCTGAGCACCCCAGCCGCACTGGTCGTGATGCTGCACGGCGGTTATGGCAGCGGCACCCAGGCCGAGAGCTCCTATGGCTGGGACGGCCAAGCCGACACCGGGCACTTCCTGGTCGCCTACCCCGACGGGCTCAACCACGCGTGGAACACCGGCGGTGGCTGCTGCGGTCAGCCGGCGCAGAACAATGTCGACGACATCGGCTTCTTGACCCAGATGGTGAGCACGATCGAACGCGAGGCCACCATCGACCGTTCCCGGGTGTATGCCACGGGGATCAGCAACGGCGGCATCATGGCCTACACGCTGGCCTGTCACACGACGATATTCGCCGCGATCGGCCCCGACTCGGCCACCGAGCTGGGCGCCTGCCCCACACCGCAGCCGATATCGGTCATCCACATTCATGGTACGGCGGACACCCACATCCCGTACAACGGTGGTGCCGGTGTAGGCGTGGCGCACGTCGACGGGCCGGCCATTCCCGCCCTGAATAGCACGTGGCGCGCCATTGACGACTGCGCCCCACCGATGGTCAGCACCGTCGGGGTCGTCACCACGTCGATTGCCGCTTGCCCGGGCGGGCGCACGGTGGAGCTGATCACCATAAAGGGGGCGGGGCACCAGTGGCCCGGCTCCGCCCCCCGGCCGGTGATCCAGGCGCTGCTCGGCACCGATCCGCCGTCCACGGCGTTGCATGCCACCGCCGTGATCTGGCAATTCTTCAGCCAGCACCCGAAGTAGGCCCGCAGTAGGACCGCAATAGGTAGACAGAGCGCCAACCCTATGTCATCCGAGCAAGAGAGCCGTCTTCGTGGCAAAAAGCGTTCTGCATATCTATGACGATGAGAGCGGTCTCATCGTCCGTAGCGGTGGCCATCCGCCCACTGGCGATAGCGGGTCCTCCTGCGTGTCGTGGCGGCCGCCCACGAACGCGTCGTAACAGCACCCGCGACGCCCGAGACGGGCCGGCCGACCGCCTACACTTCCCTCATGCATTACAGCCCTGCACACGGTCACGGGTTGGGTCATGATCCGTTCAAGAGCTGCACCGTGCCTCGGCCAATCGGGTGGCTGTCCACGACATCGGCTGCGGGCACGGACAATCTCGCCCCGTACAGTCAGTGGCAGAATCTGACGTGGGACCCGCCCATGGTCATGTTCGCCGCCAATCAGTCAGTCCTGGGTGGACGCAAGGACACGGTCCGCAACGCCGAGACCACTGGCTGGTTCGTTTGGAACATGGCGACGTGGGACTTGCGCGAGGCGGTGAATATCTCGTCCCGCGCCGTGCCACCCGGGGTGGATGAATTCGAGCTCGCCGGAGTATCAAAAGCGGCCTCTGTGGAATCAGTGGTGCCCCGGGTCGCCGAATCGCCGTGTCATTTCGAATGCCGCTACCTTCAAACCGTTCGTCTCCCGGCCGCGACCGAGGTGGCGTCGGTTGACCTGGTGATTGGCACGGTAGTCCGAATCCACATTGCGGACGACGTGATCCTCCCGAACGGCAAACTCGACGTGGTAAAAATCAAGCCGATCGCCCGCCTGGGATACTACGACTACACCGTGATCGACAACGTGTTCGAGATGGTTGCCCCCGAGGCATCCGACGCCGAGCTGGCCGGTCTGGAAGGGCGACGCTGAGCGCCCGAGACGCGACGGTTCGGGCTCGTAGGTTTGCTAAGCGGCACGGGTCGAGCGACGATGGACTGGTCTGCTCAACTAGGAGGTACCCATGCCGCTCGTCCAGGTTCATCTGGCTGCGGGGCGCACCGACGACCAGAAGCGTGCCCTGCTCGAAGCTGTGACCGAGGCCGTTCGCACCTCGATTGGGGTGCCGGTTGAATCGGTCCGGGTCTGGATCAACGAAATGCAGCCCACCGAGTTCATGGCCGGTGGGGTGCTCCTGGCCGACCGCCGGGCTCAAGCCGCCACCAACGGCGGCACCTGATTGCCTGCACGCTGCGATCACCGGCCAGGGTCCGGTGCCTCAACCCTTTAGATGGTCAGCGAAGAAGCGGAAGGTCTTCTCCCACCCGTCCATCGCCTGTTGGGGCCGGTAGAGCGGGGTGTGGTAATAGAAGAATCCATGCCCCGCGCCGTCGTACCGGTGGAATTCATAGGTCTTGCTGTATTTCTCCAGCGCTGCCTCATGGGTGTCGACCTGCTCCGGCGTCGGGTGCTTGTCGTCGTTGCCGAACAGCCCCAGTAGGGGAGCGTCGAGATCCTGGGTGTAGTCGATTGGGGCCACCGGGCGGGCCGGGCTCAGTTGGTCCGGGGGCATGACGACGCCACCGCCCCACAGATCGACTACTGCGGCAAAACCGTGGGCCCGGGAAGCCGCGAGCAACGCATGCCGGCCGCCCGAGCACGAGCCGATGATGCCGACCCTGCCGTTGGCATTCGGTTGCGCCATCAGCCAATCCCTTGCCGCGGCGAGGTCAGTCACGACGCTGTCGTCGGATACGCCGCCCTGCGCTCGAACCTCAGCTGCCACGTCGTCAGGGGCGCCGTGCCCGAACCGGCAGTACAGGTCGGGGCAGATCACGGTGTAGCCGTGGCGGGCCAGGCGCTCGACGAATTCCTGGAAGAACTCGTCCCAACCCGGCAGGTGGTGGACGACCACGATGCCGGGCGCCTGCTCGACGTGCGGTCGGGCGACGTAAGCATGCACCTCGTCACCGCCGCCACCGGTAAAAGTGACGATGGATGCGGTCATCGAGAGGTCGGCGTCGGTCCTAAATGAGTTCCACATGACGCTCCTTCGTGGTCGTGCCAAGCCTACCGTTGGCCCGGTGATCGGGGAGCTGAGGTCGGTGAGGGTTGTGCCCCCGCCCGACCGGCAAGCTCCCGCCACGACGCCTCAAGGTTGGGGCGAAAGTGGTCGATTCATACTCATTCGACAAGTGGCGGCATGAATTGCCGCGTGGCACGAGCGTAAGGCGGGAGCATGCCAACCACTTCTGGGGTGATCACTTTGGGGCGCACTCCGGCCTGGCGGTGGTATGCCTTCGTTGTCGTGATCGTGGGGGTGACGTCGCTTACCGTGGCGGCGGTGGCCAGCACCACATCGACCAGCCGGACCACGGCGATCGGGCGTACCGCAGCCTCGGGCACGTCCACCACGCTGCGCACCGGGCCTGGGACCACCTCCGGGGCAGTCGTCCCCAGCGCCTCAACCACCGTCACGCCGGTTGGGACCCACGCCACAACCGCGCCCTCGACGGCGCACGCCGCCAGGGCGGCCAGCCCGGCGAGCAGTGGCAGCACCCGCCGCGCCCAAACGGTCGCCTCCAGCTCGCCCGCCACGCTGAGCGAGTACTGGAACGGCACCGCCGACTGGCAGCTGTACCAGTTCTACAGCACCTTCCAATACGGCGACTCGTCCGGCTTCGGGGCGGGCAACATGATCGTCGTCGGACCCGACGGGGCGTGGGACTGGTTCTACCGGACCACAGTCAATCCCGGCTCGACGTGCTCGCAGCCAGCGCTTTCGGAGGGCACGGTAGTGCGGCGGTCGACCGATCACGGCGTGACCTGGGGCCCGCAGGTTCGAGTGATTTCCCCGACGCCCGGCACACCGTGGGCGTGCGCCGGGTCCGACGGTGACGCCTACTGGACCGGCAGCCGCTGGGTCTACCTGTTCCAGTGCGAGGCGGACCCGGCCGCACCGGGCCAGTGGGGGGTGGGATGGAACGTGTGCCTGTTTCAGAACACCAGTACCGACCCTGCGTCCGGCACATGGACGCCGGTCGTCAGCCATCCCGTGTGGGGCGATTACCCCGGTGGCTACGACCCGTGGATGTCGATCTGCACGGCGGCGGACAAGCAGTGCGCCTCCATCGCGGGTGGGACCGACCTGGTGGATCAGGCCGGCACGCCGAGCATTTTCGACAACCCTGACGACCCTGGTTGGTATTTCGTGGACTTCCACGGGGTCGACAGCAAGGGAAACCTCTACCAGGGGATTGCGAAGACGCAGGACTTCCTGACCTACGTGGCTGGTTCGGGGCAGGACGTGCCGACCGATGCCATCTACACGAAGGCTGACTCAGCCAGTTGGGACGAGTCGGAGGAGGGATGGCCCAGCGGCGATATCGGCGGGGGCGGTGGTTCCGTGATGTACAACAAGGGCGACGGGATGTTCTACGACGTGGTCGAGGCGACCAACGCAGCCTTGTGCACCCAGGCGTCGGTGTACGACCTCGGGATCCTCCGGGCCAGTAGCACCGCCCAGACCGCCTGGTCGCAGCCGAGTTTGCCGGGCCGCGAGAACCCAATCGAGTACGGCGAGCAGCAGAACAATACCGAGGAGACGTCCACCGTCCGCTGCACCCCCGGCTACCCCGAGATGTTCACCGATCCCGCCACCGGCCAGACCTTCCTGACGTTTGTCCGCATTTCCAGCTCGGGCGTGCAAGGGGTGTACGTGTTCGCCCTTGTTCACAACCTGCTGGCCAACGGTACGGCGTGGCGATGCACCACGACGGCTCCGTGGCATCTCACGGTCGCCGGGGCGGCGGCGGACGATCTTGGGATCTCGCGAGACGGTGCGTGGGCCACCGACGGGGGTTGTTACTTCGGCTTCGACAGCGACATCTCCCAGACCATGTCGATCGGCGCGGGCAGCGTGTCGTCGGTCACGGTGACGGGCGAGTTCGCAGGCCGGATCACGACGGTGATGCCGCCCCAGGGGTACCACTCCCATCCCTTCACGGCCTCGCCGACCATTGACGTCGTGGTGACCCAGGCCAACGCGTCGGGCCAGCAGGTCGGCTCCGTGGACATTCCCGTCACGCTGCCCCCGTCAGGGGATTACGTGGCGATGCCCAATACGCCCGTGGCCATCGATCCGGCTGCCGTCTCTCTGTCCTACACCGTCGAACTGCACGGCACACCGTCCCTATCGGTCCTGGCCGGCGGCATGACGGTGCAACCTTCGTCATAGCCCGGGTCGGCTTGGGATTGGGAAAAAGGAGCCCTCACTCGGCCGAGGCGGCATTGGTCCATCCACCCTCGATGATCCCATGGCCATCGCGCCACGCGCCCCAGTCGACCACGTCGTCGACCGGGATCGTGAGCGGTACGCCGACCTTGATGGCGGGGTCTCCCGGTGAATTGGCGGAGCTGGTGGCCCGTATGACCGACGGGTTGGTCCACGAAGTCACGAACGCCCAGAGGTATTCGTCGGTGCCCGATGTGATGACCCGGGACTTGACGACAAGTTGGGTTCCTTGCCTCAGCTCCCCGTTGAGGAACCGCTGGCGAGCCGACGGCAGGGTCGCGCGCGCCGTTTCGATGGCCTCAGCCATCTGGTTCGATTGGATGACGGGGCGGAAGGCGCTTCGTTTGGTGACACCCAGCAACTCGGCGCACACCTCGGCCAGGAATCGGCCGGCCGGGGCGCCGTAGTCGACTGGTGGTGAGACGGTAAGGAAGGTGTCGGTGTTGTTGGGTTGGCCAGGATCGAGCAGCAACCTGACCGAGACCGACTTTCGCTCGGCTGGTCGGGGACTGCGGTATGCCTCGGCCATGTCCCAGTTGGTGAAGCTGAACATTGAAGGTAAATCGACAAACGGCGGCGGGTCGGCGACGTTGACCAGGCGAACCCACCATTTCACGAGCGCGTTGGCCAGTCCGGTCAGCATTTCGGTCCATGCCCGTGCCAGCTGTGGCGGCACTGCCGGAGTTTGGAGCTCGGGCAACCCAAAGCGGGACAACCCAATCGTGTAGCACCAGAACCCGTCCGTCCGGGCCTGTTGTGAGACCAACAGCCACCGGCTCGCGGCGAAGAGGCACCGCTGGTCGGGCAGCGCCTCCGCCGCCACGGTGGGGCTCACGAGCATCGGGAGTCGCGCATCGATGACGTGACAGCCGACGTGCTGGCCGATGGCGATGGCCGCCACACGCGCCACCCACTCGTTCGCCGGCGGCCAAGACGGCCGATACAAGGCTCGGACGGTGACAACGTGCGATGCGGCTTCGACAGCCGCCGCCTCGTCCGCCGACACCCCGAAGGACTCCAGCACGCCCGGTGGGGGAAGTCGGGTCGATTCGGCCGGGTCGACCCGAACACGCAGCAATGACCGGTCGATCATCTCGCCCACCAAGAGAGGCAACGATGCGACGAGTAGGCGGCTCGCATACTCCCGTACCACTGCGATGGGGTCCGCCGGCGGTCGGGAGGTCGGGACCAGGTAGACAGCCTGAACCCGGGCTGGGACAGACAACACAATCGACTCCGGCGTTACCACCCGTCGACGCTACAACCCCGAGCCCCGCTACGCCGACGATCGGCGGGCCGATCTCGACAACCTCCGCCCGAACACCCGCTCGAACACGCCAGATACAGGATGGATTCCAGCCCTGCAATTGGGTACCTTGCCTCCGGACCGAACCAAGTCCAGGAAGAACAAACCAGTCCGTCCATGATGCGGTGATTCAGGCGATCGGCATATGTTCACCATCGCACCTAACGCCGACGTGGTGAATCGACCGCTCCACCGACGACGCAACATCCGAGCAGTCTGTACCGACACTCGGGATCCGCTTCCAGTCCGCCGCTTCGCATTCTCTCAACCCAGCGGACCGGAGAGAGACCGGAAGGGCGAACCGCCCCAGCTCGCGATTCCAGACTACACTCAACCGTGATGCCCGAATCGGAGTCCCGCACACCAGACATCGTCGGCTGGAGTCTTGACCAGGAAGTCGTTCGCCGAAGTGTTGATCAGGTAGGTTACGAACTAACACCTGTTGTCAACAACAGTCCGCTACTTGTTGGCGTATTCGCAATACCGATTGCAATTATTGTTATTGTCCTGTCCTTTGTCGTGCTTGGACGCAGGAGCGCTGTCGGCATCGCCGCCGTTGTGTTACCGAGTGTGCTTACGGTCTTCGGTGTCGCCTGTGGCTTCTACTTTGGCTTGGATCGCCACACAGATGTGAAGGTTAGACCCGTCCGGCGGCGTTCGCGACATCTGGGCGGGCAAACAGGTAGGCAACAATCAGGAGGCGAAGAGCTCGCCTACGTTGACCTCTTCGCGAGAGCGGTAGAGCAACTCGGCTCGGAGCGAATCGTTAGTCGTCTCGGTGGCGTCTACACGATGGAACTTGTCGGAACCAAGTATACGGTTGTGTCTCCGGCAATAAGGGACCTCCTGTCAGCGTTTGTTCGTGTTCGGCCGAGTTACGATATCGGAACAGATGAAGGCGGATTCCCCGCAGATATCCAGGCGGCCATGACGGTTTTGGGGCGACTTCCGGATGGACCGTCGCACATCGATCTTCGCAGCGCCGACCTTCGGCACGCCGATCTGCGGAGGCTGGACTTTTCCTCCGCTGACTTCAGCCGGACTGAGCTACAAGGATCGGCACTCGATGGATCACGGTTCGCTGGAGCGAACTTACGCGAGGCGGACCTTTCGGATATAACGGCAATCGATACCAATTTTAGCGGATCGATTCTAGCTGGGTCCGACCTTTCGCGAGCCCAACTTGGATCGGCTAATCTGACGGGTGCACTTCTTGGTGGAGCTAGGCTGACCAATGTATTCGCGGCGCGAGCTTCTTTTGCCGGCGCGCTCCTCGCAGAAGCCGATCTCTCGAATGCAGATCTAAGAGAAGCCAATTTCTCGAATGCGTACCTCGACGGAGCCGATCTTACTGGAGCGAACGTGACCGGAGCGAACTTTCGTGGTGCAAGGCTCGATGGGGCGATCGTAGAGTCCGTCGTAGGTCTCAATCCGGCGAGCGATTTATCAACCGACACATGGAATTAGGTGGGGGAACGTTTCCGTAGTGTCGATCATGCGGCGACTGAAAGGGAACGGCCCTCGGACGCCGACGCAGCCCGCACCAAGGTCTAGCCCATCCCTGAATGGGCCACCAGATTTGTTCGACATTCGGGGCTTGGCACCGGCCGAAGCTGCGACTCGCCTGTTTTTGGCGGACATGCAACGCCGGGTTCAAATGGCTGCTGACGATGCTCGAGATGAGGCGAGAACTCTCCGGGAACGAGAGGCAGTCGTGTTTCGAGCTTCGATATTCACGGGTGTTATCGGAGTTGTCTTGGTGCTAGGCGGTATCGCCCTAATTGTTCTCAACCAACTGTCGTTCGCATTTGTATCTGAGTCGGTTGGGTTGCTTGCTGGCGGCGGGACCGTTGGGTTTCGGCGAGCAGCCAAACAGGCAAGCGCACGCCGCGAGGTGTTGTCGGCTCGCGAGACCGTCGAAGGGAACGTGCTTCGTGCCGTTGGCGTGACTCTGATGATCCCGAATGACGCAGAGCGGAATTCTGCAATGGTAGATCTAGCGGCGAGGCTGGCAGAGAACGTTGGGAACCGGCCTCAGACGAGCGAACGCCCCAACCCGGCATCTCATTGACCGGTTGGATCAGGGCATTCCTACACCCGTCGACTTTAATCGAGATATCGCCCGAGAAGGTCGATCGTCAGACTTTCGGAAGAGAACGAGAGTCGAGGACCGACCATCCGATATCGCCCCTTCCGGGGCGCGGGACATTGGCATCGCAATCTAACCCAGGACGGCTGCCGAACGGTGTGCAGCATCGGACTCCGCCCGCGTGGGCTGCAGGGTTGCAAGACGGATCGACGAGGTCGTATCATCCAGGAATGAAGCACCAGCTCCGGACCCTTGAGACCGCTATACCGGGGCGTTGGTGGATTTCCGGGTTGTTGGCATTGGTGCTCGGATTCGGAACCGCTCAGGACTCGATCCGCCATTTGAGTTCGGCCCATGGAGGAGCAATAATTGGGTATACCGTTCTCGGTGCAGGTGGGTTGCTGATCCTCGCTATTTTAACACCTGTCACTGTTTTGAAGTGGAGACACCGGCGGCGGAGCATCCTATAGCGGGATTGGTGCGCCACATCGCGCTGATCCCTCTCACCGACGCCCTGTTTCAGCTAGGTGATACACCAACGGAAAGTTTCAATTTGCTTCTGTCCGCACTGGGTTTGACCATCCGATATTGCCCCTTTCGGAGCGGCGCCTGGACGGTGGAAGCAGGCAGAGTGGGTCGGTGTGGGGTTAGATGAACTTGTAGCGTCGGACGGCCGTTCGGGAGACGGTGAGCCATGAATCGGCGGCGGCGGGAATGAGGTCTTCGCCGTCGAGGTGGAGGTCGTGGATGGCGCCGGCTGGGTCGATCGCCACGATTCGATCGTGTGTGCCGTACAGGCGGCTGACGATCATGTCGCCGCCGAAGCACGCCGTGTGGTCCCAGGAGTGGTCGTCATCGGGGGACTTGATGGCCCGCACCGGGGTGAGATCGGGGAAGGACCGCACTATAAGTGGTCCCGGCCGCCGGTGGGGCACGGCGATGATCTGGGAGCCGGCCTGGTGACGTCGCAGAGCACCCAGTGGTCCCAACCGGCGTCAAGCACCTCGATTCCGTCGGATCCATCGGGCTGTTGGGTCGATCGGACCCACCACGCTCGCGCCGCGTCTTGGCCTTCGCCATCGGAGAGGCCGACACAACCGTCGTGATGATGGATCGGTGTGATCCCGGCGGGCTCATCAGCTTGTATCGGGACTCCCGCCCGCCGCCGGCCTGATTCGATGTCGAAACGGACTACGAGGCAGCGATCGGAGGACTCGCCCGGAACGACAGCGCAGGGTTGTCCTGACCCGTCGAACCAGGTACAGCCCGCCTCGTAGTCCGCCCAACGTCGGTGTGGATAGGTCCACACGACGTCGTCGGCTGGGCCCACCAGTACCACGGCGTCTTGCCCGGAGACCAACGTCATACCGCGAGATGGTGCGGTGGCGTGCGATCCTCGCCCGGGCGCCGCCAGTTTCCAGCGGCCGAGAGGTCGCAGGTTGGCGTCAGCCGCCATGAGACAACCCGTCGATGAGACGGTGAAGGAGCATCAAGCTGCGTCGTTGGCCACGACCAGTGTGATGCCGTCCAGGGCAAGCTCGCCGAGAAGCTTCGCCGACACATTCACCGGATCATTCTCCCCAACTGCGCAGGTCGAGTGGGGGGACCTCCGAGTTCCTATCCAGGCGGCCACTCCTGGAGAACTGACTAGGCTCTCGGCACCGCCAAGGTTGCCGCCCGTGGGCGCACAACGTGAACCTCATGAGGTCCGTTGTCCATTCGGATAGTTCCGGGATCGAACTGCCCCCTTCAGGGGTCGATAGAGCAATGAAACTCTTCCCTCGCATGTTCATGGTCATGGTCGCGTTGGCGGTACTTGGCGGCTGCTCGAAACAGAAATCGGGAGCCGCGGCTGCCACGACGACCTCCTCGACCCCGCCGTCCACGTCGACCCCGCCATCGATTACCTCTACCTCTCCTTCCTCCACCGCAACAACCTCGGCCGGGGCCGTCCCCGTGCTCGGAGCGATCTGGGGTCCCGGCGGTCAGGCGGGGTACGCGACGGTGCGCCCAACGGTGATCGACAACGGCGGCGACCCCACGGGGCGGGTCACCAACGTCCACTGGCAGTCGTGGGGCGGATCCCAGGCGACGGCCACGGGGACTTCCCTGTACCTGGCGCCCAACCAGATTGTCGCTGAGGGAACCGAGGAGACGGCCACCGTGGTCGCCTTCAACCTCGGAACCTGCCAGGGGAAGGCGGCGTACAACGCCCTCGAGTGGTACTTCCCCGACCACGGCCAAGCCTTCGACCCGAACAACTACCGCAATATCTGCACCGGCGACAACGTCACAGCGTCTGGGTCCTCGATGTGCACGACCGCCCAACTCACCATCAGTCTCGGCGTCATGCAGTCAGGCCTCAGCCACTATGGCTACATCCTGTTGTTCAAGAACAACGGGCCCACCTGCGCCCTCCACGGTTATCCCGGCCTCGACGCGGACAACGCCGCCGGAGTCGCCGTCGCCCACGCCCAACGAACCCAGTCCGGCTACCTGGGCGGACTCGGCCAAGGAGTAGCGGAGCCCACGGTCAGCCTGACCACCGGGCAGACCGCCTCGGCACTGTTCGAGGGCTACGCCCCCGGGGTGCTCAGCACACCCTGCCCCGCCTACAGCACCCTGGTCGTGACCCCGCCCAACGAGAC
>Ga0302325_10022112_pt1 | contig 13316 bp, 9 predicted proteins | sample Palsa_T0_2_FD_201948 | JGI IMG/M metagenome (GOLD analysis project Ga0302325, IMG submission 201948) | Peat permafrost microbial communities from Stordalen Mire near Abisko, Sweden - Palsa_T0_2 | ecosystem: Environmental > Terrestrial > Soil > Palsa > Peat permafrost | place: Sweden: Abisko... | reverse complement strand
AGCGGTCTCGCCGTGGATGTCCGTGTGCGTTTGCTATTGCTATAGCGGTAGTAACCGCACGCGGACGAGGGTTTGCAGCGCTTTCAGCGCCGCAGCCGGACCTCCGGCGGGGCCTGCTGGGCATCCGCAGCCGGATCGGCGCCGCTGGCCGCCAAGGTCCGCGCCGCGCGGTCCCGGCGGCGGAGCCAGAAGGCAAGCCAGGTGGCCACGCTGACGACGAGAACGGCGCCGCAGGTCCAGCCGAGCGCGGTAGTGCCGAGACCGACGTACTTCAGGCCGGAGGCGAGGATCACGAAGGTGATGACCGGCCGGATGAACTTGTCCGGCGCCCGCGAGGACAGCAGCGAGCCGACGAGCACCGCCGGGACGCTGCCGATGATGATCGAGGTCGTGACCCCGAATTCCACGTGCCCGAAGATCAGGGCACCGAGAGCGGCCGCGAGCGTGAGGGGCACCGCCTGGGTCAGGTCGGTCCCGACCAGCCGCCCGGCGCTGATCATCGGGTACAGGAACAGCAGCAGGACGATCATGAGCGAGCCGGAGCCGACCGAGGTCAGGCCCACGATGACGCCGCCGACCATGCCGATGATCACCGTCGGCAGCGGCCGCACCACCAGGTCGCGCAGGGCTGACTGCCGGTCCTTGCCGCCGCGCACGTCCAGCGCCCACCGGATCACCATGGCCGCGGCCCCGGTCAGCAGCGCGGCGCCGAGCGCCTGCTCCACGTGCGTGGGCGCGGCCGAGGCGCTGCCGAGCAGGTGCAGCAGGTAGGCGCCGAGGAAGGCCATCGGCACCGAGCCGAGCATCAGCCAGCCCACCAGCCGGTAGTTGACGGTGCCCTTGCGCATGTGCACGGCCGCTCCGACCGGTCGCATCAGCACCGCCGCGACCAGGTCGCTGGAGATGGCGCTCGGGGCCTTCACGCCGAACAGCAGGATCAGCATCGGCGTCATCAGTGCCCCGCCGCCGGCGCCGGTCATCCCGACCAGCAGCCCGACGACTGCGCTGCCGAGCACGATGTAGGGGTCGATGTGCACCCGGGAACCTCCGGTAGCTGAGTGTCCGGCTACCACGTTTCTGTATAGGAATTGTTCTGTAAGTATCGGACCTTACCCGCCGGATGAGCAGGTATAGCCGGCAAAACCAGGGTTTCGGCGCGCCCGCGCGGGCAGTCGGCACCGGCAGCCCAGCTACTGCCAGGCGTCGGTACGCTGTAACCGTGCCTGTGCAGTCGGTGTACCCCCTGCTCGAGCCGCTCCTTCCGCTGGTGCGCAAGCCCATCCAGTACGTCGGCGGCGAGCTGAACTCTGTCCTGAAGGACTGGGATTCCTGCGACGTTCGGTGGGCGCTCATGTACCCGGACGCCTACGAGGTGGGCCTGCCGAACCAGGGCGTGCAGATCCTCTATGAGGTGCTGAACGAGCAGGATGGCGTGCTCGCCGAGCGGACCTACAGTGCCTGGCAGGACCTCGAGGCCCTGATGCGGGAGCACTCGGTGCCGCAGTTCACCGTCGACGGCCACCGGCCCGTCCGGGCCTTTGACCTGCTCGGGGTCAGCTTCGCGACCGAGCTCGGCTACACCAACCTGCTGACCGCGCTGGATCTGGCGGGCATTCCGCTGCCGGCCGCCGACCGCGGCCCCGACGACCCGGTCGTGCTGGCAGGCGGCCATGCGGCCTTCAACCCCGAGCCGATCGCCGAGTTCATCGACGGCGCTGTGCTGGGCGACGGCGAGCAGGCCGTGCTGGCCGTCACCGCCCTGGTGCGGGGCTGGAAGGCAGCCGGGCGGCCCGGCGGCCGCGACGGCCTGCTCGAGCAGCTGGCCGCCCGCGGCGGCGTCTACGTCCCGCGCTTCTACGACGTCACGTATCAGGCGGACGGGACGATCGGCGCGGTCGTCCCGAACCGGCCGGGCGTGCCCCGGTCGGTCTCCAAGCACACCGTCATGGACCTGGACTCCTGGCCGTATCCGGCTAAGCCGCTGGTCCCGCTCGCCGAGACCGTGCACGAGCGGTTCAGCGTGGAGATCTTCCGCGGCTGCACGAGGGGCTGCCGGTTCTGCCAGGCAGGGATGATCACCCGGCCGGTCCGGGAGCGGTCGATCACCACGATCGGCTCGATGGTCGAGACAGGGGTGGCCGCGACCGGGTTCAGCGAGGTCGGCCTGCTGTCGCTGTCCAGCGCCGACCACAGCGAGATCAACGAGATCGCGGTCGACCTGGCCGACCGCTACGAGGGCACGAACACCGGCCTGTCGCTGCCGTCCACCCGGGTGGACGCCTTCAACGTGACGCTCGCCGACGAGCTGAGCAGGAACGGGCGGCGGTCCGGGCTGACGTTCGCCCCGGAGGGCGGGTCGGACCGGATCCGCAAGGTGATCAACAAGATGGTCACCGAGGACGACCTGATCAAGACCGTGACCACGGCCTACGCCAGCGGCTGGCGCCAGGTGAAGCTGTACTTCATGTGCGGGCTGCCGACCGAGACCGACGAGGACGTGCTGGCCATTGCCTCGCTGGCCCAGCGGGTAATCCAGGCCGGCCGGTCCGCCACCGGGCGCCACGATATTCGCTGCACCGTCTCCATCGGCGGGTTCGTGCCCAAGCCGCACACCCCGTTCCAGTGGGCCTCGCAGTGCGACCACGAGACCGTCGACGCCAGGCTGAAGGCACTCGGCGCGGCCATGCGGGCCGACCGGCGCTACGGCAAGGCGATCGGGTTCCGCTATCACGACGGCAGGCCGTCGATCGTGGAGGGCCTGCTGTCGCGAGGCGACCGCCGGGTGGCGAAGGTCATCCGCGCGGTCTGGGAAGACGGCGGCCGCTTCGACGGCTGGAGCGAGTGCTTCTCGTTCGACCGGTGGGAGAAGTGCGCTGAGGTCGCGCTGGCGGACGAGGGCGTTGACCTGGCCTGGTTCACCACGCGGGAGCGCGAGTACGACGAGATCCTGCCCTGGGACCACCTGGACGCCGGGCTGGAGCGGGACTGGCTGTGGCAGGACTGGCTGGCGGCCATCGACCCGTCCGGCGCGGACGAGGTCGAGGACTGCCGCTGGACGCCCTGCTTCGAGTGCGGCGTCTGCCCGGCGATGGGGACCGAGATCGAGGCCGGCCCGACCGGGAAGCGCCTGCTGCCGCTCAGCGTTGCTGACAGCGGCGTGTCCGGCGCTGGCGGCCCGTCCGGCGGGGCCGCGCCGGCCCGCGGGGACGGCTAGCGATGGGACGACAGCAGCCGCGGCCGACCGGACCAGCGCCGCTGCCTGCAGTGCAGCGACTGGTCGTTAGGTACGCTAAGCGTGGCAGGATGCGGTTCGCGAGTTCCAGGGATATCGCGCGTGCAGTGGAGCGGGCAGTTCGGCGGGCGGGACTGCCGGTTGCCCAGTCGGCGGGATTCTCGCCGCATCCGAAGATCTCCTACTCGGGCGGGGCGCCCACCGGTGCCGCGAGCGAGGCTGAGTTTCTGGAGATCTCCCTCACCGCAGCGGCGGACCCTGGCCTCGTCCGCGATCGGCTGGACGCCGCGCTGCCGGACGGTATTGACGTGATTGAGGTCGCTGACCTTGCCGCTGTGCCCGCGCCGCGGCTGGAGGCCTCAGACTGGCAAGTCGTGCTGCCAGGGGTCGCGCCCGAGGACGCGGCCAGGGCAGCAGAGGTGTTTCTCGCCGCCGCGCACGCGGAGGTGGATCGCCTCACCAGTAACGGAGTCCGCCGGCTCGACACCAGGGCCGGAGTGGTATCGCTGGCAGTTGACCGGCGTGCCACGACGGACGGGCAACCGGAGTGTGCGATACTTCGAATGGTTGTTCGGCACATGACACCTGCCGTGCGACCCGAAGACATCCTGGTTGCGTTTCGCCACATGTCGGCCCTGGAGCCTGCGTCACCACCCGTGGTGACGCGGCTGGCTCAGGGGCCGCTGGGCACAGAAGATGCTGCCGCAGCGGAGGCCAGCGTGCCTGGTTCCGGACATCCGGCTTACGTGCCGGCTGCTCCTGGACTGGTAGCGCCGGCCGGCCTTACCGGGGCTGTGACCCCGCAGGCTCGGCCCGCAGCGGAAGCGCCCCGGCCAGACAGGCGGGACGCTGCACAGGGACAGGTAATGGCAACGTGCCTGGAAGCGGGGACCGCCAGTACGGCGAGTACCGCTCCAGACAGCGCGTACGAACAGCTCCCGCGTGGCGCGGAGCGGCCCGGAGAGGTCGCCTGCGCCCGGGAGCCTGACGGGAGAGATCGCCCGAATGCTCGAGATCGAGCGAGACAACAGAGAATCAGCTGATGGCCCCACCACATCTGGCGGGTCTGCCGGGATATCCGGGTCGGCTGCCGACAGCGCGAACCAGAGCGGGAGGCCGGTCCGCCGGACTCGTCGCGCGGTAACCAGGCCGGCCGGGCCGCCCGCGGATCCGGCCACGCTGGCGGATGCCCCGGCGGCTCCGGGTGGCGCAGCCGGGGCCGGTGAGCGCGGCGCCGCTGAAGGCGCGCCTGGCGGCAGTCAGGGCGGCGCGAGCGGCAGCGAGGCTAGCGGGTCTGCCGACGCCGGCGCTGGCGCCACGGGTACTGGCTCCGCGGTCACGCGCAGGCGCTCGTCGCGGTCCCGTGCGGCCGGAGCTGCGCAGGCCGGTGCGAGCGAGGCAGAGCCGGGTGCTGGCGTGCCTGGTGCGCCCGAGACGGCTGCTCCCGGCCAGGCAGAGCAGGCCGGAGCGGGCTCTGCCGGTGAGGCAGGGCCTGATGCCCCAGCCACCGGCAGCAGCAGGCGCCGTGGCCAGAGCCGCAGCCGGTCAGCGGGCCAGGCGGCCGCGCCGGACGCCGGCCAGGCCGGTCAGGCAGCCGCGGCCGGGAGCGGGGCCGATGGGGCGGGTCAGCCCGTTCCCGCATCAGGTCAGCAGGACGGTGACGCCGCCGAGGCGCAGCAGGGCCCGCCGGCACCGGCGGCTTTCCAGCCGCCGCTGGTTATCTTCCAGCCGCCGGAGATCGTCGCAGCGCCCCCGGTGCCAAAGCGCCAGACCGCCGCAGCGGTGCCGGCTGTGCGCGAGCCCGATGAGGAACTCAGCGACGGTGACGGCGACGGTCAGGATGATGGCGGGCAGGGCTCGGCCAGCCGCCGCCGCCGCCGTGGCGGCCGCGGCCGCGGCAGGGCCAGGGACGGCGCCGACGGCGCGGAGTCCGGCGCCCAGGCCGATGACACGGCCGGCCCCGACCAGGGCGATGCCGAGGACGAGCAGGACGACGACGGTTCGGGCACGAGCAGCAGCGGGAAGCGCCGCCGCCGTCGCCGCCGTACCGCGTCAGGCGGCGACGGTGACCAGCCCACGGTCCAGGACGACCCGCCGAACACCGTCACGCACGTCCGGGCGCCGCGGGAGAAGACCTCGGATGTCTCCGATGTCCGCGGGGTGAAGGGCTCGACCCGGCTGGAGGCCAAGCGGCAGCGACGCCGCGAGGGCCGCGAGTCGGGCCGCCGCAGGCCGCCGATCATCACCGAGTCGGAGTTCCTGGCCAGGCGCGAGGCCGTTGAGCGGGTAATGGTCGTCCGCCAGACCGGCGAGCGCACCCAGATCGCCGTGCTCGAGGACGGCGTGCTGGTCGAGCACTACGTGGACAAGGCCAGCCACCAGTCCTACGTCGGCAATGTCTACCTCGGCAAGGTGCAGAACGTCCTGCCCTCGATGGAGGCAGCCTTTGTCGATATCGGCAAGGGCCGCAATGCCGTCCTGTACGCGGGCGAGGTCAACTTTGACGCCAGCGGCCTGGAGGGCGAGTCCAAGCGGATCGAGTCCGCGCTCAAGTCCGGCCAGTCGATCCTGGTGCAGGTTACTAAGGACCCGATCGGGCATAAGGGCGCCCGCCTGACGAGCCAGGTCAGCCTTCCCGGCCGGTACCTGGTGTACGTGCCGGGCGCGAGCATGACCGGCATCAGCCGCAAGCTCCCCGACACCGAGCGCAGCCGCCTCAAGGCGATTCTCAAGCAGGTGATGCCCGAGCACGCCGGCGTCATCGTGCGCACTGCCGCCGAGGGCGCCTCGGAGGAGGAGCTGTCCAGGGACGTGGCCAGGCTCGCCGCGCAGTGGGAGGCCATCGAGAAGAAGGCCAAGACGGCGAACGCCCCTGACCTGCTCTACAGCGAGCCGGACCTGACGCTCCGCGTCATCAGGGACATCTTCAACGAGGACTTCAGCAGCCTGGTCATCGCCAGCGACAGCGAGTGGGACATGGTGGACGAGTACGTCCGCTACGTCGCACCGCACCTGTCCGAGCGGATGCAGCGCTGGACCGAGGACAAGGACGTCTTCGCTGCCTACCGGATCGACGAGCAGCTGGCCAAGGCGCTGGAGCGCAAGGTCTGGCTGCCGAGCGGCGGCTCGCTGGTCATCGACCACACCGAGGCCATGACCGTCATCGACGTGAACACCGGAAAGTTCACCGGCCAGGGCGGCAACCTGGAGCAGACCGTCACCAGGAACAACCTGGAATCGGCCGAGGAGATCGTCAGGCAGCTGCGCCTGCGGGACCTCGGCGGAATCATCGTCATCGACTTCATCGACATGGTCCTGGAGAGCAACCGCGAGCTGGTACTCCGCCGCCTGCTGGAGTGCCTGGCCCGGGATCGCACCAAGCACCAGGTGGCCGAGGTTACATCGCTCGGCCTGGTCCAGATGACCCGCAAGCGGGTCGGCTCGGGCCTGCTGGAGGCATTCTCGGTGCCGTGCGAGCACTGCAACGGCCGCGGCGTGATCATCTCGCTGGAGCCGGTGGACCACTCGCATAACCGTGACGGCGGCCAGGATCAGGGCGGCAAGGGCGGCCGGAACCGGGGCGGCGCCAAGCCCGGGCCCTCATCCGGCGGCGGCAAGTCCGGCCAGGACGGCGACTCCTCGGGCAGCTCGGGCAGCTCCCGCGGACGAGGCTCCAGGTCCCGGTCGGGGTCTGGCGGCTCCAACGGCGCGGCGGCAGGGCCCGCGGAGCTGGCAGCCGCGGGGCAGGCGCCCGCAGGATCGGTGCCGGGTGGTGCCGGGAACGGGGCAGCGGGCGATGCCGGTCCGGCGGCCGATGCTCCTGATGCGGCCGGCCGCGAGCCGGTCAGCGTGGCTGCGCCAGCCGGTGACGGGCACGCTGGCCAGGACGGCCCCACCGACGGCGGCGCCAGCAGCAGCAGCAGCGGCGACGGCGGCGACAGTGCGCCCGCAGCCAGCGGCAGGCCGGCCAGGGGCAGGTCGCGGCGAGGCCGCGGATCCGCCGCCAGAACCGGGGAAGCCGCAGGCGAGGGCGGCCCGGAGTTCGAGGCAGCCGGAGACTGAGGACCCGCGCAATCTGATACGCTTTATGGTCGGCGCATGTTACGGACGCAGGCGGTCAATCGGCCGGATCGCGTTGGTGCGCAATGGAAGGCAAGCCCGACTCCAGCCGGAAATTTCGCGCGGGCTGGCACAAAGAGGAGAGAACTCTCGGTGTACGCGATCGTGCGCTGCGGCGGCAGGCAGGAGAAGGCGTCCGTTGACGACGTCCTGACCGTCGACAAGCTGACTGGTGAGGTCGGGGCCAGCGTGATGCTCCCGGCTCTGCTGGTTGTCGATGACGGCAAGGTCATCAGCGACCCGGCGGAGCTTGGCAAGTACCAGGTCACCGCCGAGATCGTGGGCGCCGCGGCCGGCCCCAAGATCAACATGATCCACTACAAGAACAAGACCGGCTATCGCCGTCGGCTGGGCCACCGGCAGAAGTACACCCAGGTCCGGGTGACCGGCATCGGGTCGTCGAAGTCCGGTGCGGCGAAGGCCAGCGCTGGCTCGAAGAAGAAGGGCTGAGCCCGAGATGGCACATAAGAAGGGCGCATCCTCCAGCCGGAACGGCCGGGACTCGAATGCGCAGCGCCTGGGCGTGAAGCGGTTCGGCGGCCAGGTTGTCGGCGCCGGCGAGATCATCGTGCGCCAGCACGGCACGCACTTCCACCCCGGCGTCGGTGTCGGGCGCGGCGGGGATGACACCCTGTTCGCCCTGGTTGACGGCAAGGTGCAGTTCGGCAGGCGGCGCGGCCGCCGCGCCGTCAGCGTTCTGCCGGTCGAGGCAGAGGCAGTACAGGCAAGCTAGCGCGCTCGCCCGGCGGACAGCAGCACCGGTCCGCCGTGGCGCAAGGCTTCCGGAGGGCGGACCGGCTAGGTCCGCCCTCCGCTGCGCGTAACAGGCCCGTGACGCAGCCGGCAGTCAGGCCGCCGGCCCGCCGTCGCGGGGCGCCGGGGCCGCGCGGTCGCGGGCAGGAGCATGAAGGGGGTTAGCCGTGGCAGAGTTCGCTGATCACGCCGAGGTGCGCGTGCGCGCGGGCCACGGCGGCAACGGCTGCGCGTCGGTGCACCGGGAGAAGTTCAAGCCGCTCGGCGGCCCGAACGGCGGCAACGGGGGCCGCGGCGGTGACGTCATCATCGAGGTTGACCCGAGCACGGCGACCCTGCTCGACTTCCACCGCAGGCCGGTCCGCCGGGCCGGCGATGGCAAGCCGGGCCTCGGCTCGAATCGCAATGGCGCCGAGGGTGACGATCTGGTCATCAAGGTGCCCGACGGGACTGTCATCAAGACCGCGGACGGCGCGGAACTGGCCGACCTGACCGGCGCGGGCACCCGCTACGTGGTGGCCGAGGGCGGCCGCGGCGGCCTGGGCAACGCAGCGCTGGCGTCCACGAAGCGCAAGGCGCCCGGCTTCGCGCTGCGCGGCGAGCCCGGCCCTGAGCTGTATCTGGTGCTCGAGCTGAAGACTGTCGCCGACGCCGGCCTGGTCGGCTTCCCGAACGCCGGGAAGTCGTCCGTGATCGCCGCAATCTCCGCGGCGCGGCCCAAGATCGCAAACTATCCGTTCACCACGCTGACCCCGAACCTCGGCGTCGTCGAGGCCGGCGACGTGCAGTTCGTCGTCGCCGATGTGCCCGGGCTGATCCCCGGCGCGAGCGCCGGCAAGGGCCTCGGGCTTGATTTCCTGAGGCACATCGAGCGCTGCCAGGTGCTGGTGCACGTGCTCGACTGCGCGACCGAGGAGCCCGGCCGGGATCCGATCAGTGACCTGGACGCGCTGGAGGCAGAGCTCTCGGCGTACGAGGAGCTGACCGGAGCGCGGATGTCCGACCGGCCCCGGATCGTGGCGCTGAACAAGGTCGACGTGCCGGCCGCGCGCGACCTGGCCGATATGGTCCAGCCGGAGATTGAGGCCCGCGGCCTCCCGGTGCTCCAGGTGTCGGCCGCGACCACCGAGGGCCTGCGGGACCTGGCGTTCACGATGGGCTCGGTCATCGCGGCTGCCCGCGCGGCGGCCCCGCCAGTCGAGCCGACCCGGCTCGTGCTGCGCCCGGCGCCCGTTGCCGGGCCTGACTTCGAGCTCGTCGCGACAGGGAAGAACAGCTTCCGGGTCATCGGTGACAAGCCGCGGCGGTGGATTCAGCAGACCGACTTCTCTAACGACGAGGCCGTCGGCTACCTGGCTGACCGGCTCGCCAAGCTCGGCATCGAGCAGGCGCTCGCCGATGCGGGCGCGACGCCGGGTGCCGAGGTGCTCATCGGCGAGGAGGATAATTCGGTCGTGTTCGACTGGGATCCCGAGGTCCCCGACGACGCCGCCACTCTCGGTCCGCGCGGCAGCGACGCCCGGCTCGGCTAGGGTCCGCGCCAGCCGCCGGCACGGCTGCGGCCAGCTTCCGGGAAATAAAAAAACGCGCTACATTCTTGTAGCGCGAAAGAAGAAAATACTTAAGGGCCATAGCCCTCGCTGGAATTATAAGCAAGAAGGAGCATGGTTGTCAAACGCGGAACTGGATCGCGAGCAGAGCTACATTTCCGTGCTGTACGGGCGGCTGGACGTTCTCAGGGAGCGGGCCGGCCGCCGGATGGCGGGGGTGCTGCGGCAGGCAGGCGGCACGCACCAGGCCAGGGTCGAGCGGGAGACCTTCAGCGCCATGTACCGGCAGCAGCTGGCCCAGTTCGATGCCGCGGAAAACGGCCTGTGCTTTGGCCGGCTTGAATTCAATGACGGTGAGCTGCGGTACGTCGGACGCCTCGGAATTCACGCCGACACTGATGATTACGAGCAGCTGCTCATGGACTGGCGCGCCGATGCTGCCCGGCCTTTTTACCTCGCCACTGCCGCGTCTCCCGGCGACGTCCGGGTGCGGCGGCACATCAAGAGCAAGGGCCGCACGGTCGTCGGCATCGATGACGAGGTCCTCGACCTCGAGGCTGCCGATCCCACCCGGCACGAGGGCCTGACCGGCGAGTCGGCGCTGCTGGCCGCGCTCAACTCCGGCCGCACCGGATCGATGAGCGACATCGTCGAGACCATCCAGGCTGAGCAGGACGTGATCATCCGGGCGCCGATGGCCGGCGCGCTGGTGGTGCAGGGCGGCCCCGGCACCGGCAAGACCGCCGTCGCGCTGCACCGCGCGGCTTACCTGCTCTACACCTACCGGCGCCAGCTGGAGAAGCGCGGCGTGCTGGTCGTCGGGCCTAATGCCACCTTCCTGCGCTACATCGGCCAGGTGCTCCCCTCGCTGGGCGAGACCAGCGTGCTCCTGTCCACCATCGGCGACCTGTTCCCCGGCGTGAGCGCGACTGCGGCCGAGTCCGCGCAGACGGCGGCGATCAAGGGCCGGATCGGCATGGCGCGGGTCATCGCGGCGGCGATCAGGGATCGCCAGCATGTCCCGGACGAGCCGCTCGAGATCAAGGCCGACGTGGCCAGCATCCGGCTCGCCACCGCCGCGGGCCGGGAAGAGGCAGCCCCCGCGGTCGGCGCGGGCGCAGGGCGGCTGCGGCTGACGCCGCGGACGATCTCTCAGGCACGGGAACGCGCCCGCCGCTCCCGGCGGCCGCACAACCAGGCGCGGTCGGTTTTCGCCAGGGAGATCGTGAACGCCCTCACCCGCCAGCTGACCGCGCGGATCGGTACCGACGTGCGGACCGGCGAGATGCTGATGGACCAGCAGGACATGCAGGACCTGCGCCGCGAGCTGCGGGCCGACCCGGCCGTGCGGGCCGCTATCGCCCGGCTCTGGCCGGTGCTCAGCCCGCAGCAGCTTGTCAGCGACCTACTGACCGACCCGGCCCGGCTGGCCGCGGCCGCGCCGAGGATGCCGGCCGCCGAGCGCGAGTTGCTGCTGCGCGAGGATGGCGCGGCCTGGACGCCGGCCGACGTCCCCCTGCTCGACGAGGCAGCTGACCTGCTCGGTGAGGACGACCGCGGCGCCCGCGCGGCGGCGGCCAGGCGACGGCGGCAGGAGGAGGCGTACGCGCAGGGCGTGCTCGACATCATGAGCCGGGATGAGGACGACGACGAGGAGATTCTCATGGGCGCCGACCTTGTCGACGCCAGCCGGCTGGCGTCGCGGTACGAGGACGAGCAGCACCTGACCGCAGCCGAGCGGGCAGCGGTCGACAGGACCTGGGTCTTCGGGCACGTGATCGTCGACGAGGCACAGGAACTGTCGCAGCTAGCCTGGCGGATGCTGATGCGGCGCTGCCCGGCCAGATCGCTGACGATCGTCGGCGACGTCGCCCAGACCGGCGATCTGGGCGGCCTGCCCTCATGGAGCGAGGCGCTCGAGCCGTACCTCGGGGACCGGTGGCGGCTGGCTCCGCTGACCGTCAACTACCGGACCCCGGCCGAGATCATGGCAGTCGCGGCGGACGTGCTCGCGGCAATTGACCCGGCGCTTGAGCTACCGCGCTCGGTCCGCCAGTCCGGCCGTCAGCCGTGGCAGCTGCAGGCTGAGCCCGCCGAATTGACGACGACGGTCGCGCAGGCCGCGGTCAGGCTGGCGGCGGAGGCCGGTGACGGCAAGCTGGCGGTGATCGTCCCGGCGGCGCTCGCCGATGGGGTCGGCGCGGCCGTCAGGGCCGCGCTGCCGGGGACCGCACTCGGCGCTGACCCGGACCTGACCAGTCCTGTCGTCGTGCTGACGGTACGGCAGGCGAAGGGCCTGGAGTTCGACTGCGTGCTGATCGCTGACCCGGCGGCCATCCTGGCCGAGTCCCCGCGCGGGCTTAACGACCTGTACGTCGCGCTGACCAGGGCGACGCAGCAGGTCGGCGTGGTGCATCCGGGTCGCCTCCCGGACGTACTGGCCCGGCTGGCGCCGGCCCTGAGCCCGGCCGGGATCGGCGGCTGACGCCCGGCCGCCGCGGGCATCGGGGAGCGCGGGAGCGCGCCGGGCGAGCAGGGCGACCGAGCAGTTACTCGTCGTCGTCCTCGTCGTCGCGGCGGTCGTTGCCGGTGAACCGGTTGAACAGCTTGGTCCCGGCCCCGGCCGCGCCGTTCGCGACGCCGCGGACGGCGCCGATCAGCGGGTCGTTGCTGCGGTTCCAGGAGTCCTGGTAGGACCGGGCCGCGGCCCGGAACTCGTCGCCCACCGAGGCTTCCGGGTCGTCCTCGCGGCGCGGGTAGCGCCCGGCCAGGATGTCGGCGTACTCGCCTTCCTGCGCCCAGTGGTCCAGCGCCGCGAACCGCACGACCCCGAACGGGTGCGTCGTCCCCTGCAGCTGCAGCAGCTTCAGCAGGCTCTCCCTGACGTCCGGTACGGCGTCGTACTCGCGGGCCTGCCGGTGGAACTCGTTGCTGCTGAGCTCGGCCAGGCGGCGGCCGCCAGCCAGCTTCATCAGCGAGCGCCGGGCGGCCTCGACGTCCTGGGTCGCGAGCAGGCCCGCCCGGTCGCAGGACATCTCCGACTTGCGGTGCCATTCCTCGAGGGCCCAGATGACGCCCTTGAGGCCGATCCAGGCGAACGGCACCAGGGCCAGCCGGTTCGCGAGCGCGATCAGGTAATACAGCATCGTGTTGTAGACCGAATGGCCGGACAGCACGTGGCCGAGCTCATGCCCGATGACGAACCGGATCTCCTCGGGATCCATCAGCTCGACGATGCCACTGTTCAGCACGATGAACGGCTTGTCCGCCCCGAGCGCCATCGCGTTGACGATCGGGCTCTGGCTGATGTACAGCTCCGGCACCCGCGGCAGGTCCAGGATGTAGCAGCTGTCGAGCATCGCCTGGTACAGGTCGGGGAACTGATCCGGCGACGCGCGGACGGAGCTGGCCAGGAACATCAGCCGCAGCGCGCGGTCGTTGAACAGCCCGGCCAGGTTCCGCAGGATGGTGTCGAAGCCGGTCAGCTTGCGCAGCGCGACGAGCGCTGACCGGTCGGCGGGGTGCTCGTAGGCACGTGAGCTGATACCCGGCAGACGGATCCGGGAGCGGTCGGGCAGAGTGGTCATAGGAGTCATCGTAAGCGCCCCGCGCAGGAGGTTGACCAGATGTCAGCAGCAGTTTTGCCGGCCATGTTCGAGCCG
>Ga0302325_10022109_pt1 | contig 13317 bp, 15 predicted proteins | sample Palsa_T0_2_FD_201948 | JGI IMG/M metagenome (GOLD analysis project Ga0302325, IMG submission 201948) | Peat permafrost microbial communities from Stordalen Mire near Abisko, Sweden - Palsa_T0_2 | ecosystem: Environmental > Terrestrial > Soil > Palsa > Peat permafrost | place: Sweden: Abisko... | reverse complement strand
TCCTCTGCTCGGGTGTGGTAATCGCCAAAGCTTGGTTGACCAACCACGAGCATTTATTATCCATGATATCAGTGCCAATCTTGCCAATATGTTCTGGGAGACCGAAGTTATCCAAGTAATCGTCCTGAATCTGGAAGTATTCGCCGAGGGGAATCAAGATGTCTTCAGCTTGCTTGAGGTTCTTCGGTGTGGCAATGTTTTGATGGTGAAGAGCGAGGGCAACGGGGAGGTAGAATGAGTAGTAAGCAGTCTTGTAGATGACAATGAACTGGTATTTGGTCATCGAGAAATTGTCAAGGTCGATCTTGTCCTCCGGTGCGGTAAGCAGGTCGCACAATTGGCCGATCTCGGTTTGGAATGTAACCTCGTGGAACAACTCGACGAGGTCGATGTAAGAGGGATGGCTGCGGAAGTATTTCTTCAGGAGGGTGTAGATTGCAGACTCCAGCATGAAAGCATCGTTGATTGCGATCATTCCAACTTGTGGCTGTCTGTACCAGCAAGGTGCACCTCGACGAGTGATGCTGCTATCCATGATATCGTCCGATACCAAGAAGAACGCTTGTAGAAGTTCGGTCATCCATCCTAATGTAGCAGCTTGGAAGTACTGTTCTTCGGAGAGAGGGGCTTCGAGGAGCATGGAAACGGAGTCAGGAACAGACATTCCGCGGTTGCATTTTCCGCCGATGGTATTGGCATTGAGAGACTGGAACCACGGTCAGCTCGCGTGCTCGCAGAGACCAAGGAGCAATTCTTACAGCTTTGTACCAGGCCACGAACTCTTCGGGGAGCTTATAGAATTTGGCATGGTCGAGGAGGTCCTCAACGAGCTTAGGGAAGACGGATTCGAATTCCTTGAGAGTGGTGGTTTTCGCCATTGTGATGTCAGTTGCTGGTGAGAGGTTGATTGAGAGCAACAACGGACGGAGAAGCTTCAAGTGAACGAACGAATTGCTTGCTTTTGCCTAAAGATGTACGGTAGAAAAAGGGGAAGCGGTGAGGAATGTGGGGGTTCGGATTGGCAGAATCAGGGGCGCGAACAGGGGTTTTTTTATCGCAGTCGCGACTTCCCAAAATTGGCCTGGGGACTCGGATTTACTGTGAACCTCCGTCACACCTCGAAAAGTGCTCTTGCGATCAGACGCACAAAACCTCATGTCCGAGAGCAGCTTGAAATTGATCTGCCAATCGCAGACTGCAACCAGCCGCAGAATCAACGCGTTAAAGTAACCCTCGTCGTGTCTGAGGAACGCCCCCCCCGGCGCAACGTAGTACCGCAGTACACGAGATTGTCAACAAAAACAAGCTGTGTTCGTATCAGTACGTCGATATAGAGCCCTGCTCGGCTGGGAGCGGAGATTCAAGCTGAAAATGCCGCTCAATGAGCGTGAGACAGCACAATTGAGGGCAGCGCTGCAAGAAGCCGTGGTGAAATGCTCGGAGAGATGTTTATATCAGTCTGCGAAGTGGTACGGAGCACCTCCCAGTTGCGAGGCCGTTCCTAACAGTGATCTAGGGCTGCAGAGCTATTGACATCGATACCTACGTTAGACACATCGTCAGAGCCCGAGGACTCGCAGATGACCGAAGTTCCATTGGAAGGCCTCCCCCCAATCGTTGTGACCGGCAACCTTGATTCCGAAGAAGCACAGCTTGAGGCGAGGGAGATCAACCAATACCTTCTAGCAAAGTCGTTTTTCGACTGTCGAGAGTACGATCGTTGCGCCGCAGTATTTCTACCCGACACAGTCCTAGCTGGTATTTTGTCTACAGCGACACCGAAGAACACCCAAAATGCGTCAACCCCCAAGGGCAAAGGCAAGGGGAAAGCATCATCTGCTCGGATGAGCTCTACCACTGCACTTAGAATACCAAGGCTCAGCCAGAAGAGTCTGTTCTTAGCATTATACGCCAAGTTTATCTCGGGCGAGAAGAAAAAGGACGAGGACAGCGAAATGGTCATGGGCCCACATGACGGGGGAAATACTATCAACAAACAATTGGTACCAATCAGTCGGTTCTTAGAGGGTTGGTTTGTGGAGCGGACTGCCGAAAATGGGGAGGTCATTGGGAGCCAAGGCTGGCTCGAGTACCTGTGAGTTTCTTTTTTACCAGTGGCATGAAACATGCTAATGGCTGCAGATATGGTATGGTTCTTGCGAAAGACAAGAATGAAGAAGAGGCTATGCGTTGGCTGATACGGAGTGTCCACCTTTACCCTATGAATTGGGGCTGCTGGCTGGAAATGACTTCGTTGATCAGCAGAGTTGAAGATGTAAGTGCGCACCCCGTCTCATTGAATAACCGCTAACATATGTAAAGCTCAATCGTATATCTCCGCACCTCCCCCAAAATATCCTCTCCTTTATCTTCCATCTTCATACCTCACTCGAACTTTACCAGTCAACACCGTCGCTGTCGAACTCTTTGAACCAGCTTCTTTCAATTTTCCCGACGAGTCCTTTCCTCCTCACGTGTCTTGCTCTCCTAGCTTATCACACTAAAGACTTTGTTACGGCCGATGCTCACTTCAGTAACCTCCTCGCTCTTCACCCTCATCGGCTTGACTCGCTCGACCACTATTCGAATATTCTCTACGTCATGAATTTACGGCCAAAGTTGTCTTTCCTTGCCCATCTCTGCTCAACGGTCGATAAATTCCGCCCAGAGTCTTGCGTAGTAATTGGAAACTATTATTCCCTTCTTTCGTCGCATGAAAAAGCTGTGCAGTATTTCCGGCGGGCTCTTACCCTCGATAGATCCTGTTTAAGCGCGTGGACACTCATGGGGCATGAATATGTTGAACTAAAGAACACTCATGCCGCTATCGAATCCTACCGCAGAGCAGTTGATGTCAATAGGAGAGATTACAGAGCCTGGTATGGTTTAGGCCAAACCTATGAGGTTCTGGAAATGCACGCCTATGCTTTATGGTACTACAAACGAGCCGCAGGACTCCGACCGTGGGACGGGAAGATGTGGATGGCAGTGGGATCCTGTCTACAAAAAATGGGCCGAGACTTGGAAGGCATTAAGGCTCTCAAGAGAGCTCTGCTGGCTGATAGTTATTACGATGCTGGCGTAGGAAGCTCTTTCGGAAGTGGAGGCAGAGAGAGGTGTGGGACCATGGATCCCGAGATTCTCCTTCAAATCGCCGGAATGTACGAGCGGCTTGAAGATGATGTAGAAGCGAGAGCGTACATGGAGATGTGCGTTGCGCAAGAAGAAGGAGCCCCCGACAACCTGGAAGCTTCTGTTATTAATATTCATACGGATTCGACTTCATCGGATGATGAGTCACGACCTGGTGCTGGAACTGGCGGTGGCAGTGGGGGAGATTCAGGTGGAGGAACTGGTGTTACCGCTGCGACATCGAAAGCCAGGATGTGGCTAGCGAAATATGCAATGAGAACTGGAGACTATACAATAGCAATGCAATTAGCGACAGAATTATGTCAAGACGGCGTTGAGGTTGAAGAAGCAAAAGCATTAGTCAGGGAGGTTCGAGTCAGACTGGAAGGTGGAGGCGGTCAATATAAAGAATAAGACTGAATTGGTTAATCTGTCCAAGACTGATAATCTCTACTCGTTCTTCTTTTGCTGTCTGGCAGGTCATCCATTGATGAGTCGCTCTAACTGTTTGATCTCATCCCTACTCGCTATCTCGCCTCTTTTGTTGTCAACTATGGCGCTCGAATGGAAGACCTTTGCACTCGTTTCGCTCTTCAGCATTTCTACATTTGAAGATCTCACCCCACCACCAACTATTACGTCGAGTTTCCCATTTGCAGCAGTCACCAGCCTCTTCAGCGTCTCCTTGCCTTCCACTGCATTCTTCTTGCCCCCACTCGTAAGCACAGCTCTAAATCCGCATTCAATCAGCACCTCCAACTGCTCCTCCATCTCATTCTCCGGAATCTCGTCAAAGGCCCTGTGGTATGTACAAGGCCGCCCTTCAGCCCTCGACACCAAGTCTCGACACCTCTGTTGGTCCACTTTTCCATGCTCATCCAGCATCCCGAACACAAATCCTTGGGCGCCTTCTCTTTTGAATGTTTCAAGATCTTGCTCCATGACCCGAAACTCCTCATCACCATAGAAAAAGTCCCGGCCATGGGGCCTGATCATTACGTAGACTGGTATCGATAGTACGTGTTTGAGATATTTGAACGTGGAGAGCAGAGGTGTCGTCCCTCCCAGCTCTTGCTCTTTGCAAAGCTCCACTCTACCCGCGCCAGCTTCCTGGGCGACGAGTGCAGACTCAGCATTGAAGCAAGCGATTTCAAGGAGAGGCATATTCCCTGCGTTATAGGACGGGATTGGCTGCAGTTTCGTTTCGTCTGATCATTGGATGGCGGGGTATGGCGGGGTATGGCGGGGTCGATATCTATCGCCTGATTGGGAAACGGAAGCCCGAACCGATCACGTGTGTGATGCGATAACGTCGAAACAAACTTGGAAGGGGTTGAGGCAACGATAAGAGAGAGTTGCAAGTTGTAAATGCTTAAGATGTGAGAGGTTGAGGGTGGGGAGGCCTGCGAGATGGCTCGTGTGGACTTGCCTGTTCGAGTCTAGCGGGACGGAGCTGCATGAGAGGGACAAAGACAACGACATCCCGTCGAGACGAGCTCCGAGGGCCAAACTTCTCGGGTGAGTCGTACTTAAGCACTCTTGCAGCCTTACACCATGGTGGAGGTGATCCGGAACGGCTACCTGTGCTGGCAGCATACCCAGTTCCTTCATTATCACACAAAGAACTGAGATCTCACTCCCAACATGGTGCGCCACAATCTTGAATATCCCAAAGATGTACACAACACTGTCAACCGATATAAACACCAAGGTGACCATTCCCTCCTCTTATCTCCCCTCAGTAGCTAACACTTCCAGCCGTGTACTCCCTGACAACAATCCACACAATAATAAACACCACTCCCGTCCTCCATGTCTCCTTCACGCCCTCCCCCACAGACCCATTCCCCGTGATCCTCCCCCTAATCGGGCAAATGGGCTCCTTCTCCCGGCCATCAGCCTCCATCTCAGACCCACTAGACCTCTACCTCCACGGCTACGTCTCTTCCCGCATTATGAACCTCTCGCGCTCCTCCAACTCCCCCGGTCTACCCGTCTGCATCGCAGCCTCCAAAGTCGACGGCCTCGTCCTCACCCTCACGCCCAACTCTCACAACTACAACTACCGCTCCGCTGTTCTCTTTGGCCACGCAACCCTCGTCACTGCCATTGACGAGAAGCTCTGGGCCATGGAACTCATCACCAACAGCGTGGTTCCTGACCGGTGGAAGCATACGAGGGTCCCGCCCAATGCGGCCGAGATGCAGAGCACGCAAATTCTGAAGGTGAAGATTGATAGTGGGAGTGCGAAGGTTCGAGAGGGAGTGCCGAATGATGAGATGTGCGATTTGGGGGATCAGAGTGTGTTGGATGCGGTTTGGACTGGTGTGCTTCCCCTGTCTGAACAATTTGGTGAGCCGGTCCCTGGCCCATATAATATTGTCAAGGACGTGCCGGAGCATGTGACGGGGTATAAGGAGAAGATGAATAAGATGAATTGGGAATATTCGGAAGCTGCTGCGAGGAAGGACGCGCCGGTCAAGAGGAAGGAAAATGGAGATGAGGAGTGAATTATGTAGGGTGCTGGTAGGAAGTCCCGATTCGTGGGACTTGGTTGCGACTTACTCGTTGCCTTTCTCTCATGTTCTGTTTCCTCAACGTTTCAATTGGGGACCCATGCTAGAATTGTCATGGATTATTTAGACTTTCGTTCAATTGTACTAGCGCTCTAAGTGCTCAAAGAAACCGCTCGCTCTGGCTAATCTGACATGATACAAAAAGGAAATGAGACGAATCCAGCGTACATTCCTTTCCATGAATTTCATAAGCTGCGATCATCTCAGTCCCAGGTCCTTAAACATTAACGAAAAGCTTCCCCTGCACATTAAAATCTCGAGTATCCGCCATTATTGTATCCTCCAGGGAATCCTCTTTGTTGAGGTACTTGTGAGGAGAGTGGGAATGACGGACTTCTTGGAATATTGGTCGATCCCCCATATCCTCCTGAGTACGCGTTGCCTGCGTTCTGGATCAAACCACCTTGGTTGCCACCGTTCCATGCCCTTGGACTTTGAGGCACTGGGCTCTGTAACGATGGAGTCTGCATTCTCGAAACTGGATCGGTACCCCTTGGAAGGGCAGGACTGTTCGATCGCGACGGAACTTCATTCAAGGCGACATTGCCTGGAAATTTTGGAACCGGAGGTATATCGCTAGCCTTTGTTCCTGTGGGAATGTGGCTTCCACCCCAACCACCCAACGCATCCTCGCCTTGAGTAGCAAACTCCTTTGTGTCCCAGCCTCCAAGACCCTTCTCACGCAGTTCCATTTGATCACGATAAGCTTCTTCGCGTTCCTTCTCAGTCTTGGCGTTGTAGGCGTCACGCTCGCGTCGGCCAGCTCGTCGTTGACGGATGCAGGTGAAGAGAATTGCAGAGAAGAGAAGGGCTGCAGCAGCACCGCCACCACCGTAGATGGCCAATTTGGTGCTCTGTGGGAGAGCGGCGAACTTTTGAGCCATGGAAAGGTGAGGTGTGCTGGCTGCGGCGATGGTTTGGGCAACTGTTGAGTTTCCACTGGCTGGACGTTAGGGAGATATTAGACCATAGGGGAAGCAATTACTTACGTGACTGACTTGATGCTCTCCCAGCTACCAGTACGGTCGGTATAGTTGTATGCCTTGCCAGTGGAGAAGTCGTTGACTGTGGCACTCTGAACATACATGGTGTATGGTCCATTTGAGTAGTCAGTCAGACCACCAGCCCACTCAATTGTTCCATTGGAATTGCCAGAGTCACCGCCAGCCCAGATACCCATACGGACAGTCATCGGGGTCTGCGGGTAATCGTAGCCTCCATTTGCAGCAGCATACTCCAAGGTTCTGACCAATTCACCATCGATATACCATTGCAATTGAGAGGAGGTCCAAAGAGTGGTGTAATTGTGGAAATTCTCTTGAACATTAGAAGAGACAGGATAGTAGAAAGCCCGGTCGAACGAGGTCGTGTTGCCCTTCCCGAAGTAGTTGGTCTCTGCGTGTGTGGTGTTTCCGCCCATGAACTCCCAATCGACTTCGTCGAGATCGTCGGATTCGAGGACAATTGAAGAGATAATGCCTTGGCCACTGGCGGCTTTCATAATCACGCTGACGGAGCCAAAGAAGATATAGAATTGAGACTCGATTGTCGGCGAATCTCCCTTCTTCGCGACGGTGAACTCAGCTCCATTGTCACCGTAGGTGATTGTTCCAGCTGTGATGTTGAATGAGTCGGTGACGGTGCTCGAGGTATTAAAAACGAAGGTATGATTGATGCCTAGTGCGGGGTCCAGTGGGCAAGTGGCATTCATGGGATTGCAGTTGGTGTAGGTTTGGGCGAAGACCGGCGCAAGGAGGAGAGCTGAAACTCCGAGGACTGATAAGAACTGCATCTTGAAAAAGAGTGTATGTGAAGAAGAAGAATTAAAGAGTGACTAGCACAAACGACGCGTTTGCGACTGAGGACGGCAACAAAAGATGATGAAGGAGAGTAATGTGCACAAAATGCACGCGGTTGTCGTTCGTGATCGAGTGAAGGAAGCGCTCAGATGGGGGGGGAGATTGCAGTTCAGACTCGAGGCTTGATCCTGGGTGGGCCGTGCACGTTTCTCTAAACCCAATCCGGTCCGGTTAAACAAGGGACGAAAAAAAGGGGTTTCAAACGCCCGTACCTTGCAGCAGCGCTGCGCCACGGCCAAACATGACCCGGTAGGTAGGTCATTTTGGACCACTCGATTTATCAGAGAACGTGAAACTTGAAGAACAGAACGTCCCGAACTTTAAACCGTCGCTTTCGACTGAAGGGTGGGGATTTACTGAGGCCCTCAGTTAGAGTAAGCGCTCGACCTTATTCTTATTATCCTTATCCCCAGATTCTCACATGGGTTCTGGGCTTGACCACTGTACAGCCGAATCGATTGCTTGCGAATGCATAATGTTTGGAAGGCGGAGCGTGGCTATATCGTATGCAATAATACATGTTTGGTGTTCTTATTCTGGTGCACCCCCAATCGAAGGCTCTGGCTAAGTGGAGGGGTTGGTCACGTGGCATCGTGAAGTCTCAAAATCAGCATGCCAAACAATTCCTTCGAAAGTTGGGATGAACACCCCAAGTACAACCAGACATTCATGGGAACGACCGGCCAGCAACTTCACAACCGTAGTACAGTACTATGGAGCCGAGGTATAGTCGCACGATTTAGCTCGCATATTCGAACCAATCCCTGTCCGCTCTGATTAGAAGTCAATCGTCACAGCGCATCTCAAGCAATTGTATACTCTCACTCAGCCTCGAACTACCGCCGATCGTAAGCAATCATCACAAGACTTCTCAAGCGTCAAGAAAATGTTATAAGAAGTAGGATTACGTATGAAAGTGAGCCATCATTTCATCCCACAATATTCAGCTTGTGACAATGGATTGTTCCTTTTATCGCACCTTTTCTTATCTGCATCGTGGTATTCACCACACTCTGTATCATCTATGGTATTGTATACCGTCTATATCTTTCTCCAATCGCATCTTTTCCTGGTCCTAAGCTGGCGGCTTTGACCTTTGGCTATGAATTCTACTACGACATTATCAATAGGGACCAATACATCTGGAAGATCAAGGAACTTCATGAGATATATGGCCCAATTCTCCGTGCCAACCCCTATGAGCTCCGTATCTCAGATTCAGAGTTTCATGATAAACTTTACTCGAATGATAAGCAAGCCAAAAAAAGATGGGAATGGCAAGCCAAACAGTTTGGCGTTCCAGGGAGTATCTTCGCCAACGTAGGCCATGAGACCATTGAGACGCACCGTCTGAGGGAAGTCTTGAGCCAGTTCTTCTCTATGCAAAGAGCTAGATGACTGCAGCCGGTGGTACAAGAGAGGGTGGATACACTCGTTGAGCGATACGCGCGTACAAAGATAATGGGAGAATTATTCAGTTGGAAAATGCTTTTGCAGCTTTCGCAAATGGTGCATCGACCCAAAGACTGGCACAATACTTGGCTGATAATCTGCGACAAGATGTGGTGATGAAATACAATTTTTTCACGTCATGATCATCGAATTGAGGCTCCTGGATTCGATCATTCTTACTTCAAAATGAACCACGAAGGAGCGATGATGACACCCTTCTGGAGTTACTTTTACCTTCTCCTACAATTCATGCTATCACTACCCGATTTTATCGCTCGTCTCATGGGACCTCCACTCTCTACCCTTGCTGTCTTAAAGCAAGGCTTTTTCAAGCAAATCGAACATATTCGATCCAGATCCAATCCATCCATTCCATCAATTGAAAGACGAGGCGCAATTGCTGGTCGACGCTGGGACGGGAACTACAAGCTGGACAATGGCGCTCGCAACCTTCCATCTGCTCGAAAACCCTTCGATTCCGCGAAAATTGAAGGCCGAGCTAAAGACTATAAATCTTGAGTGGCTACCCTTCAAACTCTTCCCTATCTGACTGCTATCATCAATGAATGCTCGCGCTTCTCTTACGGAGCAACGCACCGCCTACAACGAATCTTCCCTTATCCGCTCACATACGAGCCCTCTCAGAAAGGCTAGACATCTTTGGGTCATGCCGCCTGGAACACTAACGAGTATGACCATTGTGCAATTGCACCACGATGAAAACGTTTTCCCGGATTCACAGACTTTCAAACCTAAGCGTTGGATCAACGATCCGGGTTTGATTAAATATTAGATGGCTTTTTCGAAGAGGTGTAGGAGGTGTATAGGAATTAATCTGGCGTATGCAGAGATGTATACTTGTATCGCAAGTGTGTTCGCCAAATTTGGCTGTAAGGAAGTGAAGGGGGAGAAAGATATTGGTACTTTGGAGTTGGTTGGGACTACAGTGGAGCATGTGAACCTTCGGGGGCGATTGTTTTATACCTATTTAGAAGCCGGGGTCTTTGGGCGCGAGGGCTACTGTCACTTTATAAATCTTGTCTTCGACACATTTTGATATTTAAGGTGTCCCTCCATGTTTCTCTATTTTCTCAAGGTATTTCTGCTACAGCGATCCTCGTGTAGTCTTAGCCAGCTGTCTTCTCACAGTGTATCCACGCAATCCACTTTATTACTTCAAATCTTTATCCTCAATGATTTTGTTCTTTCATCAGGCACGCTCTTTTGCTCGCTCTCGCTCCTCTTGGCGACATTTCCTACATTTCCTATCTGGAATTCCCACCTCATCTACGTCGAACTCGGAGATTAGCTTCAACTTAAAATTCACCTGGTAACAGGCGGCTTGGGTTCTCAGAGCTGAGGTCTGCGTAATCATCCCTCCACCAAAAGCGCCTACTGAAGTCGCTCCTTGTGGTCTGTTCGAATGTCCCCCTCTGGTTTGGCCATTGACTGGAAGAGCACTACCGCTACGTGGTAGCTTGAGGATGATTCGCGTCCTTGCAGCTGGCCGCGGCAGAGTCGACAAACCTGCTCCAATTTTTGGAGCTGGGACTGAAGCCGCAATTGCTAATTGCAGCTTGGTGGGTGGTCGCTCGCCAACTTGGTCAGAGGTTTCAATGGGACCGCTGCCAGCCTGCCACCTCCTTGAATAAGGGTGCTTTGTGGGGTTTGCGGTACTAGCTGCATCTCAGTGTCATCGTTGTGATTCTCAACCTCTTTGATGGGCTCCGTAGGCCGTGGTTTCGATTGGTTATCTAGTAGCTGCGATTTACTATGAGAAGAGCTTCTTAGTTCAGACTGAGGTAGAGACAATGATACTCCCCTAAAATTCTGACCAGGAGGGGGAACCAAATTACTACTTCCGCCATGATCAAGAATAATCTGTGGGGTATATAGTGCTAAATGCATTTCGGTATCATCCTGCATTTGGGTGTCACCCTCGTCGTCTTTCTGATCGTCAACTTCTTTGATGGGCTTTGAGAGCTGGAGTTCTAGCTCGGTAGTTGGTGGCTGTGATGTTTGAGGAGCGGAAAGGCTTGTCTGAGGATAATATTGAAGCGATAATAATTGCCCAGAAGCTTGGGTTGCAAGAGTAACGGTGGCAACATTGAAGGTTCCTTCTTGGTTGTTCTCGTTCGGCCCTATGAGCTGCGGGGTTGGTTGGATGTTGGCTCTGCTTTCATCCTTCTCAGATACCTGGACCTTAATGCTGGAACTCGCCCGCTGTGGGTTTGACTGGCTGTTGAGCTGCTGTATTGTACCAGTCGAGGAGAGGTTTTGCTGGAACTGAGCAGGTTGTGATATCGGTCTCCTAAAAGACTGACCCAACCAGGGAGATGCCAAATTGCTGCTACGTCCTTAGTTTTGAAAGATCCGCGCTGTGTGCTCTAAGATACCAGGAGAGGAGATACTTGGCTGAGACTGAGAGGGAAACAATGATACTCCCCTAAGAATCTGACCAAAGGGGGGAGCCAAATTAGTGTTATCTCCCTAGTTTTGGAGATCCGGCACCACGAGCTCCGGAGTTGGCGGAGCGTTGGTTCTCCTCTCAGTTTTCTCGGATATCTGAACCTTCTTGCTAGGAATTCTCCACTGCAGCTTTAGCTGAAGAGGATGATATTGTACATAGAACTCGAGGTTTGGGTAGTTTGGACATTCTCCAAAATAGCAATCGATCTTAGACGACATAGAATTCTCCAAGATCTCCTCAAACTTTGCCATCTCAACCTTTTCATGCTCTAGCTCGACGAAGTCTCCCAGAGTTTGGTTATTGTTTGTCCAGGCAGCGAACCATCTGACCGGCCAATGCTGATCGGTTGGATCTCCTATTCGGACGACGGATATGATGCCCTCGTGGTAGTTTTCTAAGGCCAGCGGCAACTGAAGGTTGTTTTGTCTGGGGAGCTGACTGCTTTGTTGGAGGAGGAAGTCGAGGTGTTTTGAGCTATCAAGGGTATGTGGTTTTGAGGAAAATCGAGGCTGCTGGGGTATTCTCTGCAGTCCGGGGCAACAGAGAATGGGCTGTAGTGTTGGAGAAGCCATGGTGTCGTTGGATGATCCTGGACGTTTTCGCGTTCTACTGTTGCAGTCTCAAATTCGCTCTGGTTGATGGGTCCGGATTTGGTGTTGTTCAACCCGGAGACTCTGAGGCTATTTTTAAGTATTGAAGTGAACAATTTCCGCTTCGTTGTTGACCTTCCCGATTTTCTGCCGCATAATTGTCGGCCATGAGTGAATCATTGTTATTAATTGGTATTCTGGGTCGTCGACTCCGGCGTCGGTCGTTCTAAGTATGTTGTGATTCTTCCAGGTAATTCACTTCTACCCCGGACTTGACAGTAAAGACTAGCCAAAGAATCTCAAGTGAGCCCAATAAAGATGTTCGAATATATTGCGAACCTTCAATTAGCTTCTGTTAAACTTTTGATAGCAAGTAATGAGTGATATCCATTCAATAAGATGGTCAAATTTCCCACGAAGTCTAGGTTATCTAGGTTAGACCAGATACTTGAACTGCACCTTTGATAATGGTTTCATATTGCATCGCGTTTATCCGATGGGAATAAAAACATGGTGGACACAATAGTAATATCTAGGAAGTCTCCTTGAAGGGGTGTTTGTGAAAATGGTTGAATGGTTTCTAGGGTTTTTGTCTAGCTCATCCCCCCCTGTCGGCGGGGACTGTAATCTCACTACCACATCTAAGCAACACTTGGTTTTGTCTTGAGACTTACATTTCGTTATCCCCCTCAACTGTCAAGTCTAAGTTTATCAATATAGCTCGAGACTGTAGCCAGCAAAATCACCTTGAAGTAGCCCCCTTTTCACGATAGCAGTGCCCTTCCCACCAACACTTATCAACGCCGAACACTAACGTCTCGACTTCTGCGAGCTCTCATCCATAACTTTCCAACCACACCTCACGACCTAAACTCCTTATCATTAAAACACCTATACCTCGTCTTCCTCGTCCCATCCGAATAAAAAAAACCCCCCGTCCTTCCCAAGGTCACCACGCCCGCAATCCACTGATAACACATCCTACAATTCCCATCAGCGGTCCCATAATCATATAGCTACAACGAATACACCCATCCTTTGTATCGCATTCATATTGACAGGTTAAAATGCTGCTATAATTAAACGCAAACTCGTCGTATCGTTGTTAGGAGGGAGTAGCCGTGCCGCTGAAGCCGCAATCGTGGACTACGCAGTTTATGAAGAGGCCAGCTTTGCCGTAGAACGGTGCAGAAATATTGCGACTGTAGAAGAGATGACACTAATGCAGTCTCCCCGCG
>Ga0302325_10022105_pt1 | contig 13319 bp, 11 predicted proteins | sample Palsa_T0_2_FD_201948 | JGI IMG/M metagenome (GOLD analysis project Ga0302325, IMG submission 201948) | Peat permafrost microbial communities from Stordalen Mire near Abisko, Sweden - Palsa_T0_2 | ecosystem: Environmental > Terrestrial > Soil > Palsa > Peat permafrost | place: Sweden: Abisko... | reverse complement strand
TTGACGACCGCGTATCGGTGTTGACTGGATGTTTGGTCTCCCACTTGTTAAGAGACGAATTAAGAGTGTGTGAAGACCATATGTAAGAGATCCAGTCAGGAATTCTGAGTTAGGACTGGGCAGCTGTAAAAGTCCTTTGGGATGTTGTGGCGACTGGACTTCGCTGTTTCTTTTGGACGCTTGGGGAATTGTTCTTGGGAAAGAAATCAAAGTTTATTTGTAGCTGACCAAGGTAATGCTCAACGCCAACGGAACTAAATTTGTTTGTCTGCCTCTGCGTTGCACTTGTCATTCTTGATAAGCTGCGGCACGTGATCCTGGTTGGAAAAGCGAGACTTATGTGTTGCGAATGGAAGGAACTGGCGTGGGCTTAAGGAGAAAAACACACACTGGATAAGATAAATTGACGCTTAATTGTCCTGGCAGACATTCTGTAGCTCCTTCTCGACCAGGAATTAGAAACGAGATTGTATGGTTGGAATTGAGTAGGGTGCTGGGAGAAACTGGAACATTTTGGGAGAATGGGATGTAGAACGTGAAAAATTTAACCTGAACTTCGAACGTACTCCTTCAAGAAACATTTCAAACGTCCTCTGAAGACTTTTGCGCAAGGTGTGGACAAAGCACAGGCGTGGAGAAGTCAGGGATGACGTTAGAAAAGGTAATTATTAAGCTGGGAGACCCTCCACCAGCTCCATGTGATATGAACTCTGCTTACCGCCTCTCCCAAACCACTCAAAACACAAAGAAAGTAAGTCAAACGGGTAAGGGGTACGCATAAGAGCTTAGTCATTTCCAGTCTTAATTTGAGGAGGAGCAAGCAAATAAAATTAGTCACGTGATAACCCATGCTCCTGTGATTGGTCTAAAACGAGGCACGGCAGCTCAGATGTTGCTGTATTGATACACACACATAGACAATGGACATGAGCATAAATAGAATCTGTTGGTAGAGTGAACTCCTCGTACTACAAATTTCATTTTCAAACGATGGAGCATCATTCAAGAAAAATATGGTTTCGTTTCGGGCGAGACAATTCTCGAACTGTAAGAACGTGGTGTGTCTCGTGCGCTCCAACACTGATCCCTAGAACAGCGAGGGAAATTGCACTCTTCCATTGGAGATGACTTGCTTATAGTTATTCTAAGCCATCCGGAGGCCCAGAAAACCGTCGGGTAGGATATTCATCGCGGCTTCCTTGAAGCGGCGACAGGACACTGATCCCTATATATGATCTTTCCATCGCCTCCTTCCTAGGAAACAATTTCTCGTCCTTCTTCTCCTCACTGTGCCCTAGACCTCATAGACACTGCTTGTACACTTGCCAACTGCAGCTTCTCAGAACCTGACGGGTACGTAGAGATCTCACGAGACTCGGGCGAACGTTTGAATTATCTCCGCGAGCTTCAGGACCACTAATGTCTCCCTCTCTGCAATACACTAAAAACTGATGGGGTTTCCTTTGCAGCCTATCTCGCTTATCGATAGCATCCCGATTGAGCGATTTTTGAAGTTCTCGCGATGTTTCAACAACACTTGATGTTGGATCGTGGGTCTGATGAGGGCGAGGTTCGTCAACCACGACCACACCCGATCGATACGGTAAGTGCACCACTCGATGCTCGCTGCTCGCACTACGAAACAAAAAAAAAAATCTTTGAAACAAATCAATACTAATTGATTGCTTGCTATATAGTCATACGGAAATCGATGCGCGAATTTGAGTGGTGTTGTTGAGTGAGTGTCATGTTGGATGTAAGTCTCCACAATTTTGTGCGGAGTCGATTTGTACGCGAAAGATTGATGACGCCGATAAAAGGCGGTAGGTACCGAGGAAGGCATATTCCCCCCCGGATTAAAGGGCAACACGTGCTGCCCCGACGTAGCCGAGCCCCTCAGGAGTCGTGCCTCTTCTGCACCAATTTGACGAGTTAACATTGGCTGCCGTGAGTCCACGTGCAGCCTCACCTGATAGTTTCATTATAGCATTGCGTACTGTAGCTAATGGAAAACGGTTGGACATTTAGGATGCATTCGTTCGCACGTCGATTTATTCGAGTTTATGGGATGGTCATGTCTCATTGTCAGGGAAAATACTCCATTACGCGTGTTCTCAAATGCTATGTTTTTCTTCTGTGGTTTGTGGTAGGATACAAGACTGGTAGTACTCTTGTTTGCCCTATGAGAAACGAATTTAAGCTTCTTGGAATGATAAATCCTTTGCGGATGACAGATGAAACAGTTTGCTTGTTTAAATTACCCCCCAAAGCAAGAACGACAAAGATCACAAACAATCACAGACTCGAGCCTGTTATTTTTATATGAAAATCAATTCAAATCTGCAATGTAGACTACAATCTGAGATTCAAAGGGGACCGAGGTACTTATCCATCACGTGACATGCATGAAACACACTCCGAATTGCTGAAAAGGCGGTACGATTGAAAGACCACTGCAAATATCTCGAATAGAGGAGTATTTATACGATAGGAATCTGACACGAGTGAATAAAACATAAAGAAAGTTGGCCGTAGTAATTCACTTTTTGACGTCACGTGTGCTGTGCCTTTGGGCAGTCGACAGAGTTCCCATTGCCCCTGAAACGCGAACACATAGCCATGTTCGTCTGCTTTTTCATCTAGAATCGAATATGAATTAACATTTCTAGTTTTTGGCCCTTAGTCTCGAGGAACGGACCCGTTTAACGCAGCCTCTGAGCTCGAGAGTCGAAGACACGATCCTGTGCGCGATGAACACACGGCCCTGTACATAATGAAGATTCTAATCACCGCAAAGCCTGTGACTCTAACACCAATACATCTACAGGCGCCTTGCTGCCGGTCATATTTGGAGCAGCAGTCGCTGGGAAGCACTTCCGACCACCATCTCCCGTGTAAAGTCCAAGTTGTCATCCATCGCGGCTTCTCATGTCGCAGTCTCGTTGCCGACTCCCCGCCCTGGAGAATATGATACTAGCATAGAACGGCGACTAAACCCCTCTCTTCTCATTGGCATTCGGTAGGAGGATTGATGCTGAGTGGATTGAAGCCAACGATGCCTCGCAAGCTCCTCGAGCTTCCTTGAAGCAGCGATGAAGCGGTCCATTGCTATATGAACCCACGCATCGCCCAGATGCGATCAAATAGCTCCTTCTTCCTCTTCCATTATCGCCTGCCGTCATTGAGATCATTTCCTCACGTCGCAACGATTTGTTTGAAAAGGTAGAAACTCCTGACCTTACTTATTATTGTACCCGAACACTCGACGAATCAGCGCGGATTGATGGTGTGCCTTTGCCTGTGGAGTACCGTATATACACCCACCCTCCCCGACACCAGACTGAGCTTGAACTGAAGTTATACTGATTTTGATGATGCAGCCCGCCTCGCTTAACACCAAACATCCCGATCGGTCATTTTCTGAAGCTTTCGCGATGTTCCAGCACCACTCGATAATGGATCGCGCCTCCGATGAGGTCGACGGCGACCAGCCAGCACCACAACCACATCCTAGCGATCCCGTAAGTTGGCACCGCTCGGTGCATTTCAACTGCGATAAAGAAAAAATTCAAATGCGAGAATCAATACTGATTGATTTTATTTATGGCAGACTTATGGGAATTGATGCGACGTTGATGCATGGTGTTGAGGTGGATGTTGTGGTGATTGATGTAAGCATTTTGTTGTTGGCGGTGCGATTGCTCAGTCTTTTCTTCACCGGTCGGTGGTCTTGAAAAACGCTACCCTGGCTCGGTGTACACTACATGCAGCTTTTAGATAGCAATGCAAATTCATGATTCTAATTGGTCTCGACTGCGAAGTCCCACTATGATTCGATGCAAAAACATGCCGCTTTATGAAGAACATAGATGCCAGACTAGAACGGAGTTTTCCAATTTGACCAATAGAAGCTGAGAACGGTCACATGCTCTCTCCTCGACTCAACTTAGTCATCTTTTTATTTAAACACAGGCTTTCTCGGTCTTGTTAGCTATCAGTTTTGTTGAATACTGAGTACTAATTACTCATCTAAGCGCCCATTCGGAATCTGACTGAGTCTGTCAATAGCTCGCAGCAAGTATCAAACCATCGCGTCTTGCGGAGTACAGGGGCTTGCCATCAACTCCCACACAGCCCCCACCCTGAAACAAATAATTTTATAATAGTTTCAATTTGATGCTGAAGTTAATCGAATTTGCACGAGAATCCAAATCGCATCTCAAATTCGTGCTTATTGCTCAATTTTTTACACGGTTGATTTCAGAATATGGTTTTTTCGTTGGGCAGTCAGCGAGGCCTTTCAATTGAAAGAAGAGGAGGAGATTAATAAACTGCTGGTTGCTCGAAATGAGCCCCGACGAAATACTCCAACCCGGGAAGGATAATGAGATCTAGAATTATTTGCTCTGCTAAGACTGCTTGTTATCTGTGCAATCTCTTCTTCCACCTGGCCCTGAATCCGTGAGTTATGGAGGATATCTCACCGGAGGAGGTCATTCAGCTCTGTTTTCCACATATGGCATGGCAGATGATTCCGTTATGGAATTAGAGACTGTCTCCCCTACGGGAGAATTCCTGACTCTTAATGAATGTCAAAACCAGGACCTATTCTGGGCTACTCGCGGTGTAAGCCCACACTTTTCAAAATCGTTACAAAAACTCACAGAAAGGGAACTAACGAACTCGTAAACTAGGGAGGAGGCTCTGCTTTCGGCGTAATAATAACGCCCGTGGCCGTCCGCCTCATTCAACTTCCTAACCATAAACCTCACCTTCGGGACACTCGCTGAAAACCCATTTTTCTACCCAGCCATCAGCTACTTCTTCTCTCAATTCCCCATTCTCTCTTCCCTCGGCATAACCAGCCACAGCTTCGCTACAGGGAACAACTTCATCAACGACACCAACTACGCCAGCTTCCCTCAAAATACCACTTCCTCCTCGCCGCCGTAATACCCATCCTCGCACACATCTCCTCCACATACCCGGAACAATTTTTCATCGCCATCTTGAATGTTATACCTATCCTACTTTCTACGACCCGGTGGCTTATGAATACCAACGATAACAATACCGATTCCGAACTCGTCGTCGGTTCGAGGTTAATTAGTGCTGATGTGCTACGCGATCCCGATGCCTTAGAAACCGCTTTGAGGGGCGTGGCACCCTCGGATATGGGTGGCCTGGATTTGAATTTTTATTTGCTTGGTGGAAAAGGGATCGTGGATGCAGTTCCGAGGGGAGGAAGTGATGCTGTGAATCTCGCTTGGAGAAGAGCTTTGGTGTATGAAGCGGATCCGTACGAGCTGAATTGGCAACAGGCGTTTTGGGGGAGTAATGACGAGAGGTTGCTGGAGATTAAGAGGAGAGTGGATTCGGGAAATTTCTTTTGATGTAAGCCGTGTGTGAGGAGTGAGGGATAGAAGGTGGTTGGGGGATTAGGGTTTGTCGGTGTAATAAGAGAGTGAGATGGGAATGGGAATGGGAGGGGGAGTTATTGGAGTTTGGAGTAGTAATGCTTAGGTTATAAGTAGCTTCTATTTATGCCTTTTCCTTAAGTATATAGGGTGCTTTAGAGACCCCCTGAAATTGATCTTATCCCGCATTGCCGAAGTTGCCACCAAAAGGAAATGTAGAATTTGCCACTGGTTGCCTCGCGTGGTCGCAAGGCGACCAGTCTCAACAATATCGGAGCAGCGAATTCTGATAGTGTTCTTCTGGCCTTATCGCTTAATCTCATCCATCCCAAATAAAGCGTTTCTGAAGTTCTCGGGGCGTTTTCACGCCAATTGATAATGGACCTGGCCTCTAACGACGGGAAATGCCAACGGTAGATATCACGAAGTCTCCTGAATCGTCGCGTAAGTTGCATCACTCGATAATTCTTTCCCCTAACAAGAAGAAAAATGTAGAGCAAACTTCTCACTCTAAAGTAAGCCCGTTGCAGTGTTCAATTCGTACATGGACGCTGGGACTCGTCTCCAGAACAAGCAGAACTACATCATTAATAACAAACTACCATCGAAAACATTCCCAGAAGTTATGTTACTAAACGCTGTTTATTTTAACGCGATGTATCAAGAAATCGTGTTAATCCGAGATCAGCCTTCTCGAGTATTCCGTATAATTCAAAGTGAAACAAACATTGTCTGCTAGTTCTGTGTCAAAGTGGCAAACTGCCAACGAGCCGGTGCACTGGCCCCGGGATACTCGGTCATCTTTATCGAGAAAGCTTAAACTCGCAGAAGGAGATCCAATGATGAAATTTGAATGATATTTACAATAAAACGCGCATCATGCTGTGTAATGTTTATTATCTTGCCCTTGAACTGCCAACATACTCACTAAATGATTAAACCAAACCAGTAGAGAGTGTTTATTTCAGTGTCTCTGACTCGCCCGCAAGAAATCAACAAGCGCGAAAGGAAGCGTTTAATGTTGCTTGTTCGAGGATTAAGGGGCAAAAATAAGCCTGCCAGCCTGCCTGGAGAGGATTTCGCCTTCAACAGCGCGGGATGCACATGCTTGAATTCCACGAATATTTCATAAGTCCAGTCGTATATATTGTAAGGTCGCCACCTTCGTGAGGCGAGCATATTCTGCTTTTCCGAACAAGGGACAACCAAGACCCGGGTTTCAACCAAGAAGCTGTGAGTGATGAGCCAGTAAGGAGAGCAAGTTCCAATTGGGCTTGTAGGACGCGCTCCTAATGAATAGAAGGAGACTGGATCCCTTCGCCGCTTTCAATGAATCCACGAAGCGGCGAATTCTGGGGGTTAGGTATAAGAAGTCGCCATTATCCATCCGTCCATCCATAGCGAACCTACCATCTTTCTAATCATTTCGTCCTCACTATCAATCACGTTGGTCGAACTTTGCGTGCCACAGCGGAGTTCTACAGCGACACAAAATATCGGTCTCAGAGTGATCCACGCAACATTGGCAACGAGTCGGTAGGATATCGAGCTGTATGCCAAAAATTTTGTACTCATTCTCTGAAGGCCAGATTGTCCACCTCGCCGATTACCACCGTACCGACCAAAGAAAGTCTAAAATCCTCGGGATGTTAAGTCAGGGGTCCGAGAGGGATCATCAGAATCCCACTCCCGAACCACAACCACAACCTCACCCTCGTGATCCAGTAAGTCATACGAGTCCTTGCTGCACAGTTTCCATAGAGAATCGCATTCCAAGACGCAAGAACCAGTACTGATTTTCACCTTGAAAACAGGGTTACGGAAAGTGATGTGGCGGTGTGACGGTGTCACGGTGTGAGGATATGGGGACCCTGGGAGGGTGGGGGAAATGCACTTGCGGGGCGAGGGATGGTGATTTGGCGACCGAGTTGTGACCGGTTTGGGAAGATCGATTAAATAAAGCGCTATTTGATTGAGTGGTGTTTCAAGGATCTTGAGTGCGACGTATGTGTTCATCTGAGTTCAAAACCAAATTTTGTATAGAACGTTTTTAGGCACAAAATAGGACTTCTTGATATAGCGCCACTTAGGAGCCAATCAATGACATACTTTATCGGACGCCTCGTTGTTGCTTCTAAGTGGACAAGACTCCGTGGCCCGAATTTTCAGTGTTGAGCGGGGTCACGACTTCAAGTGCTTGAAGGGGGACCGCGGAAAATCCAACTAGAGGGACCGCATCGACGGGGCGAACCACCCTGATGGCTACGTGGCAGGAGGATTTCATGATGTTGCCTTCGCTGCTTAACGAATCATGTCGTTAACAATTTGTCTTGCTGGCCAATTGCGGATCTCCCGCTGGTCGGTGAGTGAATGGAGGACGAACACCTGATTCGCTTAGCGAGAATAATCACGTGGGCGGAACAATTTCACCCGTCCTTGCCTCCTGACTTTTGAGAGATCACCTCATTCCAATGGAAGCTAGAAGAATAAAGAGTAAACTTACAACAGCTTGTTGCTGAAGTTGTATTCGTGCTGATTTTTCTCATAATTTAGGACTGGTTGACAGATGTCGATGATAATTAGGGCTTTCTTGCTCAGGTAGGCACAAAGCTGAACAATCAGCGACGACAAGCTGTGATGTTTCTTCACGAAGTGCTGCAGCATTAGCACCATGACATCTTACTTCCAACGCAACATCTCTCTGGCATTCATAAGAAATACGTTTTTGCATGACTACATAACTTCTTTCTCACGAGACTAAGAGTCACTGCCATCTGCTCTCACGTTTTTGCATCAGCATCATGACCGTTTTCCAGTAACTCAACGGATGTGGCATAGAGAAAGACGAATGCAATCCTACATCTTTCGTTCCTCCCACGATTGGCGGGTGGTCCGTGGAACTGTCCACAAAAGCTACGTCGCGATTGACCTCATCTCGCCAGAATCGACAAGACGTGGCGAGGAAGCGAACTGGCATCACAAGGATAGCCTGTGACTAAGGGAGTCTATTGCTGTTTTGTTTGAAGCTGAATGTATAGAGGACGGAACTCGAGCTAGAAAATGAGTATATTAATGGCAAGCTTTCATCGCTATTCATCGTACACTTGCGCATGCGCATCATGTCCTTTTCTTTCCTGAAACTCAATGTCGTGGCACTTACCACCCAAAAATTGCGGGAAGCAACTGGAAACACTCTAGATAAAAGCATTATAACCATCGCTTATCAAAATTCAAGCTTCTCGTGCAGATAAAATGATTCTCATCGACGAATAATAACCGCAGTTTTCTTGCTTAAGATTTGCGAACGGTGATTCGGAGTAAATTCACGAGCTCCTTCATCAGTGGCATGAGCCCAATCGTAAAAATAAAAAAGCTAAGAGGTCTAGATTTGTTCACAGTATGCAAATGGGAATGCAATCTGAGATCAGGGCGGGAGCGAGAACTGCATGGCTAGTCACGTGACGACCACCTGCAACTCTCCTGACTTGCTTGAGAAAAGAGGTAAGCGTTCTAGGTAGGTGAAAACAATTTGAGAAGGTTCTAATGACAGCATTCCGGCTCAAGTAAGAAGATTTCTTTGAGATCGCCGGATTTTGCGAGCATGATTTAACGTCACGTGGCGTTTGCCATTTCCCACTGAGCATCGAATCGTTGCCCTGAGTTTTGAGCTTAAGGATGTTTTTTTTGACATTGTCGTGTAAAATTTAGATATCATCCAATATGTTGGGTTCCGGATGCTTGATATCGGGGGACAGATTTGTTTAATAGGAGGCAGCGAGGGAATGAGTCTACTAATTTAGGTGTGGAGGTGAAGGTAGAAGTGTTTTGCTACAGCTGTCACTCAATTTCGCGTGATAGGAAGGCTGTTGCAGATAGACTAGAAACATAGGCTCTCAAGATAGATTCGCGCTGGTGCTAGACTTTTCGAAGGGGCTAAATCTTTCGGGTGCGCCTCTAGGACTAGGTCACCCCTTCTGCATCTTGTAGAAGGGAGATCGCATACGGAGTCTCCTCACCGACCTCCATCGAGACGGAACACCAATTCATAGAACGGCAATGGGATTTCCTTCTTCCTATTGGCACTCGGTAGGAGGATTCCCCTTGACTGGACTGAAAGCTCGTGTGATCAGGACGGATCCCCCCCCCCTCCTTGAAGCGGCGAAATGGTTTCCCCTGGTATAAAAACTCGCCCACCACCCACCAGCACCCCAACAGCAGCATCATCCTCGAATACTCGTCGCAATCATCACTCCCAATTCACTCAGACCATCTTGTCACAGCCGTCAATACTTTGAACAGGTACGCATCGCACTCTTACTACCTGAAACACCAAGTAAACTGCTAAGAGCTGTCGACCAATTCATAAGCAATTGAATTAACTGTTCTGCAGGACACTCGCTTACTCGCATTGATCCCGATCAATCGATTTTTGAAGTTCTCGCGATGTTCCACCTCCGCCTCATGCTGGACCACGCCTCCGATCAAGGGGGAGCGTGGCAACCAGCACCCGCGCAACCTCAACCGCACGATGTAGTAAGTGCACCACTTGATGGCACGACCGGGCGTTGAGGGAGTATATCCTCATTATTGAAATGAATGCTTATTCATGTGTAACAGACATATGGCAACTAGCGCGATGGAGAGATGTGAATGAAATAGTTTTCGAACGAGGCAAGTCTGTGATGTTGAGCCTTGCATCCTGAAAAATCCGCAAGGCTGCAGCACCACCGCACGCTCTGCAGTGCCACTGCACGCCACCAGCGCTCTTGCAGTGGCTGACTAAGCGACAGCTTTTCCCTTTCTTTCCTGCGCAACTTCAAAATCTGAACGACGTAAACTAACAACGGACACAGAAAAGATCACAATCGTATCGCGCACTTCTCATTATGACTGGGCTCCTTCGCAATACGATCTTTTTTTTTTTTTTGGAATTTGGAATTTGGAATTTGGCGCCACTTGGGCCCTTGGGGAGACGTGTTTCAATCGTCAGGTTTCGCTACTTTCGAGATGCTGATGAGCAGTGTCCTCAATGGGTGGGCCGCCTAGCGCTATATGGCCTGGCCTGGCCTGCTAGGCCAGGCCAGGCCAGCAAAATTTGCATGGCCCACTATAATTGGGCGGGCCAGGCCAATTATTTTGGCTGGCCTGGTCCGCCCAGGTCCAGCCAAGGGTGAGGATATATTTTGGGCCTAGCTCCGCTGATCTCCCTAAGCTCGGACGATTTCCCACATTTGAGTGAAAATCACCCTCCCACATCACTTGTTCTTTATTTATTTGATAATTTTTGCCTAATCAAACAATAATTATATCTCAATCACTTGATTCTACGCGTGCAAACTCGCTAGCCCCCTCGGATGCAACCACAGTACTTAGTATATTGTCATCCACTGATCTTGGTGATACCGGCTCTCTTTTTAGGGCTCCTAAGGCGGCAAATCAACCTTCTAATGTTACTAATACTCGTCCTAAAAGGAATCAGCATCAAGCACAGCTGTCTTTTAATAAGGTGATTAATTGCAGTTATATTAGATTCACTTGAGAGTATAACGTGGAAGTCGGCTAATATATATCTGCAATATAGAGCGATTCTCAAGCTTCACTTGGCTACCGCAGTCGACCTTTACCTGCACCTTCCACGACTCCCTCTATTACCTTAGGCTCAGAAATAGTCTCTAAGCAAAGGCGTACACGTAAAGATGATATGTATACTAGTGACGAGGATAAGACAAATGAGGAGGACGAGTTTGTTAATATTAATCAAATTGACGAAGAGGGGGACATTCCATCAGTACTCGGTGGCAGTTTCTCAACTACAACGAGGGGAATTAAGCCTAAGAGAGTGAAAAGTGTTAAGAGTTAAGTATACAATCATAGCTTTCGGATCAAGAGAGATAAAGAGCTGTTTTAGAAGTGTAATTTATATAAGTGCTAATATTTTGTTTATATAAAGATATACTTGCTAATTTACTTAGGCCCCTCAACCTTAGATGAATACAAACTTGGAGAGACGGTTTATACTCTCAAGCACAGCCCATCTAGCTGTCAAAAACACCTTACAAGAACCCACAAACTTTAAAGCGATGGCCAGATAAAACCAGTAGTTTCTAAGGCGTCAGTCCACGATATCATAGTCACGGGATCTCACTTATTCTCCCTTAAGACATTTAGGACGAAGCTTATACGTTTTATTACTGTTTTGCATTTGCCTTTTATAATTATTAAACGCGATAAATTCAAAGATCTCATGCTATATTCGTCTCCTCACTTACGCTATAATAACTCCTTGCTTAAGAGCGGTGCTTCGATATCAACTAGTCTCGTGGCTAGCTTCCTAGCTTGTCAAGTGATCTTAATATCAATGCTACAGTCTTGCGGTATTAGCATTCATTTATCCTTTGATTTATAGACGTCTCCTAATAAATACGCTTTCCTTAGTGTTGTTTGTCACTTTATTAATCGCCAGTGGGAAGCTTATTGTCGGTCCACCCGGAACGCGTAGCACGGCACGTGGTATTCGTGATATGCAATTGCGTAGTTGTAGGTGGATTGATTATTCTAGGAAGTAGGAACCCGCAACCTATTATTGTTGTTGTGGGTTCCAGTTATTTGTCTAATCCTAATTGAGACTAGTGCGTAGTCACGTGATCCCAAAACCAACAACCGAACCTAATTATACCAACACTAGAGCTACTCTAAAAGTGCTCAAAAACGCTATTTCCTCCAAACACATACAGGTGGCCTAATTAGGCCTAGTCCATTCATATTCCTCCATTTACCAGGTATGCTATATGTGTGTGTGTCCCCATTGCATTTATATGTCCCTCCTATATCGACAATATGTCCTTATCCACGCTTTACCCATTCCTCCACTTCTAATTGCAATGTGTTCGTATCGATTAAGGTCTTAAGGGCATTCGTAAGATTCGACTTCGATTTTGTTATTGCGTCCGCAAGATTCGATTCGCCCTTAATCCACTTAACCTTTGCAACTTCTCTTCGCTCGTATGCCTAGCAAAGGCACATAATGTCGATTATGAGGCGTTTCTCTTGCGTAGTCCCGAGCTTTACAAGACAATCGTATAATGACTTCGAATCCGTATATAAGACTAGTAGTAAATCGATTCCTAGTACTTTGTCGATTGTAGACTTGGCTAAAGTTCTAATATCAAAGCCATATGCTATTGCATAGAGTTTAGAAGCTAAAACGCTCCTAGTAACCCTCTTACACTTGGTAAAAGACTAATAGAGTATATTAGCGTTCCCTTTAGCATTTGCCATAATTAATACGTACCTAATTTAAGAGGAGAAGTCTTTGTTATTTGCAAATAACGCATTTGTAAAAACCAATAGCTATAAGGAGTCCTTTATTAGCTTTACAAAACGTAGTCCTCTAGCGGCATTTTAAATTTGCTATTAGATACGTTTGTTAAGAGCCTTTATATCCTTTTCACCCACTTTTATAGCTTATACAGCTACAGACAAATCATATGTAGCTTCCGGTTAGCAAATAGACGCAATATATGCTCCCCTAGCACGCTAAGCTATATATTAGTCCTTAGTAGAGAGGTTCTAGCGTATAGTACCTCTACTACTAATTGTAGTGGTATTCTCATCGCGTACTAGCTTAAGATTCTTGCATTAGCGCTCTTATATAAGGGTAAAGGTACTCTTATCGTTTTCAAGGTATATAATACCGCTATTAAACTTAAGATTATGTGTAAAAGTAAGGCGTTTACGCTCCTTAGCCAGGAATTTAGCCTTTTGCAATTAAAGCTGCTCTTGCTTTACAAATTCATCATCTCCCACAAATAGCGTATCATTTGTCTGTAATCCGATAACACTAAAAGGTCTAGTATTATATAGTAAACAAGGATCGTATATAGACTGGCTTATAGATAGCTC
>Ga0302325_10022104_pt1 | contig 13319 bp, 11 predicted proteins | sample Palsa_T0_2_FD_201948 | JGI IMG/M metagenome (GOLD analysis project Ga0302325, IMG submission 201948) | Peat permafrost microbial communities from Stordalen Mire near Abisko, Sweden - Palsa_T0_2 | ecosystem: Environmental > Terrestrial > Soil > Palsa > Peat permafrost | place: Sweden: Abisko... | reverse complement strand
TGCGCCGTAATTCATGCTCTGGCTTGTCGCAATTACTGAAAGAATTGCTCGTTGGATCGTAAGCGTTCCGGCGCTAAAGACGAACCTGTAGTTCGAAGCTGTCACGGTTCCCGCTTGGACCTTGATAGCATATTGGCCAACTGCAGACTTGCTGGTGGCCACCGTGGAAAGCTGCGGCACCCCGGCCACTGCGCTGCTCTGTGTATCTCCGTTTACAAAGCCTGTTATCGCATACGACATCGCGGGCAGTGTACCTCCGTACGTCATGCTCAGGTTAACGGCCGCTACGGTGAGGGCCGCCTGGTTGACCGTGAGAGATCCATTCACAAAGGCGAACCTGTAGTTAGCCGCCGCCAGCGTGCCTGCAGTAGGGCTTACCACATACTTTCCCGGTGGCGGTGGACTCGCTGCTGCGACGGTAAATTGCGGCACTCCAGTCACGACCTGGCTTTGCGTATCGCCGTTCACAAACCCTTTGACCGTGTAGATTATTGACGGCAAAGCTGCACCATAAATCATGCTTTGGTTGGCTACCGCGACTGTCAACACAGCCGGGTTAACCGTCAGTGTTCCAGTCGCAAAGACGAAGTTATAGTTCGCAGACGAGAGCGAGCCCAACGATGCCGTGATGATATAGATTCCCACTCCCGATTCGCTGGTCGTATTCGCTCCAAGGATGGGCTTGCCGGTAGTTTGCTGTGAGGCACTGTCTCCCGCCGCAAAGCCTGAAATAGTGTAGGCGGTAAACGAACTCGGAATGTCTCCGTAGACAGCGGTCACGTTCTGCGGGGTAACCGTCAATGTCGCTGGAGCCACGGTAAAGCTTTGAGTTGCCGTCGCAGCTGCTTCGTACATTGAAGATCCGGCCTGTATGGCTGAGACGACAACTATGCCGGCGCCTTGCAAACGCAAGGATTTTGCTCCACTTGTCAGTGTGGCGGGTCCGCTCACAATCTGGTAGGTAACCGGCAACCCTGAGGACGCAACAGCAGAAAGTGCGATCAGACCCACTCCATACGTGGTTGAGGATATCGGTGAAAAGCTGATGGTTTGACTTAGCTTGGGCAGGCTTGTTCCTGTAAGAGCCAATGAATGCTGCAATCCTGCGCCAGCGAGCGTGTTGTCAGTGACGGTTGCCGTTTCACTCAAGGGCGAACCAGGTGGCGAACCAAGCTCGGCGGGCGTGAAATCGATTGCGAGGTCGCAGCCGCTGCCGAAGCTCAAGGAAGTTCCAACGACACAAGGATTGGCCGCACTCGCGCTCGCGGGGAAGTCCGCCGGATAAGTGACGGCGCTCAGAACCAGCGGCTGATTGCCCATGCTCTCCACCAGGGCCACATGAGCGCTGTCCTCGCTGGTCGACCCGACATAGGTAGTCGCGAAGCTCATTTCAGCCGGCATGGATAAGTCGATCTTCACCACCCGGTTATTGCCCGTATCGGCAACATACAAGTTTCCGGCTCCGTCGAGCGCCATGCCGCCCGGCGCGTTGAATCCGCTCGCGACTATGATCTTCGGCCCAAAAGTGACGCCGGTCCAAGGCAGCATCAGAACCCGATTATTCCCGGCATCGAGAAGATACAGATTTGAATTACCATCCACCGCCGCGACCGTCGGCTGCGATACCGGAGCAACCGCAATGGGAATTTCGGCCAGATACACTCCATCAGAAAATGGCACTTCTACCAAATCGTTCATGTACGTCTCGGTGAAGTACACGTCCCCCGACGCATCGACCGCGACGCCCATTGGAATTCTGCTATAGCTGCCAATAATTTGCGCAGACGTGTACTCAACACCGGTCCAGGAAAGCTTCGCTACTCGGTTATCGAGTGTATCCGCTACATACAGATTGCCGGCGCCATCCGCGGTCACAGCGGATGGCGCATTGAGACTGATCCCAATCTCGGTTTGCATCCCGAAGCCCGATCCGGTCCAGGCCAGTTTGATCAGTTTGTTGTTGCCGCTGGAGACGATAAACAGGTTGCCCGCGCCATCCAAAGCCAGTCCCATCGGAGCGTTCAAGCCTGTGGCGGGAATCGTGCTCTGGGCTCCGTAGCCGCTACCGTTCCATGCCACCTCCACGACGCGATCATTGCCTGTGTCGCCTATATAAACATTTCCATACGCATCCACTGCGACGCCGGAGGGAGCACTCAATTGCGTGCCAATCTGCGTCTCGGTTCCGGGCACAAAGGCAACCCGTGGCTGCAGTCCGGTTCCGGAAAAGAATGTTGTGGCTAACGGATCGCCGGTGTCGTCATAGAGCACCACAGTACCCACGCGCTCACCGGAACCCATTGGAGTAAATGAGACATTGACAGAGCAACTCGCGGCCGCGGCGTAAGTCCCCGCAATGCATGTGCTTTTCCCCGCATCGACAAAGTCCCTGCCTGGGATCCCTTGGGTCAGCACGCTCACCGCTCCCAGCGTGGTTCCGGCGCTGACGTCGAAGCTGTAGGTCAGTGTCGCTGCGGTGGAATCAATGCTCAATGCGCCAAAGTTGATGGTGCCTGGAGTCGCCTCTATTACCTGACCGTTGGCCACGTCCGCCACATAGGTATTTCCCTTCGAGTCCACTGCCATCCCGACGGGCGAAGTAAATCCGCTGCCGATGATTAACTGCGAACCGAATCGGTTCGCTCCCGCAGCCCAGGTCCGCTCGAGAACCTGGCCATTGCCGGCCTCGGTGAAGAACATGTCGTAGCTCTGGTCCACGGCCACACCCATGGGCGCGGCCAGCCCCGTCACAAGGACCTGCAGGCTCGCATAGCCACTCGTCGTGTAGGGCGCCTTGACGATTCGGTCGTTGCCAGTATCAGCGATGTAGAGGCTCTGGAGCGCATCGACCGCTACTCCTGCAGGCCTGTTGAAGCCTGAACCAACGATGATCAGAGGACCAAATCCGCTTCCCACACGCGGCAGTTCGATCACGCGATTGTTCCCACTATCCGCAACGAACAGATCGCCAAGCAAGTCGGCGGCTAATCCCATCGGACTGCTTAGTCCCGTGGCAACCGCAACCGGATCACCAAACCCGCTTGGGCCCAGAGGAACCAACAGCACTTGATTGTTGCCGGTATCAGACACATATAAATTGCCGCTCCAGTCCACTGCCACGCCTGCGGGTGCAGACAACCCGCTCACCAACACGGTTGGCGCAACGCCGCCGCCGCTGGAAGGCACAATGCTCACCACGCGGTTGTTGCCGGTATCCGCGATATACAGAGTTCCCAGGCGGTCTACAGCCACTGACCTTGGAGAGGCCAACGCGCTACCCGCCACATTGAACTGGGAACCTGAGTACGTGACCTGAGCGTATGCAGCGACCCCATCCAACAGCGCGGCAGCAAGCGCAAGAAGGGCAACGACGGTCCTGCAATGCCTCGGGATTTTACCGAGAATTCCTCGCGCCAAGAATCCCTGAGACGAGATTCCCTGAGAATAGCCATCACTGCCCATGCATCTGTGCCTCAGAATCGGAACCGCCGGTTTCATCATCGGCAATCTCGGCTGGGTTTTTCTGCATAATCAGGGGAGAAAATGGAAACTTCTCAACCAGTCGGTGATAACGCGTCTATCTGGTTTATTACCTTAGGCTTGCAAGAACGGGAAACGGACCAGTCTGAGACTGGGGAGTGGAAAAGTTAGCCCTGAGCGAACAGAGAAGGCGAAATTTGACCGCGAATACGCCAGCCCCTTCCGAATCGGATGCTCTTCTGCATTGCCGCATGCGTTGCCGTAAAGTAGAGTTCTGTGCTGCCTCGCTTGTCCATCTTTCGGTTGCAACAAAAATCCCTGATTCGCGGCACTGCACTGGCTCTGGGTTCCCTGTGGGTCGCCTTCCGAATTTCCGGCTTTCCTGAAGTCCACGTCAGCCTGTGGCTCATTGCACCGCTGATTGCCGCCTGTGCAGCCACATGGGACACCGCACGGTGCCTGCAGAAGCGCTGGAGCTTCTATCACGGCGGCGTCCTTCTGCTGCTGTACGTCGATCTGATGGTGCTGCTGATGATCTCCTTCTTGCTTCTCGCTCCGTTCTCGTCAGCTGTCCTTTAATCGGTAGAAAAGCGCTGCAAACCACGCTTCCCTTAGCTGCCTCTAACCTGTAGGATGGGCGAGCAACTACCTTCACCGCGCGGAGGAAGCGCAAAATGATCAAAGGATTTCGAGACTTCATTCTTCGCGGCAATGTGGTCGATCTGGCCGTCGCGGTCATCATCGGCGCAGCGTTCGGAGCCATCACGGCATCCGTTACCGCCGACGTCATCACCCCCGTTATCTCGGCCCTGATCGGCGCGCCCGACTTCTCTAGCCTGGTCATCCACATACCTGTCTTGCACAGTGTTCCACCACCGCCAAATCCGCTTCCGGCCAATTACGTTCCTCCTGGCGTGGTTCACGTCGGCAAGCTGCTCAACGCTCTCATTAACTTCCTGCTGGTTGCGGCTGCCATCTATTTTGCGATCGTTTTGCCGATGCAATACCTGGTCAAAAGGATCACTCCGCCCGCGCCACCAGTGCCCCCTGCTACCAAGCCCTGCCCCGAGTGCCTCAGCGAAATCCCGCTTGCAGCCAAACGCTGCGCCCACTGCGCCCAGTTAGTCGCCTGACAGCCAGACTGCCAAAACGCGGCTCCCGGTATAGATCCGCAAGAAGTTCTTTGACAACACGGAACTTTTCCCAGCCATCGCCGTAGTCCTCCTTATCCGGAGGTCGTTCTTTGTCTATGAAAAGAAAGATTGGAACCGCAACTCTCGTCCTTGCTTCCGTCGTCTGCGCGGTCGTTCTCATCGCTTTCGAGGCTGCGCCAAAGCTGGAAACAGTGAGGGCTGCGACAGACCAGGCCGCTTCCGCGCAGAACACTCCGGCCAACACCCCGACCTACAACAAGGACGGCGAATTGATTCCACCCTTGCATTACCGTGAGTGGATCTACCTCACCACCGGCATGGACATGAGCTATACGCCCAAGACTGATCCCAATATGTCTATGTTCGACAATGTCTTCGTCAATCCCGAGGCATATCGGAGCTTTCTCTCGACTGGCACGTGGCCGGACAAGACGGTTTTTGTTCTGGAGGGGCGCGGAGCGTCCAGTAAAGGCTCAATCAACAAGGCTGGCCACTTTCAAAGTGGTGGCGTGATGGGCCTCGAAATCCACATCAAAGACGAGAGCCGGTTTCCCGGCAAATGGGCGTTCTTCGATGTTGCCAGCGAAGAGAGGGCCACGCTCTTCCCGCAGACGGCGAACTGCTACTCCTGCCACGCCGAGCACGCAGCAGTGGACACTACTTTCGTCCAGTTCTACCCAACGTTGCTGCCCATCGCACAGAAGAAGGGTACTCTGAGCCCCAGTTATCTCAAGGAGACTGCTGCGGAAGCCACAAAATAGTCGTGAATGGAAGAGCGATGAGCGCAATTTCTCACAGGCGGAGCGAAGTTGCCAGCTCGCCTACCTGGCCAGCGGCGAGAGTTCTGTTCCCACACTCTGGAAGAGTATGTAGAGATAGCACAGCAGGCCTAGAATCGGCGGAGCCCATAGCACTAGATGCTTCCGAATCAGATACCGGGCCACTTTCAGACTGGGAGTCTGCTTCGAAGGGAATTTCTCCCTATCGTGCCTGGAGGCAATGCGTGCAGCATCGAGATTGATCTCCGTCTTGAGCACCGCAAAATGCGCCTTGTTCGGAAATCGAAGCAAGCCTCGAAGCAGGTGATCGGTATCGATCCAATACTCCCGATCGCGATCTGCCTCTAACACCGCGAACGCTAGAGCGCGCTTAGCCTCCGCGTCGAAGTCCAGTTGACTGGCCTGGTCAGGATTAGCCTGGTCGGGCACTTCACTCGCCGCGATAGAAGACGAGACAGGAGATGGCAGCGCAGGCAAGCCCGACAACCAGCGAAGATAGAAAGCATTCGCCTTCAGGTTTCCCACACGCTCCGCTCGCGTTCCCTCCTCTTCGCTCAACCCAGAGAGCAGGTCTGCCGCACTGATTAAAGCCGAGTCGCGACGCAGTGCCCCAGCCCACGCGAAAGATAATACGTTGCGCGCTGCCTCGGTATACCTCTCAATAAAAGGTGGCGTATAAACCGATGGTGTCTCCGCTCGTCTCCCCCGAAACGCCGCGGCCTTTGTTTCCCCCGAGATGTTCATTGCTTCCGCCCCACATCCAAACGCATCCGCGCCGGACAAACTGAATGAGCCCGACCAGCCGGATAGCTGTGCCGGCTCAGTCTTGCCACTTCTGTACAGGAATAGAATGCTCGCCGGAAGTTACCAATACTACGTTAGCTCTGTCAAGCTGCGACTTCCTGGTGAGGTAACAAAGAATTCGATCTAGAAATTCATGTCGGGAATGCGCGGGTGATTCAGTTCCCAAAGCGATCTCAAGGTGGAAAAGAAACCCACCCGATTACTCCGCAAAACAGTCTGCCATCCTCGCTAATGCTCAGCAAAAGCTGTAAAGACTTGCCGCCCCAGTGGTGTAAGCTGTTGCTTTTAGAGCCATTCCCGATTCCATTAACCATCGACTGCCCAATTGACTCATCCCGCCGAGGTAATCTTCTGATGATCATGCGCCGCGCTTCCGGTCTATACCTGCTTCCGTCTCTACTCGCATTGTCTCTGTGCTCGCTTGCCGCCGGCGCTCAGAGCACCGTTTTCGGATATGCCGACTTCACCGCACAGGCCAAGGTCGACGCACAATTCCTTGCCGTTCCGGATGCAAAGCTCGCAGGCGAACACCTCCAGATCCTCACCGCGAAGCCCCACCTTGCAAGCACCCAGGAGGATTACCAAACCGCTCAATACGTCGCGCAGAAATTCAAAGCAGCCGGCCTCAAGACGGAAATCGTGCCTTACCGCGTCCTGCTCAACCAGCCTCGCAAAGTCAGCTTTGAAGCCCGGACCGACTCGGGCGCCCTGCTCGCGACCGGTCCCACGGCCGAGCATGTTTCCAGTGATCCGTATCAGGATGATCCGCGCATTGTGATGCCCTTTAACGGCTCCTCAGCTTCAGGAGACGTGACCGGCGAAGTGGTCTATGCCAACTACGGCCGCCTCGAGGACTTCGATCAGCTAGCCGCTCAGCACGTCGACCTTCATGGCAAGATTGTGCTGGTCCGCTACGGAGCTAACTTCCGCGGCGTCAAGGTCTACATCGCGGAGCAGCGCGGAGCGATCGGCGTTCTCATCTACTCCGACCCTTACGACGACGGCTATTTCCAGGGCGACGCTTACCCCAAGGGCCCGTGGCGTCCGGAGACTGGCGTACAGCGCGGGTCAGTGCAGTATCTCTTCAACTATCCTGGCGATCCGCAAACGCCCGGTGTGGCTTCAACTGTCGATCTGCCGGATTCGGCCCGTCAGGACCCACTCAAGACGGGCAACCAGCCCAATATCATCTCAATCCCCATCAGCTACCACGACGCTGCGCCTATTCTTCAGGCGCTCCAAGGCAGCGCTGTACCCAAAGGCTGGCAGGGAGCGTTGCCATTCAGCTACCACACCGGTGGATCTGGCGCCCAGACAGGCGTGAGCATCCACCTGATCTCAGACCAGGACTATCAGGTCAGAACAATTTGGGACGTAATTGGGACGATTAAAGGCTCGGACTACCCGAATGACTGGGTGGTCGTCGGCAACCATCGCGATGCCTGGGTCTACGGCGCCGTCGACCCCAGCAGCGGCACCGCTTCCATGCTGGAAGCCGTGCATGGTTTTGGAACGCTGCTCAAATCCGGTTGGAAGCCCAAGCGCACCATTGTCTTTGGCAGTTGGGATGCTGAAGAAGAAGGATTGATGGGCTCAACCGAGTGGACCGAACAGCATGTTCAAGCCTTGCAGCACGCCGTCGCCTATTTCAACGTCGACGTGGCCGTGGCGGGCTCCGACTTCGGTGCTGAAGCTGTTCCCTCGCTCAAGCAATTTGTGCGTGAAGTCGCCAAACAGGTACCGAGTCCCAAAGGCGGTACCGTTTATGACCAGTGGAAGCTGGACTCCGCCGGCCAGAACCGCGATGCAAATACAGGCCACATCACCCACGCCAACGCCGCAAGTGAAGACATTCCCGTAGGCGACCTGGGCTCCGGATCGGATTTCACCCCATTCCTCCAGCATGTGGGAGTTCCATCGACTGACATCGGTTCGCACGGCGACTACGGCGTCTACCACTCGGTTTTTGACAATTACGCCTGGTATATCCAGAATGCGGACCCCAGTTTCGTTTATCTGCAGGAGATGGCCCGCGTCCTAGGCCTGGAAGCACTGCACATGGCCGACACCGACGTGTTGCCTTACGACTACATAACCTACGCCAATGAGATTTCCACCTATCTGGATCAGGCGAAATCCAAACCCGGCAGCACTGCTCTGGACTTTGCACCCGCTCAGGCAGCTGCAGCGCGCTTCCTGAAGGCCGCTCAGGCCATCCTGGTACGGCAAACGAGCCCCTCTGCCAATCCCACTCAGCTCAACACCCAGCTCAGAGCCACGGAATCAGCCTTCATCTCCGACGCTGGCCTGCCCAATCGCCCCTGGTACAAACACCTGATCTACGCGCCAGGCGTGTACACCGGGTACGCCGCAGTCGTCATTCCCGGCGTGAATGAAGCACTGGAGGCTAAGAACCCTACCCTCGCCGGGCAGCAGCTGATTGTCCTCACCCAAAGCCTCAACCAGGCCGCTCAAACCCTGGAGTCCGTTCCCTAGATGGCCGCTACAGACGGCCCTACAACTTTCAGGTCATGCCCATCCCACCTTTGTTTTTTCGACCCCAAAGAAAAAGCTGGACATCATTTCGACAATAGTGCAAAGTAACGTTACTAACGATTTCAAAAAGCGCTTTGCGGGTGTTACCCTTGTACCAATAGCGGGTCGGCTGCCGCATGGAGACGGAAAGAGATCCGCAATGCATGACTTTCTCATCGCCCTGGTCTTTGTGGTTATGGTCGCTTCCCCTGCATTGATCGCGTCCATGCCCAGGACCACAACTGAACAGGATCGCTAACCCCGCTTCCACAGAATTAGTGACGCGGGCACAAGTTGCTTAAGCCGAGCAAAAATTCCCTCCCCCGGAACTTTCGCAAAGCTCACCCCCAAGTTCTTCAACTTAATTTCCCTCCCCCTGGCCGCAAGCACATGAGTCCCAAGATCCAAAGAGGACTCAGCGAGCGGCCAGCCCTTTTCTCAGCTAGTCAATTTCATTTCGTCATACTCCGAAGCCATGCTTGCGATTGACCCCACGCATCCAGACTCGTAGAGTAAAGAGTGGCGTCCCGCAATCCTCAGCGAGTGCGGATGCCCGGAATGGCGGGGTTCGTATGAAGCTCTCATCGCAGCAAATCCGCATCGGCATCGCATCGGTCATCGTGCTCGGAACTATCGGCTATCTCGCCTTTACCGGCGCCGCTGCCAGCAAGAGCTACTACGTAACCGTGGCCGAGATGCAGGCCATGGGCGATAAGGCGTATAAGTCGAACCTGCGCGTGGAAGGCTTCGTCAAGCCGCAAACCATTCAGCAGAGCGGCACAAACGTCAGCTTCGTCCTCACCGAGTTTGAGAGCCACAACCCCAAGGCCACGGCCAATCCGCGCGCCATCCGAGTCAACTATCAGGGTTCAGAGCCGCCGCCGGACACCTTCAAAGGCGATGCGCAGGCTCTGGCCATCGGCACCTGGGGCCATGACGGCGTCTTCCACGCCACTCAGCTTCAGGCCAAATGCGCATCGAAATACGCGCCTGCCGCTCCGGGCAGTGCTCAACCCGCTGCAAATGACAAGCGCGCCGCCGTCGAACCAGCTCCAAATAGCGACCAGGCTGCGAACAGCGGGCGGTAATCTCCAAACGACACGCAGCACGTCTACCGGATTCTGCGCCTTGACGCCATCGATTTGCGGCGTATAAGGTTCGTGTGCGGGTACAGCGCATGTTGCGTCTGCTCCAACAAAACACGGTGACAATATTCCTTCTTCCGGCGTGCTTCTGCGCGATGTCGACGGTCTGCCTCGCTGATGGCCGCGAGATGTTGTGCAGCGAAGGCTACGGCAGCTTCAGCTCTAAATTCACCACTGGTATCACCGTTTCCGTTGAACCCATAAGGAAAGCTGAATTGGCTTCGCGGGTGTGTTCGGCGTCCCTGAACTGGAAGGGCGGCGATCTGGCCGTTGCGCCCAGAGCTTCGGAGGTCGATATCGATGCACTTGGTGTCGATCTAGGGTTCGGTTCGCCAGTAGTTGCTCTTGAGATCAGAAAGATCGGCAGCGACAAGCTGGTGCAATATGAGATTTACTCGCTGAAAAAACCTGTTCAGAGATTGCGCACTCTAACCGGCGGAGATTACTTCAGCGCCGCCGACACCGATCTCGATGGACGCGTCGAAATCTGGACCGACGATGCTGGCGCAATCGATGGCTTCGAGGGACTACCGCTGAGCACGTTTGACGCCGCGCCAACATTGGTTCTGCGCTTTGAGCAGCATCGGCTCATGGATGTGAGCGCCGAGTTCCAGCCAGAATACGATCGCCAGATTGCCGCGCTGAAAGCCGAACTGGATCCGCAGCAACTAAGCCTCTTCAAAAGCTCGGATGGCAGGTTGTCCGACCGCTCTTCAATGCCGATGGATCAGGCGCATGCGCTGGTCACCGCCAAAATCAAAGTTCTGGAGATTGTCTGGGCATATCTCTACAGCGGCCGCGAACTGGAGGCCTGGAGCACGCTTGACGCCATGTGGCCAGCGGCTGACGCAGGCCGCATCCGGGCCTCGATCGAAAAAGCGCGGGCCGATGGAATGCGCAGCAAAGTGGACGGCGTTTCGCAGCATATTTCCGGTTTTCATGTGAAGAAGCACGCAATGGTTTTCGATGCGGAGCTGCAATATGCCAAGGATGATCACATGCATCAGTTTCAAGCGGATGCAATGCCGCAGGAGATTCTGCTCCGGCGTCCGCCGCTTCCGCAGACCGCGCAGGCCTCGATGAAAACTGAGGTTGTGTTCAACCTGGTCATAGACTCAGCTGGAAAGGTGCGCTCTGCCAAGCCGGAGGGCAACGCTGAAAAAGATCTCATTGCCGCGACCGCCGACTGGAAGTTTATCCCAGCCTTTAAGAATGGCCACGCTGTCGCCAGCCGAATGCGCTACGGCGTGACACCGTACCAATAGAAGCAGCCAGACTGAGCTGGAGCACAATGCGGGAGCGATAAAGGTGCGGCGATACATAGTTCTTCAGCTCGGATGCGTCGCCGCCAGCCTCTGTGCTCAGCCAGCCAATAGCAAGTCTTCACCCGATATTCAGGCCTTTCATGCCTACGCCCTGGCGGAGTTGGGCAGGCATGGAGACGCAGCTGCGGCGTTCGAGCGTATTCATGGTCCGGACGAGGATGGCGCTGCCTTAGGCCTTGAGCGTTCTGCCTATGAACGGGCACTGCAATACACCCTGGACTGCGCCAAAGACAAGTCCTGCATGGCCGAGGACTTTCTGGCCATTGGAAAATACCCGGAAGCGCTCTCGTGGCAGAAGCAGCAGATCAACAGCATCCGCGATGAGCAGAAGACCAATCTCCGCAAGGGCGATACGACCGACGGGACTGGCATCACCATGCAGGCGGGTGACGAAATCGATTCGACTGGCGGAAAATCGGTCGCGCTGGCGGATGCCTACGATCTGCAAGCGCGCATCGAGGCAGCGATGGGCCAACTCGCTCCGGCGCTGAGGGATCTGGATTCGGCGTTCAAGACTCTGCCTGCGAATCCGAAGACGGTGCCCCGCCAAGCCGGCTATGCCTACCATCGCGCGCTGATACTCGCCGAGGATCGGCAATTTGCGAACGCAGCAAAAGCCTGCCGGGAATCGCTCAGCCTAGATGGCAGCGACACGACACTGGGCGAGCGCCGCCAATCGCAATGCACCGCAATCGAGGCGATGGCTTCAGCTTCAGCTCCAGTTCGATGAGTTCGCTGGCGAGCCGTCCGTACACCCCGCTCCAGCCCTGCGGTATTCTTCATACTGCGGTTGCTATCAGCGGACTGCTGCTTGAAGACCCTCCAACTATGAACGATTTCTCACCTGTTGCCGAATCCGATACAGCCCTTGCTTCGCCGCTGGCTCGCATGGAATCGGTATCACGCCTCTTCGGCAGCTTCGCCGCGCTACGGCAGGTCACGGTCGACTTTGCCCCCGGCCAGTGCTACGTTCTGCTGGGCGAAAACGGCGCAGGAAAATCTACCTTGCTGCGCATTCTTGCAGGTCTGCTCCTGCCTTCCGCCGGTCAGGTCACAGTATTTGAAGACCAGAAGCCGAGCACGGCGCGGCATCGTATCGGCTACATGAGTCACGCGGCCATGCTGTACGACGAACTGACAGGCCACGAGAATCTCAGCTACTTCCGCAGCCTTTACCGGGGCAACGAATGCCTCAGCCCGCAGGAAGCGCTCAACCAAGTAGGCCTCGATCCTGCTCTGACCAAAACTGTAGGCCAATACTCACAGGGGATGAAACAGCGCGCCTCACTCGCCCGCGTTCTGCTCTCGCAACCGGAGTTGCTGCTGCTCGACGAGCCGTTCTCCAATATGGATGTGGAGAGCGTCCAGCAGATGGTCAAGCTCCTGGCCCGCTTCAGAAGAGGAGATCGCACCATCCTCCTGACCACCCATCAGCGCGACCTGGCCGCGCCCATCGCTGACCAGATCCTCACGCTCAAGGCAGGCCGCTTGCTCTCACTTGAACCCGGGAATCCGACCCTATGAAGACAAATGGCGCTCGTCTGCTGGACAGCCTCGGCATTCACTACGAACTGCGCGAGTACGAAGTGGATCCCGAAGACCTCACTGCGATCACAGTCGCAAAGAAGATCCGAATGCCGATCGAGCAAGTCTTCAAAACCCTACTCACAACCGATGGCGCCGGCAATCATTTTTTTGCCGTAATCCCCGGAGATGCTGAGCTCGACTTCAAGAAGCTTGCCCGCTCAGCCGGCGTTCGCAAGGCCGAAATGGTCTCGCTCAAGGAAGTCCAGCCCCTCACGGGCTATATCCGCGGCGGCGTCACTGTCTTTGGCGCGAAAAAAGCCTTCCCTGCTTTTGCCGACGAGACCATTGAGCTCTTCGATCAAATCAGCGTTTCGGCCGGAGTCCGCGGGACGCAGCTCATTCTCGCGCCTGCTGATTATCTTCGCGCCGCCGAAGCCACCGTAGCCGACCTGACCAAGGATTAACCCAAAGATCCGGCTCCTGCGAGAGATGCGCCGCCGGTGAGCGTATAACTCTCGTAAGATCAAAAAGAGAATTTCGCAATCCACGATGAAAAATCCAAGCTGGACT
>Ga0302325_10022103_pt1 | contig 13319 bp, 7 predicted proteins | sample Palsa_T0_2_FD_201948 | JGI IMG/M metagenome (GOLD analysis project Ga0302325, IMG submission 201948) | Peat permafrost microbial communities from Stordalen Mire near Abisko, Sweden - Palsa_T0_2 | ecosystem: Environmental > Terrestrial > Soil > Palsa > Peat permafrost | place: Sweden: Abisko... | reverse complement strand
CTATTTCGCGAGCGAACTCATCCTCGACCAGCTTCCGGTCTACGGGTCGGCCGATCGCCTCAAGCTCGCGGTGTATGGCGGCGGGCACATGTTCTACAGCCGCGACGCCTCGCGCCGCGCCTTGCGTGAGGACGCGCTGGCGCTCTACAACGCCGCCCTGCCGCGGGAGTGAGCCGGCCGTTCTCCCTCTCCCGCTTGCGGGGGAGGGTCGGGTAGGGCGCGCGCGCCGCTTATCCTGACCGATGGAAAGAGCCGTCTCCGGCCCGTCCTGGGTAATGGAATGATCGCTGTTGCCGCTTGGAGAGGGGACACGCTTTGGAGAGCGGACAGGCTTTCTGGAGGGGACAGGCTCGGGACAGGGGACAGGCTCATTCCGGCTGGATGTTCGCTTCCTTGGCGAGCGCGGTCCATTTGACCACTTCGGTCTTCACGAATTCGGAAAATTCCGCCGGGCCCTTCCACTTGACCTCGCTGCCGGAATCGAGAAAGCGCTGCTTGACCTCAGGGCGCGCCAGGATTTTTGCGAGCTCGCGGTCGAGCGTATCGACCACCTCCGCCGGCAGATGCGCCGGGCCGAACATGCCGACCCAGGCCTCGATGTCGAAGCCCGGCATCACCGTCTCGTCGAGGGTGGGAACGTCGGGCAGGATGTGGCTGCGGTCCTTGGTCATCACCGCGAGCGGACGGATGCGGCCCGCTTTGATCTGCGGCAACCCGTTGGGATAGTCCGGCGCCGCCACCGCGATGTGGCCGGCGACGAGATCCATGGTCGCCGCCGGACCGCTGCGATAGGGCACGCGCACGAGGTCGATGCCGACCCGGCGCTTGAAGGTCTCGAACACCACCTCGGTGGTGCCGTTGCCTTGCCCGTAATCGAGCTTGCCGGGATTGGCCTTGGCATAGGACACGAGCTCGCCGATGGTGTGCACCGGCAGATTCACGTTGACCGCGATCACCGAACGGAAGATGCCGATCTGGGCGATCGCGGTGAAATCCTTGACGGGGTCGTAGGGAACGTTCTTGAACAGGCCCAACGCCGCCGCATGGGTGGTGTTGGTGGTGACCATCAGCGTGTAGCCGTCAGGCGCCGCGCGCGCCACCGTGAGCGCCGCCAGCAGCCCGCCGCCGCCGGCCTTGTTCTCGATCAGGAACGGCTGGCCCAGCCGCTCCTGCAGCGCCTGGGCGATCAGCCGCGCCACCTGATCGGTCTGGCTCCCCGCGGTGTAGGGCACGACGAAGGTGACGGCACGCTCGGGGTAGCCCTCCGCGCCGGCGGCGGCGGGGGCGAGCGCAAGCCAGCAGGTGGCCGCCGCGAGCTTGAAGTGAGCAGGTTTGCGCGAGGTGGCCGGCATGTGTTGTCCGTGGTCGGAACCCGGCCGCCACCGTAGTCAATTCGGCGGCGCGAGACAAATCGCGAGACGGCGTTCCGGTGGTCGGCGCCTCCCTGCCTTTGGCGAGCCGTCTGCGCGCGGCACGCGTCTTGCTCGCATAACCCGGGCTCGGAAGTCGTCGTCACGTCAACCCAACCGGCACAGGCCCGACCGACATGAAGGTGGCTCATGATGCGAAAATCCGCGCTGCTCGCATTTGCGATGATCTTTCTCGTCAATTTCGGCCCCTCGCGGGCCGACGAGCTTCGGGTTCACCTGATCGGCACTGGAGGTCCGGAGCTGACGCCCGACCGCGCCGGCATCGCCACCCTGATCGACGTGAATGGCAGCAAATTTCTGTTCGATGCGGGCCATGGAGCCCTGCAGAACATCTATCTGTCGCGTATTCATCCGAACGAAGTGACGAAGATTTTTCTCACGCATTTGCACAGCGACCATATCGTAGGGCTTCCCTCGCTGTGGATCACCCCATGGTTCATGTTCGCGCGCAAACAGAAGATCGAAGTGTGGGGGCCGCCGGGCACGGCGCGAATGGTCGAGGGAATGCGCCTGATGTTCGAGCACGACATCGAGCGCCGCAGCAATCCGGTGTTCAAGCGCGAGGACCTGGACGTCAAGGTGACCGAAATCGGCGAAGGCGTCGTCTACGACGAGGGCGGGGTGAAGGTGACCGCGTTTCCCGTCGAGCACTTTGACGGCAATCCCGCGTTCGGATACCGGCTCGACGCCGGCAACCGGTCGGTGCTCCTGTCCGGCGACACGACCTACAGCGACAATGTGGTGAAGTACGGCAGCCGGGTCGATCTCATGGTTCACAACGTCGTCGCGTTCAGCGATGCCATGCTGGCGGCCGGCGAGATGAAGCCCGTGCTCGAGAAGCTGACGACGCCCGAGCAGGCGGCTGCGGTATTCATCAAAGCCGCGCCGCGGCTCGCCGTCTTCTCGCACATCGTGAAGAAGGAACTCCCCGGCGCCGCGGGCGATGCCGTCATCATCGATCGAACGAGGCGCGCCGGATATTCCGGCCCGCTGCAGATGGGGCTCGATCGCATGACGATCGAGGTTGGCGACGAGATCAAGGTCCATCCGCCGCAGTCGACCGCGGGCATACCCGAATTCGATAAGCCAGCTGCGAAATTCTGAGCTTGCTAGCGCCCCGGCTCCATGCCCCGCTGCTTGTAGACCTTGGCGGCCTCCGGTCCGGAAAGATAGGCCAGGAGCGCCTTTGCCGCCTCCGGTTCCTTCGCTTGCGTCGACACGAACCCGACCAGGGCGGTCGGCGTGGAGATATCCCGCGGCAACGGCCCGACGACTTCGACGCCGGGTTCGGTGATGATCTCGCTGATGAAGGTCAAGCCGATATCGATATCGCCCTTGGCGAGCAGAGCCATCGCGCCGCGGCCGCCTTGGGCCGGCTTGATCTTGGGTTTCATCGCCTCGGCGATGCCGAGCTTCTGCATCGTCGCCTCGAAGCTGACCCCGGCCGCCGCGCCTGCCGCGGCATTCGGAAACGAAATGTATTTGGCTTCGAGAAGAACCCGCTTGACCGCATCGGTGGTGGCGATGTCGGGCTTCGGCGCCCCGGTCCGCACCGCGATACCCACCGAGACCGTCGCCAGCGGCGTTTCGCTGCCGACGACCACGTGGCCCGAGGCGAGCACCGGCTCGAGCGGAAGCTGCACCACCGGCACGTCGAATGGCTCGCCCCGGATAACCTGCGCCTTGGTTCCGCCGCCCGAGCCGTAGGTCGCCTTGACCTTGTACCCGGTACGCCTTTCGAAATCGGGGATCATCTGGTCGATCGCGGCCTTGATGCCGCCGGGTGCGATGAGTGTGACCTCGGCGGCGCGAACGCTCGCGCAACCCAACAGGGCCGTTGCGGCGGCCGCCGCCAGAAGCAGATGTTTCATGGTGTTCCTCGCCTCATGTCCGATTGTCGTTGGCATCGCGCGATGCCGCCGCGCGGCACCGCCTTGCAGTATACCAAAGAGGGCACGCCGATGCAGGTCGAGACGGTCAATCCAGCGGGGCCCAGAACGTCGCGAAGGGATCCCGAGGCCGCGGCTCGTCCGGGCCGGGCGCCGGCGGCCAGCCGCCGCCCAGGGCCTGGAACAGGCTGACGATCGCGAGCATGCGATTGAAGCGGTCGACAGCAAGGGCGTCCTCGGCGGTGAACAGGGTCTCTTCGGTCTGCAGCAGGGTCACGAGATTGAGGGTGCCTGCCTTCAGCTGTTGCTCCGACAAATCGAAGGCGCGGCGCGAACTGCGGACCACGTTGGTCTGAATCCGCTCCGCCTCGGTCGTCTGTTGAACGGCGATCAGGGACTGCTCGACATTGGAGAAGGCGGACAGGACCGATTTGCGATATGCCTGGAGATACTGATCCTGCAGGCCTTTCTGCAATTCGAGCTGCCCGAGCAGGACGCCGCCGTCGAACAATGGCTGCGTCACGCTCGCCGCGGCGGTATAGAACCAGGCACCCGGCCCCATCAGCACCCGCAACGCCGCGCTTTCAAATCCCAATTGCCCGGTGAGCTGGATGGTCGGAAAGAAAGCGGCGCGGGCGGATTCGACACTGTAGCTCGACGACCTCAGCAGGTATTCCGCCTGCCGCACGTCCGGGCGCTGCATGAGCAACGTCGACGGCAAGCCGGGCGTCACCCGCGGCACCGTGATGTTGTTCAGCGAGCTGCCATGCATTTTGAAGCGTTCCGGTGTGCGGCCGACCAGGACGGCGAGCGCCACGATATTCTGCAGTCGCGTCTCCTCGTAGAGCGGGATCACCGCGCGCACCTGTTCGACCAGGCTCTCCTGCTGCGCGACATTGAGATCGGAGGACGTTCCGGCGGCGAATTGCTGCTTGATCAAGTCGAGGATGCGCGTGGCGTCGGTGAGGTTGCGCCGCGCGATGCGCAGGCGGTCCTGCGCCTCCAAGACCTGGAAGTAGGTGTTCGCCACGGTGGTGATGGCGGTCAGCACGACGACCTCTTTGGCATACCGGCTGGATGTCGATGTTTCGACCGCCGCCTTCAACGCCGCCTGGTTCTTGCCCCAGAAGTCGATGATGTAGCTCGCGCTCAATGAGGTCGAGTAGAGCCGGGAGAACGGCGACACCTCCCCAGCGCCGCCGCGGACGCTACCGGCGCCGGTGCCGAGCTGTTGCGACGTTTTGCTGGCGGTGTCGCTGCCGTTGAAATCGATCGCCGGCAGCAACGAGGCGCCGGCGATGCGCACCTGCGCATCGGCCTGCAGGATCTGGGCGATGGCGACTGCGATATCGAGGTTTGCGGCCTGGGCCTCCTCCATGAGGGAGGTGAGCTCCGCCGACCGGAAGCTGCGCCACCAGTCCAGCGCCGGCAGGGCCGCCTCGGGCGCGTCCTTGGTTTCCTTGTAGCTCTGCGGGACATCGATGGCGATATCGGGCTTGTCGACATCGAGGATGCAGCCCGAAAGGCTCGCGATCAGCGCAAGGCCGCCGGCGGCGCGCGCGAGGCGGCGCAACCGGCAGGTCATGCCACCACTGTCGGCATATCGCCGGTATGGACGCATCTTACACCCCGCCACCGACACAACCCGCAACCATTACGAGCCCGTCCGGCTCCCCCAATTTCCACAACCCATCCAATAATAGACGATCATCGCCCCCCCTGTCACACCCAGATTTTCACTGCAGTCATTCGCCGGGGACCAGTGCCCCGCCGGGTACATGCGGCGAAGGCCGGCCGCCACGGACCCGCCGGAACCACAGGCTGAGGCGATCCAGGTAGAGGTAGATCACCGGGGTGGTGTACAGCGTCAGTACTTGGCTCACGATCAGGCCGCCGACGATGGCGATGCCGAGCGGCCGCCGCAACTCGGAACCGTCGCTCAAGCCGATCGCCAGCGGAAGGGCACCGAACAGCGCCGCGCTCGTGGTCATCATGATCGGCCGGAACCGCAGCAGACAGGCTTCGTAGATCGCCTGCTCGGAGGTGAGGCCCTTGGTGCGTTCGGCGTCGAGCGCGAAATCGATCATCATGATGGCGTTCTTCTTGACGAGGCCGATCAGCAGGATGACGCCGATCAGCGCCATGATGCTGAATTCGGTATTGAACAGCATCAGCGCCGACACCGCGCCGACGCCGGCCGACGGCAGCGTCGACAGGATGGTGATCGGATGGATGAAGCTCTCATAGAGGACGCCGAGCACGATATAGATGGCGACCAGCGCCGCGAGAATGAGCCACGGCTGGTTGTCGAGCGACTGCTGGAAGGCGCGCGCCGTGCCCTGGAAGGTGCCGTGGATCGAAGCCGGCACGCCGAGCCGGGTCATCACGTCCTTGACGACCGCGACCGCATCGCTGAGCGAAGAGCCCGGGGCGAGGTTGAACGAGATGGTGGACGCGACGAACAGACCCTGATGATTGACGGCGAGCGGGATGTTGCCCGGCGCGTAGCGGGTGACCGCGCTCAGCGGAATCATGGTTTCCGCGTTGGTACTCACGGCGGACCCGGTCGAGGCGGTTCCCTTTCCAGTATTGCCGATCGAGTTGAGCGCGAGATTGCGCACCGCGTCGGCGGCGATGGCCGCGGCGGCCGAAGGAGCTGCCGTACTGGTTCCGCTGACGGTTCCGGCAACGGCATTGGTCGTCTGCACGCCCCCGGCCGCTCCGCCCGACGTGCTGACATAGACGTCTTTGAGGGTATCCACGTTCTGCCAGTATTTGGGCGCGACCTCCATGACCACGTGATATTGGTTGCGGGGATTGTAGATGGTCGAAACTTGGCGCTGGCCGAACGCGTCATAGAGCGTATTGTCGATCTGCGCGACCGTGATCCCGAGCCGCGCCGCGGTTTCGCGGTCGATGGTGATGTCGGTTTCGAGCCCGCGATTCTGCTGGTCGCTGTTCACGTCGGTGAGTTGCGGCACTTTCTGCAATTCGGCGAGAATCTTCGGCGCCCAGGTATAGAGTTCGTCGACGGTGTCGGCCTGCAGAGTGAATTGATACTGGGCATTGGCGGCGCGGCCGCCGACCCTTATGTCCTGCACCGCTTGCAGGAACAGCGACGCCCCGGCGACGCGGGCGAGTTGGCCACGCAGCCGGCGGATCACCTGGTCCGCCGAGACTTTGCGCTCGTCCAGCGGCTTGAGCGACATGAAGACGAAGCCGCCATTGGTCTGCCCGCCGCCGGTGAAGCCGACCACGATATCGACCGCCGGATCCTTGCGGATGATGTCGACGAACTGCTGCAGCTTCTGCCGCATCAACTGGAACGAAATGCTCTGATCGGCCTGGATGGCGCCATTGATGCGGCCGGTATCCTGCTGCGGGAAGAAGCCTTTCGGAACGACCGAGTAGAGATAGAAATTGGTCACGATGGTCGCCAGCAGGATCGTGAGGATGAGGCGCGGATGGTGGAGCGCCCAGGTCAGCGTGCGGTCGTAGCGGCGCAGCATGGCGGTGAAGACCCGTTCGGTCATGCGATGAAAGTGGCCATGCTCACCATGAGGCGCGCGCCTGAGCAGCAGCGCACACATCATCGGCGTCGTCGCCAGCGAGATCCCGAGCGAAATCATGATCGCCACCGACAGCGTCATCGCGAATTCCCGAAACAGGCGGCCGACAATGCCGCCCATCAGCAGAATCGGGATGAACACCGCGATCAGCGAGATGCTCATCGACATCACAGTGAACGCCACTTCGCCGGAGCCCCGAATCGCCGCCTCGACCCGCGGCATTCCTGCCTCGATGTGGCGGGAGATGTTTTCCAGCACCACGATGGCGTCGTCGACCACGAATCCGGTCGCGACCGTGAGCGCCATCAACGACAGATTGTCGAGGCTGTAACCGAGCAGGTACATGGCCGCGAAGGTACCGATCAGCGACACCGGCACCGCGACGCTGGGCACCAGCGTCGCCCGTCCGCTGCGCAGGAACACGAACACCACCAGCACCACCAGGATCACCGAGATGACCAGGGTGCGCTCGACCTCCGAGAGCGAGGTCCGGATCGTGGTCGAGCGGTCGACCGCCGGCGTGAGATCGATGGCCGGCGAGATCGCGGCCCTCAATTCCGGCAACAGCGCATACACGCGGTCGACGGTCGATATGATATTGGCGCCGGGCGAGCGGTAGATGATGACGAGCACGGACGGCTTGCCGTTGGCGAGGCCGGCATTGCGGAGATTCTCGACGCCGTCGACGACCTCGCCCACGTCGGTCAAACGGACCGGCGCGCCGTTGCGATAGGCGATGATGAGCGGACGATATTCGGCGGCGGTGGTGGCCTGATCGTTGTCGTAGATCTGGTAATGGCGGTCGCCCGTTTCGATATCGCCCTTCGGGCTGTGGGCGTTTGCGGAAGCGAGCGCCGCCCGGACGTCTTCGAGCCCGATGGCGTATTTGTAGAGCGCGTTCGGGTTGAGCTCGACCCGCACCGCCGGGAGCGCGCTGCCGCCGACGACGACCTCGCCGACCCCGTCGATCTGGGACAGCTTTTGCGACAGCACCGTCGAAGCGGCGTCGTAAAGCTCGCCCTGGCGCAACGTGTCGGAAGTCAGGGCCAGGATCAGGATCGGCGAGTCCGCCGGATTGACCTTCTTGTAGGTCGGGTTGCTGCGCAGGCTCGTCGGTAGGTCGGCATGCGCCGCGTTGATCGCCGCCTGCACGTCGCGCGCCGCGCCGTTGATATCGCGGTTGAGCCCGAACTGCAGGTTGATGCGGACCGAGCCGACGGTGCTCGTCGACGTCATTTCGGTGACGTCGGCGATCTGGCCGAGATGACGTTCGAGCGGCGTGGCGACGGTGGTGGCGACCACGTCGGGGCTGCCGCCGGGAAGCTGGGCCTGCACCGAGATGGTCGGAAAGTCGACTTGCGGCAGCGGCGATACCGGCAGCTGGAAAAACGATACCGCGCCGGCCGCCGCGACCCCGAATGTGAGCAGGATCGTCGCGACCGGGCGCCGGATGAAGGGTGTCGAGATGCTCATTCCGCCGGGGTCCCCTGTTCGGCATCGCGAACGGCATCGTCGATGTTGAACCAGCGCTGCTGCAGGCGGTCGAACCACAGATAGATCACCGGGGTGGTGAACAGGGTGAGCACTTGGCTGACCAGGAGCCCGCCGACGATCGAAATGCCGAGCGGATGGCGTAGTTCCGAACCGACGCCGGTCCCCATCATCAACGGCAGGGCGCCTAGCACCGCCGCCATGGTGGTCATCAGGATCGGGCGGAACCGCAGCAGGCAGGCCTGATAGATCGCCTCGCGGGGCGACTTGTTCTCGGTGCGCTGCGCGTCGAGCGCGAAGTCGATCATCATGATGGCGTTCTTCTTGACGATGCCGATCAGCAGAATGATGCCGATGATGGCGATCACCGTGAGGTCGTCGCCCGCCACGATGAGCGCCAGCAGCGCGCCGATTCCCGCCGAAGGCAGCGTCGAGAGAATGGTGATGGGGTGCACGAAGCTCTCATAAAGCACGCCCAGCACGATGTAGACGGTCACGATCGCCGCGAGGATCAGCATCAGCTCGTTGGACAGCGACTTCTGGAACGCCAGCGCCGCGCCCTGCAATCGGATGTTGGCGCTGATCGGCATGCCGATCTCCTGGCGCGCCTGCTTGATCGCGTCGACCGCGTCGCCGAGCGAAGCGCCCGGTCCCAGATTGAAGGAGATCGCCGTCGACGGAAACTGGCCGAGATGGTCGATCCGCAGCGGCGCCGTGCTCTCGCGCACCTTGGCGACCACCGACAACGGCACCTGGCCGGGCACCGAGCTGTTGCTGGTCGAAGTCGGGACGTAGATCGACGACAGCGAATCCAGCGACGTTTGAAGCTTCGGGTCGGTTTCCAGGATCACGCGATACTGGTTGGAGTTGGTGAAGATCGTGGAGACGATGCGCTGGCCGAAGGAGTCGTAGAGCGCGTTGTCGATGGTCGCCGGCGTGATGCCGAAGCGGCCGGCGGTGTCGCGATCGATATCGATATAGGCGGTCAGCCCATAGGCCGAGATGTCGCTCGACACCTGGGAGAACTGGGGCATCGAGTTGAGCTTGTCCACCAGCTTGGGCGCCCACACGGCGAGCTCTTCCGGGTTGGCATCCTCCAGCGAGAATTGATATTGCGTCCGGCTCACCGCATCATCGATGGTCAGGTCCTGCACCGGCAACAAGTAGAGCGAGATGCCGGAAACCTCCGCGGTCGCCTTGGAAATGCGGTCGATGACCTTGGACACGTCGCCGGTGCGGGCGTCGTGCGGCTTGAGGTTGATGAGGAAGCGGCCGCTGTTGAGGGTGATGTTGGTGCCGTCCACGCCGATGAAGGAGGACAGGCTTTCGACGTCGGGATCCTTGAGGATGACAGCGGCGAGCGCCTGCTGGCGCTCGGCCATGGCGGCAAAGGAAATCGACTGCGGCGCCTCCGAGATGCCCTGGATCAGTCCGGTGTCCTGCAGCGGGAAGAAGCCTTTCGGGATGACGACGTAGAGCCAGGCCGTCAACGCCAAGGTGCCGACGGCGACCAGCAGCGTCGCGGTCTGCCGGTCGAGCACGTAGCGCAGCAGCACCGCATAGCCGTCGATCAGTCGATCGAACCCCTCCCGGGTAAGGCGCTGGAATGCGTTCTCGCGCACTTCCGTCACCGGCTTCAAGAGCTTGGCGCACATCATCGGCACCAGCGTCAGGGACACCACGGCCGAGATCAGGATGGTCACCGCGAGCGTGATGGCGAATTCGCGGAACAGCCGGCCCACCACGTCGCCCATGAACAGCAGCGGAATCAGCACCGCGATCAGCGAAATCGTCAGCGAGATGATGGTGAAGCCGATCTGCTCGGATCCTTTGAGCGCCGCCTCGAGCGGCGACTCGCCCTCCTCGATGTAGCGCGAGATGTTTTCGATCACGACGATGGCGTCGTCGACCACGAAACCCGACGAGATGGTCAGCGCCATCAGCGAAAGGTTGTTGAGGCTGAAGCCGAACAGGTACATGGCCCCGAAGGTGCCGACCAGCGACAACGGCACCGACAGGCTCGGGATGATGGTGGCCCGGGCGCTGCGCAGGAACACGAAAATGACCAGCACCACCAGTACCACTGCGAGCATCAGCTCGAATTCCACGTCCTCGACCGACGCCCGGATGGTCACGGTGCGATCGCTGAGCACGGACACGTCGACGGCCGCAGGCAGCGCGGCCTGCAATTGCGGCAGCAGCGCCTTGATGTTGTCGACCACCTCGATGACATTGGCCCCGGGCTGGCGCTGGACGTTGAGAATGACCGCCGGCGACAGGTTCATCCACGCCGCGAGCTTGTCGTTTTGGGCGGCGTCGACCGCGTTCGCCACGTCGCTCAGCCGCACCGGCGAACCGTTGCGGTAGGCGACGACGAGGCTGCGGTAGCCGGCGGCGGTCATCAGCTGGTCGTTGGCATTGATGGTCGAAGCGCGCATCGGCCCATCGAAATTGCCTTTGGGCGTGTTCACGTTGGCATTGCCGAGCGTGGTCCGCAGATCGTCGATGTTGAGCCCATAGGCTGCGAGCTTGCGCAGATCGGCCTGGATGCGGACCGCCGGCCGCTGGCCGCCGCTGATCGTCACCAGGCCGACGCCGGGAAGCTGCGATATCTTCATCGCCAGCCTGGTGTCGGCGAGGTCCTCGACCTGCGGCAGCGGCAGCGAATCCGATTTCAGCGCGAGCGTCAGGATCGGCGCATCGGCGGGATTGACCTTGGCGTAGATCGGCGGCGCCGGCAGGTCCGTCGGCAGCAGATTGCCGGCCGCGTTGATCGCCGCCTGCACCTCCTGCTCGGCCACGTCGAGGCTGAGCTTGAGATTGAATTGCAACGTAATGACCGATGATCCGGCCGAGCTCGCCGAGCTCATCTGGTTGAGCGCCGGCATCTGGCCGAGCTGGACCTCGAGCGGTGCCGTCACCGACGACGTCATCACGTCCGGACTGGCGCCGGGATAGAAAGTCTGCACCTGGATGGTGGGGTAGTCGACCTCGGGCAGCGCCGCGAGCGGCAGGAAACGATAGGCCACGATACCCGACAGCATGATCGCGACCATCAGCAGCGTCGTCGCCACCGGCCGCAGGATGAAGGGGCGTGACGGGCTCATGATGACGGGCTGATCATGTCATGGCGAGTCCCGGGAACGCCGCGACCCGCCCTGGCGCTGCGCCCCGCCGGGCACAGCCGCGGGCGGGGACGTAGGTGCCGGGGCAGCCGCAGGCGCCGACGGCGGTGCCACCGTGGCCGCGGGTGCGGATAGCGGCGCCGGCATTGCCGTGGGTGCGGGTGGCGGCGCCGCTGCAGCCGCGGGCGCCGCCGCTGGTGCGGATGCCGCGGGAGCCGAATCGCGGATCACCACCTTGGCGCCGTTGCGCAGCTTGTCGGCGCCGTCGATCACCACCCGGTCGCCCGGCGACAGGCCTGAACGCACGGCGACCCGTTCCCCGCTGCTGGGGCCGAGATCGATCGGCTTCACCGTCACCGTGCTGTCGGCATTGATGAGATAGACGAACGTGCCGGGAGCGCCGCGCTGGACCGCACTGGTCGGGATGATCGTCGCATTGTGCTGGGAGTCCACCAGCAGCTGGATGTTGACGAACTGGTTGGGGAAGAGGTTGTCGTCCACATTGTCGAAATATGCCCGCAGCTTCACCGTGCCGGTTGTGGTGTCGATCTGATTGTCGAGGGTCTTGAGCTCGCCGATGCTCAGCTTGGTGGTGCCGGTGCGATCGAAGGCGGTCGCCTGAAGGGTCGCGTTGGCGCGCATCCGCCTTTGGATCTGCGGCAGGTTGTCCTCGGCCACTGGAAATATCACGCTGATCGGTTGCAATTGGGTGATGATGACGAGGCCGGTCGCATCCCCAGGCGTCACGTAATTGCCCTGGTCCACCAGCCGCAGACCGACCCGGCCGCTGACCGGTGCCACGATATGGCAATAGGTGATATTGAGCTTGGCGGTATCGATCTGGGCCTGATCGGATATGATCGTGCCCTCGTACTGCACGACCAGCGAGGCCTGGGTGTCCAGCTGCTGGCGCGGAATCGCGTTGGTCTTTGCGAGGTCCTGGTAGCGCTTGAGATCGAGCTGAGCCGTCGCCAGCAGCGCCTTGTCGCGCTCCAGCGAGCCCTGGGCCAGGGCGAGAGCGAGTTCATAGGGGCGGGAATCGATCTCGGCCAGGAGATCGCCCTTCTTGACGATTTGACCTTCCTGATAAACGACCCTGACGAGATAGCCGCTGATCTGCGATCTTATGGTGACCGTGGCGAGCGATGTCACCGTGCCGAGCGCGTTCAGGGTGATGTCGATGTCGCCGACCGTGGCGGGAGCCGCGACGACCGGAGTCGTAACCGCGAAATCGGCGCGGCGCGGCGGTGTCTGCTGCGGCGCTTGCCGCGTGTATATCCACCAGCCGACGCCCGCGGCGGCGGCGAGCACGAGCAGCAGGCCCATCCGGCGCCGCTTTTTCGGCACGACCTTGGTCGACGGCGCCGGCAGTTCCAGCGGCTGCGTCCTATGGAAATCCGTGCTGGTGCGATCGTCCATTGTCCCGCCATGCAATCAGTTCAACTACCCACCCCGGCAACAGAAAGCAACGGGCGGCATTTTTCCCGAAGCGCCGCAACGCCTTCCAAGCCGCACTCGTATTCGGTGTAATACTGCAAAATCCGACATTACAGACGCCTTTCCGCTCTATGACAAAGAATCAATGTGGGCCGCGGCGGGACAGCGGCGCGGCGCCATCATAGTACAGAACCCGCATAGGGAGACCTTACAGGACCCAGGTGGCGCCGGCCAACACAGGACCCAGGTGGCGCCAGCCAACACAGGTGGCGCCAGCCAACACGGCTCCCGTCGGACCGCGGCCCTGATGGGTCGCTGGAGCGCTTGGCAAAGCAAAAACCGGAACCGCACAGGGCGCCGCACAAGGCTGGTAAGCTA
>Ga0302325_10022102_pt1 | contig 13319 bp, 12 predicted proteins | sample Palsa_T0_2_FD_201948 | JGI IMG/M metagenome (GOLD analysis project Ga0302325, IMG submission 201948) | Peat permafrost microbial communities from Stordalen Mire near Abisko, Sweden - Palsa_T0_2 | ecosystem: Environmental > Terrestrial > Soil > Palsa > Peat permafrost | place: Sweden: Abisko... | reverse complement strand
CGAAACCGCTGAGGTCGAACAGCGTGGTGTCCGGACCCGGGGCTACCAGGAGATCCACGTCACTCGTCTCGATCGCTTCCCCGCGAGCTACCGAACCGAACACACGCACATCACGCAAGCCGCGCTGAGACGCGGCCGCGAGAATCTGCCCCCGAGTCGCCCGAAGGGACCCGAGATCCGGCGGCCGTTCCTGCTGCGGTGGACCTGGCACTATGAGTCCTTTCCCAATACACATGCTACTCGTGTCCTCGGCCACTTCACGGAACCCCAGGTCAGACCACCCGCGGCGCGTCATGCCAGGCCAGCCAGCTGGCGGCAACACCCGTTGTCCAGGCCCGCATACTCTCGGCGAGCCATGCAAGCAGCCAGTCCGGTCCTTCCGGCCGTACGCCTTGGTACGCCAGGCCCGGCTCGACAGCTACTCTATGTGACCAGATGCGGCCGGACGGTTCGAACATCGCCCCGCCGACATCGGTATACAATCCGGTCCACGGCTCGCCGACCACGGGTATCAAAACCGCTGGTGGGGCGGGTGGGGCTCGAACCCACGACCGGCGGATTATGAGGAGCCTGGCCTGACACTCTGGGCGCGCTAGCTGCACGGATACCGCAGATCTAAGCCGACATAACACCCATTGCACCCATGCACGCCAGTGGCCCGGTCCACGAACCGGTCCACGACTCACCGCGGACATCGCCTCGTGCCAGTCACATAACGTCACCACGGGCACGCGCAGCCAGCAGCCGCGACCAGATGTCCCGGCGCTCGCCTTTGGCTCCGGTTGCAGGCAACTTCAGGCCATTGCGGGTCCTCCGCGAGACAGACCCGCCAATTAGCTCGACCGCAAGCACCGTCGGGCCCGTGCCGGGCGCGGCCAGGGAGACGGGCACGGACATCCGCCCGAGTTCACCTAGCATGGCCCGGATGGTAGCGCGGGGTGCTGACATTGACTAAGCAACAGTCGGCGGGTTCCTGAGTGTGCCCGTGGTCGCCTGCCAGGCGGGATCGGGCCTGGACCAGGGCCTGCGGAGCTGGATGGCCTCCCGGCGTGTCGTTCTGATGTTTCCTCAGCCTCCGTGTGATGATCTCGCCTGAGATTGATCTTTCATCGTTCCTGGTGAAGTTGAGGGGGCGCAGGTTGGCTCTGGCCTTGGTGCGCGACCTGCGTGATCACCGGGCGCCGGTGAGCGAGGAGGATCTGGCTGACTTCGAGACCGACGTGCTGGCCGGGTTCGTGCTGGCGCGCGCGTCGGCGGGGCTGGCCGACACCACGATCCGCAATGACACCGGCCACCTGGAGCTGATCCGGGCCTCGTTCGGGCGGCCGCTGTGGGAGATGCAGCCCGGCGACGCGGACGCCTACTTCGGCAAGGTGCTGCGGGATGCCAGGCCGTCGACGCGCACCGGGCGGGCGGCCGCGCTGACGGTGTACTTCCAGTTCCTGGAGCTGCGGCACAAGATCGAGCTGCATAGCGTGACCGGCCGCGTGATCGAGTGCCCGCTGGATGAGATGAACCGCGGTCGCCCGGCTGGCGGCCGACGTGGGGCTGCGGATCAACGAGGCCCGGATGCTGGACCTGGATGACGTGCGGTGGGAGCTGGGCCGGTTCGGCAAGCTGAACGTCCGCCATGGCAAGGGGTCGCGGCGGCGCGGGCCCAAGCCGCGGCTGGTGCCGTTGATCAACGGCGCGGACCGTGGCCTGCGGTGGTTCATCCAGGACGTGTGGGGCCTGTTCGGCGCCGACCACGACCGGCCCGGAGCCCCGTTGTTCGCCTCCGAGCGCAAGTGCCTGGATGGCTCCTGTTCACGGGCGACCGCCATGTGTTCCGCCGGTCGCTGGCCGAGGCCGCCGCCCGCGACCTGCCGGCCTGGGCGGGCAGGCTCACCCCGCATATGCTGCGGCACTTCTGCGCCTCCCAGCTCTACCTCGGGGGCATGAGCCTGTTCGCGATCCAGGAACTGCTCGGTCACGCCTGGACCGGCACCACGGCGCGGTACATCCACGTCCACGGCACGCACGTCGAGGACGCCTGGGTGGCGGGGCAGCAGCGCGCCGCCGACCGGTGGAAGGGACTGGCGAGATGAAGTGGAACCTGCGGCTGACAGCCGCCAACCGGGGCATCTGGAAGGCCAGCGAGCTGCAGCGGCTGCTCGCCGGCCGCGGCCTGGTGATCAGTGCGGGGAAGATGTCGGGCCTGTGGTCCGGCCAGCCGAACACGGTCAGGCTCGATGAGCTGGACGTCATCTGCGCCGTGCTCGGCTGCGACGTCGGGGAGCTGCTGCTGCCCGAGCCGGTGGCCGTGTCCGCGCCCGCAGCCGGCGAGAGCTCCGGCGCGGTCGCGGAGGCTCGCGCTGTGACGCCCCGGTCCCGGCGGCGGCTGGCGGGTGCGTACCGTGCTGCGGCTCGGCCCGGACCCGGCTCCCGCGGGCGGTGAGGCCGCCGCCAGGGCGGATGGCACCGGGACCGGCACCGCGGCGGAGGGCGCGTGAGCATCTCGATCCTGCTCGCCGACGACCAGCCCATGCTTCGGCTGGGTTTCCGCCTGGTCCTTGACGCTCAGGACGACATGGCTGTGGTCGGCGAGGCGGGCGACGGCGCCGCTGCGCTGCGGCTGGTGCAGGCCAAGCACCCGGACGTGGTGCTGATGGACGTGCGGATGCCGGGGATGGACGGCATCGAGGCGACCCGCCGCATCGTCGCCAGCGCCAGCACGACCCGGGTGCTCATCCTCACGACGTTCGATCTCGACGAGTACGTCTACGCCGGGCTGCGGGCCGGCGCGAGCGGCTTCCTGCTCAAGGACGTCCCGCCGAACGACCTGCTGTCCGCGATCCGCGCGGTGGCCAGCGGCGACGCCGTCGTCGCTCCCGCTGTCACCCGGCGGCTGCTCGACGCGTTCCTGCCGCACCTGCCCGACCCGGGCCGTGGCCCCGAGCCGGCGCTGCCGCCCGAGGTGAAGGAGCTGACCGCGCGGGAACGCGAGATCCTCACCGAGGTCGCGGTCGGCCTGTCAAACGCCGAGATCGCCGAACGGCTCGTCCTGGCCGAGGCCACCGTGAAGACCCACGTCGGCCGGATGCTGAGCAAACTCGGCCTGCGCGACCGGGTCCAGGCCGTGGTCTACGCCTACGAGCACGGCCTGGTCCGCCCTCAGTCCCGCCCCTGATCCGGTCGGGCCTTCACGCCCGGGCTCACCGCTGATCGCGTCCGTCCATAACCTTGGGCCTGTCGTTGCTGACCGCCGGTAGCCATCCACCGCTACAGCCGGATCGTTGCCTCAATGGTCAGGCGGCAGCGGGTGCTTTCACAGTTGGCACATGGCTCTGGGCAAGACCCGTGCTGAATGACGCACCACCACGCCACGAACCCACGCTGATCGGGACGCCCATCTCCCCAACGGCCGCAAGTTCGCGATGAGAAACCTTCAGTTGCGCTGAACTCACGGGGGACCGGCGCGTGCGGCGCCTCAAGCGGGTGAACCGGAGAGCGAGGTCAGTGAGGGGAGGGCTGCAAGCCAGTTGGTAAGTGCCGAGTTCCGGCGTACCGCGGCGAGCAGTTCGGCGGTCGGTTGGGCCGACCAGGCGGGCCATGTTCTGAGGTCGTAGACTGTCGGGTCGAGCTGGGCCAGCCCGCCCACCAACCATTCGGCCTCCTGGCTGTCGGTCTCACGGGCCAGCAGCCCGACCAGCGCCTTGCGGGCCTGGCGCTTGTCTTCCGCCGTCATCGCGAGCTGCGCCAGCGCGCCCGCCAGCCCTTCGGCCTCGTGGCTGTCGGTCGACTGCCTGAGCAGCGCGTTGAGCTCGTAGCTCACTAGGCGCACGCCAAATAGGCCTTTGACCCTCAGGCTGTCGGTCTCACGGGCCAGCGCGAGCAGCGCGTCGCGGGCCTGGCCCTTGTCTTCCGCCGTCGGGTCGAGCTGGGCCAGGCCGCCCGCCAGCTGTTCGGCATTGTGGATATCGGTCTCATCGGCCAGCAGCGCGAGCAGCGCGTCGCGGGCCTGGCGCCTGTCCTCGGCCGTCGGGTCGAGCTGGGGCAGCCCGCCCGCCAGCTGTTCGGCCCGCCAGCTGTCGGTCTCATTGGCCAGCAGCGCGAGCAGCGCGTCGCGGGCCTGGCGCCTGTCCTCCGCCGTCGGGTCGAGCTGCGCCAGCGCGCCCGCCAGCACTGCGGCCTCCAGGCTGTCGGCCTCGCCGGCCAGTAGCCCGAGCAGCGCGTCGCGGCCCTGCCGCTTGTCCTCCGCCGTCGGGTCGAGCTGCGCCAGCCCGTCCGTCAGCTCTGCGACCTCCCAGCTGTAGGTCCAGCTGTCGGTCTTACTGGCCAGTAGCCCGAGCAGCGCGTCGCGGGCCTGGCGCTTGTCTTCCGCCGACGTCGCGAGCTGCGCCAACCGGTCCGCCAGCCCTTGGGCCTGCCCCCAGCCGTTGGTCTCACGGGCCAGCGCGAGCAGCGCGTCGCGGGCCTGGCGCCTGTCCTCCGCCGTCGGGTCGAGCTGCGCCAGCTCATATGCCAGCTGTTCGGCCACCCCGCTGTCGGTCTCACGGGCCAGTAGCGCGAGCAGCGCCTCGCGGCCCTGCCGCTTGTCCTCCGCCGTCGGGTCGAGCTGCGCCAGCCCGTCCGCCAGCTCTGCGGCCCCTCGGCTGTAGGTCTTACTGGCCAGCAGCGCGAGCAGCGCCTCGCGGGCCTGCCGCTTGTCCTCCGCCGACGTCGCGAGCTGCGCCAACCGGTCCGCCAGCCCTTGGGCCTGCCCCCAGCCGTTGGTCTCACGGGCCAGCGCGAGCAGCGCATCGCGGGCCTGGCACTTGTCCTCCGCCGTCGTCGCGAGCTGCGCCAGCCCGCCCGCTAGCTGTGCGGCCCGCCAGCTGTCGGTCTCATCGGCCAGTAGCCCGAGCAGCGCGTCGCGGGCCTGGCGCCTGTCCTCCGCCGTCGGGTCGAGCTGGGCCAGCCCGTCCGCCAGCTGTGCGGCCTCCCAGCTGCCGGTCTCACGGGCCAGCAGCGCGAGCAGCGCGTCGCGGGCCTGGCGATCCGAGGTCCCCCAATGCGCGGCTCCGCCGAGGTCGCCGAAGCGGCCCGACTGAGCGAGCTCCACCCGGGCTTGGCCAACCATGCCGGCAATCTCAGGCGACCAGTCGGCCTCGCTGGACTCGGCGGCTACCCGGGCGAGGAGCCCACGGAACTCCCACCCGGCATCGATGACAGAAAGGTCCGCGGGAATCTGGTCCGAACTCGCGGCACGGCAGATCAAGGCCTGCAACAGCTGGTCGCGCTGGGGGTGCCTGGCGAGCGCCGCAGGGGCCGCGTACTCCCAGTCGGGGTCATACCAAAGATGCGGGAGCAGGATCTCGACCGCCTGGTCTACGGGAAGGCCGGCGACGTGCTCGGCCACGAGGTGCTCACGTATCGACCGGTGGATGAAGCGGCGCAGGGTCTCCCTGGTGTCGACGTCGGGGCGGCCGAGGGGCGCGGCGACGTGATCGAGTGCATCTGCGTCGGCCCGGCCCAACCGGACTCGCTTCGTGGGGATGTCGTCGGTCCACGTCCCGACGCCGGAGACGGCGTAATTGCTGGCGGCCCCGTCCCAGGCCCAGGCCTGGAGCGTCTGGAGGCAGGCGTCCGCGTCGGGGCGGCGGTCGGGGTCATCATCGCGCCAGCGGCCGGTGAGCATGCGGTTGAGCACGCTGGTGTACAGCTTGTGCCGGAAGCCCGGCAGCTGCCCGGTGCCGCCGATGATGCAGTAGAAGGCCAGGATCAGCGGCACGGTTGCGGCCTGCTGGAGGTCAGGACGCTGCGCGATCTGGGCGGCGAGATCGTTGCCCCGCTCCGGCCGCCCGGCGAACCAGTGCTCGATGAAGGGCTTGACGTCGCCGGGGTAGTCCAGTGGCTGGAGCTCGCCGACTCGGTGGGAGTCGTCTGTGTCATTGATGGTGAGCTGATGTCTCCACGTGCTCGGTCGGCTGGTGAGGACGATCCGCCACGGCAGGGTGCCGGCCTGGTGCAGTCGCTCGCTGGGACCATGGGCCTCGTCCAGGGAGTCGATGACCAGCAGGGTCGGCGCGTTCCGCTCGGTGAAGAACCCGCCGAGGGTCTTGCTGATCCGGGAGCCGCCGAGGTCGCCGATCTGGTCGAGCGCGCTCGACACGACTGCTTCACGGATGTCGCCGCGTGCGCCGAACAGGCGCGAGCAGGTGGTGTAGAGCGGCAGCTCGACCTCATCGAGAGTCCCGCCCGCCGCCAGGACCTGCAATGCATCCTCGGCGCCGCGCCGCGCCGTGCGCTTGGCCAGCCAGGTCTTGCCCGAGCCCGGCCCGCCCAGGATGACCAGCCGCGCGCACTGCTGGGCCAGCCCGTCGGCGTCCAGGTCCTGCCCGCGGTCCGGGCCCCTGGCAGTGATCAGTAGCTTCCGCTCGATGGCGGCCGGGGTGAGCACAGGCCCGTCGAGGTCCTGCGGCCAAGGGTCGGTGTTCAGCCAGTCGATCAGCATCCGGAGATATACCGCTATCTCGCCCCGGCCCGCGGGTCCCTCGGGCAGCCGGTCCAAAACCAGCTTGAGCTGATCCATCACGCTGGCGAAACCGGCCGTGAGATCAGCGTGTAGGTCGAACATTGCCCTATCCAGCTCGCTTGCCTGGCCGGTCTCCATCCGCTGCAGACGGGCCATTAGCACCTGCTGGAACAGCTTCGGGTCAAGATCGGCGACGGCGAACTCGAGCAGGCCGCGAGCGATGGTCAGCGCTGCGGCATGCGCATCGCCGGCTGTCCGGCCATCACGTGGTGGCAGGCAAGCAGCGATCCGAGTGGCCAGGTCATCGACGGTGCCCCGCCCGATCACGGTCGACCAAGTCTGCTGGTCTTCCAGCAGCTTTCGCACCGCGTCGAACTCGGCCTGGGTGAGATCGACGGAGGTGCCGGTCGCTGCTGTCACCAGGCGGCTCAGGTCGTCCGTGCGGCGAAGCCGCTTGAACCAGCGCTGGGCCGCACCGGCGAACGCAGCCGCCGCCCAGTTCACAGGCACGGCGACGGCCGCCGGGCCTAGCCCGTCCCCGAGCAGCCACGCGAGCACTACAAGAGGCTACCTTCCTCACCATGCGCGCCGGGAGATCGGCCGGATGTACCGGGCGAAAGACTACGGTCCACGGAGTCCGTAAGGGGATCGCCCGCCCGGCACCCCGAAATACAGCCCGTTGATCATGCGGCCTGCTGGAACGCTGTCTCGTAAGAGCAGTCCGCTCAATAGTCCGGTGGTCCGGGTCAATCGGGACGCAGCCTCCTAGCTGCACGCATACCACGGAGCCGTGCCGCCGATGACGCTAATCGCACCGCTCGCACAGGTGGCTCGGTCCACGAAGCGGTCCACGACCACCGCAGCGAGCGCAAGACGCCAACTACGGAGCGTTACCATGCGCGGTGCGAGAGCCGCCTATGTGCGGCAGTCGATGCATGGGCAGCGTCGTTTGTGTTAGCACAAATCTGGTGATCTGGGCGTTTCTAGCGGCTGCGACCGTCCAGTCACGCTGATGATGTTGTCTCAGTCGTGGGGGAAGGCGAACAGGGATCTGGGCGACCGGGGCGGGGTCCCGTCGTCAGCATCTGCACGCGCATCCGGGCCAGCGCAGTGGCCCCAGTCACCGCGTCACGGGTACCGCCTGCCGGTCCTCCGCCCTCACCCGGCGCCGAGTCCCCGGTCGTAGCCAGACGGATCGGCGCACCGAAGCGCACCGTGACCGCGGACCGCCTAGGTGCGGACCCGAACCGGGCCGGCGGCAGTAGCGTCCGGGTTCCGGCGATTCCGGCGGGCACCAGCGGTACGCCCGCCGCCGCGGCCAGCCGGGCCGCGCCGCGGTGGAACTCCCCTGTCTGTCCATCCCGCGACCGGGTTCCCTCCGGGTAGACGATCACGTCGTGTCCGGCTGCGAGCAGCGCGGCCGCGGCGGCTAGGTCGGCCATGCCGCCCCCGGTCCGCCGGACCGGGAACGCCGCGCACAGGCACCGGCCCGCCGACGGCCGGAACACTCCCCGGAACCAGTAGTCCGCGGCGGCCGCTACCGCTGGCCTGCGCTGGGCGGGCAGCGCGGCGAGCAGCGCGGCCGTGTCCGCGTGCGAATTGTGGTTGGCCACGATCACGCACGGTCCGTTCGGAAGCTCCTCTGCTCCGGTCACCCGCAGTCCGCCGGTCAGCCCGAGCACCGCCCGCCACAGCCTCTTCCGCGCCGCCGCACCGGCGAGCCCCGGGATCATAGGATCATCGCTACGGCCAGCGTCACCAGCAGCGAGTCGATCCGGTCCAGCAGCCCGCCGAACCCCGGCAGCCACTGGCCCGCGTCTTTGACCCCTGCGCCCCGCTTGACCATCGACTCCACCAGGTCACCGAGTGGCGGGCCCGCCACGACCGCGATCACGTGCGCGGGCGTGAACACGCCGCCCCAGGCGCTGAGCGCGGCGGTCGCGGCCAGCGCCGCCGTCCCGGCCACCGCTCCGCCAGCTACGCCGGTGCAGCGCTTGGCGGGTGACAGCGCCGACAGCGCGGGACCGCCGAACCGCCGCCCCGCGCACCACGCACCCACGTCGGCCACGCAGACCGCGAAGACGACCGGCAGCGCGGCCGTTCCCAGCAGCACGAGCCCGCTCAGGGCGCCGAGCCACGCGATGCCGAATACCCCGGCCGCGGCCCGCCGCGCCCCGGCCGCCGCGTCGCCGCCGACCACTGGCACCAGGGCCGCCGCGAGCAGCGCCCCCGCCAGCACCCGGCCCAGCTGACCGGGCAGCTGCCAGGCCGCCAGCGGCAGCACCACGGCGGCCACCCCGGCCAGCGCCGAGTCGGCGCCCCTGAGACCGGCCAGCCGCCCGTATTCCACCGCGCCGACAATGCCGAGCCCGCCGGCCAGCAGCACGGCGCCCGGCGCGCCCAGCCACAGGCAGCCGGTGACGAGCGGAGCGGCCACCAGCCAGGTCCGCCACCGGCGCATCACCTCGCCGTTCCGCGACACCAGCGCGCCCAGCCCGCCGGCCGCTAGCACTCCGGCCAGGCACACCGCCGTGCCCGTCTGCGGATTCATCGCTTCCCCTCGCTTACCGGGGTGCCGCCGAAGGGACGGGCCCGTCCGGCGGTCCTGGCCGACCTGGCGACACGCGCCAGCCGGGCGATGCGGACAAGCCGCACCGCCGCAGTCAGCGCCGACCCGCCAGCCAGCACGGACAGGAACACGACCGGGTGCCCGAACCCCGCGAGCAGGACGAGCAGCAGGCAACGCTCGGTCTTGCCGACCGGCCCGCCCTGGACCCGCCCCAGCCCGGCCGCCGCCCCGGCCAGCGCCACCCACGAGGGCAGCGTGGCCGCCAGTGCGGCCGTCACGACTAGCACGGACGGCGCGATGGCCAGGCATCCGGCCAGAGCGGCCAGTTCAGCGGCCCGGTCCCCGGCCTCGTTCAGGACCGAGCCGAATGGGGTGGCCCGGCCCCCGTCGCGGGCCATCCCGCCGTCGAGGTTGGCGCAGCCGAGGCGGGCCGCGAGAAGTGCGGCCGCCGCCAGGCCGGCGACGGGTCCGGGCCGCAGCGCGGCCAGGGCCACGCCCGCTCCGCCACCGAACACGACACCCGCCGCGGTGATCGCGGCCGGAGGCACGTCCGCCGCGACCAGGCGGCGCCGGACCGGTGTCAGCCGGCCCGCGTACCAGGATTTGAAGCCGTACAGGCCCCCGATGGCGTCACCAGGAGAGATGTTCATGACCGTCAGCCTCCCGGCTGGCGGCCCGCCCGGCATCGGTGCTCCTACTCAACCCGAATGCCTTACATACTCACGAGTAACCTACTCATGAGTAACAGGCGCGGCGGCCCGGCCTTGACGAGACCCGTCAGCCGGAGCCGGCCTCGCCGGCTAGCCCGTGCTCGATGGCGTACCTGACCAGTTCGACCCGGTTGTGCAGATGCAGCTTGCCCAGCGTGTTCTGGACGTGGTTCTGCACGGTGCGGTGGGATAGCACCAGCCGGGTGGCGATCTGCTTGTAGGACAGGCCGGTGGCCACCATCCGCAGGACCTCGATCTCCCGCTCGGTCAGCTGCGGCGTGTCGCCATCTCCTCCCGGCGTTCCGGCCGCGAGCCGCCGGAACTCCCCGAGGACCAGCGCGGCCAGTCCGGGGGTGAACACCGCGTCGCCGGCCGCCGCACGCCGCACCGCCCCGAGGAACTCCGAACGGCCCGCTGATTTCAGCAGGTAGCCAATGGCCCCCGCCTTCACCGCGTCCAGCACGTCCTGCTGCTCGCCGCTGGCCGACAGGACCAGTACACGCACTGCGGGATCGGCCGCGCGCAGCCCGCGGGTCACCTCGACGCCCGGCATGTCCGGCAGTTGCAGATCGAGCACGACGACATCCGGCCGGGCCGCGGCGGCCAGCCGCAGGGCCTGCATGCCGCCGGAGGCGGTCGCGACGACCTCGTGTCCGGCCTCGGCCAGGTCCCTGGCCACCGCGTCGCGCCACATCGGGTGGTCGTCCACCACCATGACCCGGACCGGCAGCTGCTGCTCTGCGTCGCCTCGGGTCGGCGGCTGCTGTCCCATGTCCGGCACCCTAGCCTCGTCCTGTGCCCCGCGCCACCGGACGGCCCGCCGACTGAGCTGCCCGCCGCGGCAGCCGCAACTCCACCTCGGTACCCTCACCGGGCACGGACCTGATGGTGGCCGAGCCGCCCAGGTCACGCAGCCGACCGCAGATGGACTGGCTGACCCCGAGCCGCCCGTCCGCCGCCGCCTGGTCGAGCCGGCCGTCCGGGATGCCCGGGCCGTCATCGCGGATCGTCACCGCGACCAGGCCGGGCTCGTCTTCCAACAGCACCCAGGCGCGGGCCTGATCGCCGCAGTGCTGCCGCACGTTCTCCAGCACCGCCCGGACCGCCGAACCGAGCTCGTCGGCCGCTCTGGAATCCAGCCGAACGATCCCCGCCGGCACCGACACCGTCACCTGCGTGGATTGCGCGGTTAGGAGCAGCGCGCGCAGGTCTGCGTCTCCGGTCGCGCCCGCCGGGGGGTTCGCCCCGGCCATCCCCCCGACCAGGGCGCGCAGCGCGGATTCCTGCTGTCCGGCCAGCGCGCCGAGTTCGGCGGCTGCGCCGCCCGCCTCGGCCCCCCGGCACTGCACCAGCGCCAGCACCTGCAGCACCGAGTCGTGGATGTTGCGGGCCAGCCGCTCGCGCTCCCGACTGGCCGCTTCGACCTGGATGACGTGCCGGCGTTCGGCCTCCACCTCGGTGGCGAGCCGGGCCAGGTGGCCGACGATCACGCCGGCCAGCAGCAGCAGGACCACGCCGTTGAGCACCACAGTGACGGCCTCGCCGCGCAGCGCGAAGTCGCAGCCGGACACGAGCAGTGCGGTGACCGCGCCCGCCCGCCGGCCGTGCTGGATCGCCCAGGCCAGCACCGGGCCTGCCACCCACGTCGCGGTCACCGGCATCACCCCGTGCCGCATGGCGTGCGGGTACTGCAAACCCGCGGTGCTTAGCAGCAGCCCGGCGGTGATCGCGAGGTCGGCGCTTAGCAGCGGCCGGGTCCGGCCCTGCGGGCGGGCGTACGCCGTGGTGGTCACGGCCGTCCAGGCCGCCATCACGGCGATGGCTACCCAGGCCCAGCCGGGCCGGGAATAGTCGGCGCGGTCCACCAGGGTCAGCAGCAGCACGGCGTAGCCAAGGCTGGCGAACCGGAACACCGCCAGTGCCCGCCATAGCGGCTCGGCAGCACGCTGCGCGGCGTCCGCCGGAGCTGGCACCATATCGGCCTGCTCGGTGTCAATATGCACGGTGTTTGTCCGCACGGTGTCGATGTCCTTGTTTCCGGTATCGTCCCACGACGCGGCGCGCCGTGCGTACCGCCACGCGCACCGGATCAGTCCACGCACCGAGGCCAGCCGCGAGGGCGCCGGGAAGCCTGGTATCGCCGTCGGAGCCAGGTAGCAGCGGCACCAGCAGCTGCGGCTGATCGAGCCGGCCGGGTCCAGGGCCGTCCCGGTCAGCCGCTGGGCGGCCGCCAGCATGGCCGTCCGGTAGCCGGTCGCGCCCCGTCCGGGCAGCGGCACCCGACTGCTCCGCGAAATACGGAGCCCAGAAGCCCGGATCGGTCCCGAACACGGAGCTCTACGGGTCGACGGCTCCGCGCAGCCGACGCTGGCTCGAGTGGAAACTGCGGCACTGTCAACGGCAGCATGGAAGTGGTACTGTATGCCGTACCACTTCTGGAGGGCTGGCTGTCATGTCCATCACCGCGAGCGAGGCGCGCAAGAGACTCTTCCCGCTGATCAAGAAGGTCAACGAGGACCACGACGCGATCGAGATCGTCTCCAGGCACGGCAACGCCTTCCTCGTCTCCGCCGAGGATTACGCCGCCCTGCGCGAGGGCGCCTACCTGCTGCGCTCGCCGGCTAACGCCCGCCGGCTGCTCACTGCCTACGAGAACGCCCTGAACGGCATACGCACCGCCGAGCATGCCCTGATCGACCCCGACGCGGATGTCGGCAGCACCCGGTGAGGCTGGTATTCGAGGACCAGGGCTGGGAGGACTACACGTCCTGGCACAAGACCGACCGCAAGATGCTCGCGCGGATCAACAAGCTGATCGAGGACGTCCGAGGAGATCCGTTCACCGGCATCGGCAAGCCCGAGCCGCTCAAGTACCACCTGCCTGGGGCATGGTCCCGGCGGATCGACGACGAGCACCGCCTCGTCTACATCGTCACCGAAGCAGAGATCATCATCCTCGCGGCCCGCTACCACTACTGACCTCACTGCGGACCAGGGCGCGTAGATAACCGCCTACGTGACCGGACGGGATTGGCGGCACGATAAATCGCTCCGCCAGTATCGGTCCACGGCCGTTCCCGGCCGATCCTTTAAGTCCCAGGTGGGGCGGGTGGAGCTCGAACCCACGACCGGCGGATTATGAGGAGCCTGGCCTGACGCTCCGGACGCTCTGCCTGCACGGATAGCACAGATCTACGCCGCCATAACACCCATGGCACCCATTAACGCCAGTGCCTCGGTCCACGAACCGGTCCACGAATCACCACGTTTATCACCTCGCGTCGATCACATAACGTGACCACGTCACGAGGTTCCGTCCAGCGCACTATCTTTGACCTGCTGGACGAGCCGGTCCCGACCCTCGCGGACCCGTTCTCGCGCGACGACCCGCTGCCCGGCGCCTTTTGTCCGGCTCGACTGCTGCAACTACGACGAGAGCTCCGGTCACGCGTTTGTGTCGTCGTCCGGCTCGGCGTACTCCACGAAGTGCAGCGGCTTGTCGAGCTTCTCTGCATGCTCGCGCCACTTCGCCGCATCCATGGTG